>Ga0256843_1001525_pt1 | contig 18119 bp, 16 predicted proteins | sample AlvinellametaG_FD_191572 | JGI IMG/M metagenome (GOLD analysis project Ga0256843, IMG submission 191572) | Pompeii worm associated microbial communities from hydrothermal vent at the East Pacific Rise, Pacific Ocean - Alvinella | ecosystem: Host-associated > Annelida > Integument > Unclassified ... | reverse complement strand
TAAAAGATATAAATGAAACTTCTTATGTAGAAAAGTCTGCTCAAAAGTTGGTATATGATTATTTGGATAAACAAGATTGTACAAGAGCTGTAAATATAGTGAACAGTTATAAAGTCCCTATAAGTTTTACAAAGCTATATAAGTTAACAAAGTGCTATTATGCTCTTGCAAGATATAAAGATAGTTTAGATTTATCAAAAAAATTTATACAAAGCAAAAGTTTTAATGAAAATATTGATTGGTATTTTTTAGCAATAAAATCTGCAGCAAAATTAAGAGATTGGACTACAGTAATAAAGTTATATGAAGAATTGTTAAAAATAAAAGGAGATAGAGATATCGCAAAGGATATCTATCATGATGTATTTTATAGTTATATAGGGCTAAAATATATCAGTAAAGCCTTAGATATAGTTTCTATAGTTGAAAAGAAATATCCTAATGATCCAAAATTGTTAGATATATATTATAGTTTAATAAAATATTATAAAAACAATAAAGTTGATTTATCAATAGTTTTATATGCAAAAAAACTGCTTAAATTGCAAAAAAAATTAAAGGTTCAAACATATTCTCCAATAGTTGATATTATGTTGATAAAATCATTAAAAAATTTAAATAAATACAAAGAAGCTTTGAGTTATTTTGCAGATGCTTATCTGTCAAAAAATATAAATGATATTCAAAAAGCACAACTTTTATATTTGGCAGGAGAACTCAGTATAAAAAATAACAATATCAAACAAGCTAGAGAGTTTTTTATAAAATGTGGAACTGATGTCAAAAGTCGTATGTGGCAAAAACTTTGTAGTGAAAGTTTAAAGTTGATTGAGGATAGATAAGATAGCCTAAAGTGTATCGGCTATCTTTATCATCTCTATAAAACTATCTATGTCCCAACTAGCAGTACCAACGAGTATCCCATCACAGTTTGTGATAGAGAGGATCTCTTTTGTATTTGCAGGTTTAACACTTCCTCCATACAAAAGTGGTGCTTTGATAGTTCTTCTCAAGTTGTTTAAAGTTTCATCTATTTGCTCTGTAGAAGCTGTTAAACCTGTACCTATTGCCCAAACAGGTTCATAAGCAACTATTAGTTTAGAATAGTTTATATCTATCCCTTGGAGTTGAGATAGATTATACTCTATAACGGCTTCTATACCTTTTTCTCTGATATCTTTTGGTTCACCTATACAGTAAACTATTTGAAAATTTTTCTCTTTAAAATAGTTATACTTTTTAGTTATGAGTTCTTGTGATTCATTTAATATGTGTCTTCTTTCACTATGACCTATGAGTATAGTATTTATATTAAATTCATCTAATTGTTCTAGTCCTATTTCACCCGTAAAAGAACCTTTTTCAACAGGATATGCATTTTGAGTTCCTACTTTTATATAGTTGTTTAGTTCATATAAATCTAAACAAGTTGATGGAGGGAAAACAAGTATATCTTTTTTGATATTATTTTTTGAAACAAATTCATTTAAACTGTTTAAATATTGTTTCGTACTTTTTCTAGTATGGTTTGTTTTGAAGTTACTAGCTATTATCATTGATTTTCACCATTTGTTGGTTGAGAAACAGCTTCAACACCAGGTAAGATTTTTCCTTCTAATAGCTCTAAACTAGCTCCACCACCAGTAGAGATAAAAGTCATCTCTTCTATATCACCAGCACGACTTACAACATCACCTGTGTCTCCTCCCCCGATGATAGTAGTAGCATGGCTATCTGCAACATAGTGGCTCATCATGAAGCTTCCTTTGCTAAACTTATCCATCTCAAAAACACCCATAGGACCGTTCCATAGTATAGTTTGAGCATCATTGATAGCTTCTCTAAAAAGTCTGTTTGTTGCTGGTCCTATATCAAGTCCCATCCATTCTTTTGGTATCTCTTGGATAGGAAGGTATTTTGAAACAGCTTTTTCATCAAATTTATCAGCAACAACAACATCAACAGGCAGATAGAATTTTACATCTTTTTCTTTGGCTTTTTTCATGATAGCTTTTGCATCATCAAGAAGATCATTTTCTACTAAAGAGTTTCCAACTTCATATCCCAATGCTTTTAGGAAAGTAAAAGCCATACCTCCACCTATGATCATCTTATCTACTTTATCAACTAGATTTAACATAGCTTCAAGTTTTCCACTAACTTTACTACCACCTATGATAGATACAAAAGGACGAGTAGGATTTTTTACCATTTTATCAAAAAAAGTTACCTCTTTTTTTAGTAAAAAACCAGCAGCTTTATGTTCATGATCATATAAAGTCGGCATTGCATATATAGAAGCATGTTTTCTATGACTAGCACCAAAAGCATCATTTATATAAAATTCAGCCAGTTGGGAAAGTTGTTTTGCAAAATTTTGATCATTTTTTGTCTCACCTTCGTTAAATCTTAGGTTTTCTATAAGTAAAACTTGATCAAAAGCTAGATTTTTAGAAAGCTCTATAGCTTCATCATCTACCAAAAAATTTTTAGGCATTACAACTTCTTTTTTTAACAATTGTTCTAACTTTTTTACTATGATTTTTAGTGAAAATTTTTCATCATATTGATTTGCTGTTGGTCTTCCAAAATGACTTGCTAAAATAACTTTTGCATTTTTCCCCAAACAATATCTTATCGTAGCCAGAGCAGATCTTATCCTTCTATCATCTGTAATAGTTCCATCTTCATCAACAGGAACATTGAAGTCACATCTTATAAATACTCTATCACCTTTTTGTATATCCAAATCTTTTATTGAAAGTAGTTCCATTTTTAACCTTTATAGTTATTTACATGTACTGCTAGATCTATAAGTCTTTTTGAGTATCCCCACTCATTGTCATACCAAGCCATAACTTTTACGAAGTTACCACCTATAACTTGAGTAAGATCACTTGCTACTATAGAGCTTATATCACATCCTATAAAGTCACTTGAGACCCTTTTGTCTTCATCTACAAGTATGATATTTGGCATTTTGTTTTGAGCATTTTTAAATACTTCATTTACTTCATCTTTTGAAGTATCTTTTTTTACCATAACATTTAGATCAACCATAGAGACATTTGGAGTAGGGACTCTTACGGCTTGTCCGTTAAGTTTTCCTTTTAAGTGGGGTAAAACAAGTCCTATAGCTTTTGCAGCACCAGTTGTAGTTGGTATCATATTAACTGCAGCTGCACGAGCACGACGAGGATCTTTTTTATGTTTTACATCAAGTATATTTTGATCATTTGTATATGAGTGAATAGTTGTAACAAGACCTTGTTCTATACCAAAAGCATCGTCTATAACTTTTACTACTGGAGCTAAACAGTTAGTTGTACAACTTGCATTTGATATGATAGTTTCACCTTGATAACTATCTTCGTTTACACCCATAACAAAAGTTGCAGTTTCTTTGTCTTTTGCTGGAGCTGAAAATATAACTTTTTTTATACCATTGTCAAGATATACTTGTGATTTTTCTTGTGTATAAAAAACTCCTGTACACTCTAGTAAAACTTCAGCACCATATTTTGCAAAATCCAAGTTTTTTGGATCTCTATCATTTAAAAACTTAACTTTCATATCTCCTATCATCATATAGTCATCTTCAAGAATCTCTACATCTTTATCAAATGTTCCATGAACAGAGTCATACTTTAGTAAGTATTTTGTCATCTCTCTTTCGGTAGTATCGTTTACAGCTACTAGTTCAACATCTTCCATATCAGAGATAAGTCTAGCTGCACATCTACCTATTCTGCCAAAACCTGTGATTGCTATTTTTACTTTACTCATCTTTTGCCCTTTTAAAAAAAATTTAGTTATAATATCTAAATTTCGCTTAAGTGAGTAAGATGAAAGTCGCATTATTTGGGGGTAGTTTCGATCCTCCTCATCAAGGACACAGACGGGTTATAGAGGTAGCTTTGGATAAACTGGATATAGATAAATTATATGTTATACCAACATATTTAAACCCATTTAAAAAAGAGTTTTTTTATGACGAGGTAAAAAGATTTCAGCTTGTTAAAGATTTGGTAAAAGGTTTAAAAAAAGTTGAAGTTTTAGATATAGAGATAAAAAAGAAGAGAGCTGTTGCAACATATGAGACTGTAAAAGATATATATAATATGTATAATGTGGATAAAGTATATTTGATCATAGGTGCGGACAATCTAGAAAATCTAAAATTATGGTATAACTATGATAAGTTAAAAGATATGGTAGAGTTTGTAGTAGCTACTAGAAATAATATAAAGATACCTAAAAAATATGAAACTTTAAAAGTAAATGAAGATATAAGTTCAACAAAAATAAGGAGTAAAATTGCAGAGAGTTGATGAAATAGTAAAGTTATTAGATGAAAAAAAAGCTGATAATATTCAAGTATTTGATATGCGCGGAAGTGATTATTTTGTAGATGATGTTATCATTGCTACAACTTTGAGTGATAAACATGGGTATGCACTTGTTGATTATTTAAAACCAGTATTAAAAGATTTGGGAGAAAAAAATATTTCTGTTGAAATAAGTGATAACTGGAGTGTAGTTGATGTTGGAGATATGTTGATACATCTTATGAGTAGTGATTATAGAACAAAGTATAATATAGAAGATTTTTTATCAAAAAGAGAAGAAAAATAAACAAAAATTATAAATATAATAATTATATTAAATAAAACAAAAAAGTTTATTAAAAATAAGTTTTTCTAATAAAACTTTAATCTATAAAGTGTTAAAATCATAACTTGAAATTATATTAACTAAATTTAATAAAGGAGAGCCGATGGCAAGAGTAGTCATTATGGGTGGTGGTGTTTCAGGACATACAGCTGCTTCATTTTTAGGTAAGTGGCTAAAAGGTACTGAACATGAGGTTGTAGTTGTAACACCAAATAGCAAATGGAACTGGATTCCTTCAAATATCTGGGTTGGTGTAGGAGAGATGACAAAAGAAGATGTTACTTTTGATTTAGCACCAGTATATCAAAAAGGAAATATAGATTATAGACAAGCTAAAGCTATATCTATACATCCTGAAGGAAAAGAAGATAGTGAAACTCCATATATAACTATAGAGTACACAGGACAAGGTAAAGAGGGTGAAACTGAAGAGTTGACTTATGATTATCTTATCAATGCAACAGGTCCTAAGTTAAACTTTGATGCAACTCCAGGTCTTGGAAATGGTCAAGGACAAATGGGAGACAATACAGTTTCTGTTTGTACAGCTGACCATGCTATACATGCTTCTCATGAGTTAAAAGCTTGTATCGAGAGGATGAAAAAAGGTGAAAATCTTAAGTTTTTGATAGGAACAGGTCATGGTATGTGTACTTGTCAAGGTGCTGCTTTTGAGTATATCTTTAACATAGAGCATGTTTTAAAAGAAGAGGGTGTTAGAGATAAAGCAGAGCTTATTTGGATATCAAATGAGTCTTTCTTAGGTGACTTTGGTATGGGTGGTATCCATGTTGGTATGGGTGGATATGCAGCTTCTAGTAAAATCTTTGCAGAAAGTCTTTATGCTGAAAGAGATATTGAGTGGATTATAGGTGCTCATGTTAGAAAAGTAGAAAAAGGTAAGGTAGAGTATGAAACACTTGATGGAAATATTGCAGAACAAGAGTTTGACTTTGCTATGCTTATACCTCCTTTTGCTGGTGTTGGACTTAAAGCTTATGCAAAAGATGGAAGTGATATAACAGATACTATATTTGCTCCAAATGGTTTTATGAAAGTTGATGCTAAGTATGATGCTGGAAGTTATGAAAACTGGAAAGCAAGTGATTGGCCTAAAACTTTACAAAATCCAACATATAAAAATATGTTTGCAGTAGGTATCGCTTTTGCACCACCACACACAATAAGTAAGCCTATGAGTTCTCCAAATGGAACTCCTATAACACCAACTCCTCCTAGAACTGGTATGCCTAGTGCTATGATGGGTAAAGCAGTTGCTCAAAGTATAAGAGATATGATGCTTGATGGTGCTACTGAACCAACTCACACAGCTTGTATGGCAGAAATGGGTGCAGCTTGTGTTGCAAGTGCTGGTAAAGGTATATTTAACGGAACAGCTGCGGCTATGACTGTTTATCCTATTATCCCTGATTTTGAAAAATATCCTGGTGTTGGTAGAGATATGAACGGAACTACAGGAGAGATAGGTCTTGCAGCTCACTGGGTTAAACACTTTTTACATTTTGCATTTTTATGGAAAGCTCAACTTAAACCAGGTTGGACTTTGATCCCTGAGTAAAACTTAGGTTCGATAAAAAGATGACAATAAAATAATAAAGGAGAAATTATGGGAAATCCATCACAAAATGAACACTTACAACATATAGATCCATATAGTCCTCAGTCAGGAACTATGGTACCACTAGGTTTTCAAAAATTTTTGAGAACTTGTGTTTTATGGCAATTAGTAAGATTTGTTGCTATAAATATAAGAATGACAATACTTATACTAAAATCTCATCACTAATCTAATAAGTTAGGAGGCGTGGATTACACGCTACCTAACTAGATTTTCTTCATAATTATAACTTATTTTAAAAATAAATATAACTTCAACTTATAAACCTTAAAGTTTTTTTAAACTATTGATATAAATCATTTTTGATTTATAAATTTTTTGATACAATAGTTAAGTTTAGCTTATAATAAGACAAAATCTATCTTGTTTTCTTATTATAAAGTTAACTTAAACTTATAAAGGAGAGAGTGCTTATGAAGGTTGAAATATCAAGAAGAAGATTTCTTCAAGGTAGTGTGGCTATGACAATAGTCGGTGGATCCGCTATTGGTACTACCAGCCTGTTTTCAAGTGAACATGAGGAACGTAGTTTTCCTGAAAATGTTACGACAAAAACAGGAACGGGGAAAGCTGAGAATGTACCATTTTTATGTGGTATCTGTGTAAATAAGTGTGCAGGATTAGCAAGAGTTGAAAATGGAGTAGTTACAAAACTAAATCCAAACCCTTATTTTCCAAAATCAAGAAATATGCTTTGTGCAAGAGGAAATGCAGGAATACAAACTTTATATGATCCAGATCGTTTAAAATATCCTCTTATCAGGATAGGTGAAAGAGGTGATGGAAAATATAAAAGAGTATCTTGGGAAGAAGCTTATGATGCTATCTTAAATGGAACAGATAAGTTCAAAGGTATAAAACAAATATTAGACGAAGAAAAAGATAACAGATCTACTATTGGGTATTGTAATGGTGAAGGACTTTCTAAAGAAGGTTTTGAAGTATTGATGGGAGAAAAAATAGGAACTCCTAACTATGTTGATGAGATAAGTATTTGTCTTGAAACTACTCTTGGTGGATATTTTGCAACTATCGGAACATATGGAGAAGCAGATCTTAACAATGCTGACTATCTTATCATAGCAGGTGCTAATAGAGCTGAAGCTATCATCACACCTGATACGATGGATTTGTTTAAAAGAAGTAAAGGTAGAGGACTTAAAACAATAGTTTTAGATCCTAGATTTACAAATACAGCAGCAAAAGCTGATAGATGGTATGCTATAAATCCTGGTACTGACTTAGCATTTGTTTTAGCTTTAAGTTATGTTGCTTTATCTGAAGAGTTATATGACAAAGATTTTGTTACAAAACATGGTGATGGATTTGAAGATTATAAAAATCATATATTATCAAAAAAATATACTCCAGAATGGGCAGAAAAAATAACTAATATACCAGCTAAAGAGATATATAAAACAGCTCGTGAATTTATGGCTGCAGAACATCCTATATATTATCAAGGTAGAAGAAGTGTATTTAGTAAAAATGATTTTCAACTTCGTCGTGCTATGGCTATTTTCCAAGCATTGAGTGGAAATCTTGATAAAAAAGGTGGTATTGTTTATGGGAAAAAACTAGCACTTCCTAAAGAAGAAATAAATGCACCTATGTATGCTCAAGTACAACCTAGATTTGATGGAAAGGATATAGCTATTCCATCTCAAAAAACAGGATCTTGGATACAGTTTAGAAACATGGTACTAGAGGGTACTGCTCCTTATCCAGTAAGAGCTATGTTTATGAGAAAACACAATCCAATGGCTGGTGTTCCAAATACTAAAAAAACTGAAGAGTTTTTAAGAAAAATGGATTTAAATGTCATGATTGATATACTTCCAAGTGATACAACTATGTTTGCAGATGTTATTTTACCTGAAGCTTCATATCTTGAAAGAACATCTCCAGTAGCTAGTTATGGTGGATTAGAACCTGCTATAGTTATGAGAAAACAAGCTATTAAACCTTTGTTTGAAACAAAAGAACCAGAAGTTATATATAAAGAGTTAGCTGAAAAACTTAGTAAGCCTTTATGGGAAATAACACAAAAATATGATGAAGATGTTCAGGATGATACAAAAGGTATGAAGCCTGAAGAAATAGAAAAATATTATAAAGAAAATGGATTTGATCTTGCAGATGCTTGGGAAAAACCTGTTTATGAAGCAAATAAAGAAAGAATAGAAAAAGCTTTTGGAGAAGAAGCTTGGAAAACACTTGATGAAAAAGGTGTGTTTTATCCAAATATGGAAAAATATCATAAACAATTAAATCCAAATGAATACCAATACTATCCAGAAGATAAGAAAAATTATACTACTAAGAAAGATTCATTAAAAGTGGTATTTAACTTTAAAAACTTGGCAAAAAAAGGTGTAGATCCTATGCCAACATGGCATGATGAGTGGAACTTTAGTGTTCCTAAAGGTCAATTTAGACTTGTTACAGGAAGACATGCACAGTTTACTCAAAGTGGAACTACTAACAATATGATGCTAAGAGATTTGATACATACAAACTATCTTTGGATTAACTCAAGAGTTGCAAAAGAAAAAGGTATCAAATTTGGTGATATGGTTGAAGTAAAAAGTAGTATAGGAAAAGTACATATCAAAGCTTATCCTACTGAAAAAATAGCTCCAAATCAAATATTTATGCTTCACGGATTTGGTGGAAGCAGCAAAGAGATGGAGTTTGCTTATGGAAACGGTGCAAATGATGCTCTTATTATTGAAGATAAGATAGAGCCTGTTTATGGTGCAGCTGTAATGCATGAAACAAATGTAGAAGTAAGGAAGGTGTAATCATGGCTAGATATGGAATGGCATTAGATTATAAAAATTGTATAAATTGTAAAGCTTGTGAAGTTGCTTGTAAAGAAGAAAATGGAGTTTTATTAGGTGCAGATAAGCATAGAATCTGGGTTGGAGCTAACAACCCTGAAGGTGAATGGCCAAATCTAAATATTGCTTCGGCTGCTTTTTTACCAAGTCAGTGTCAACACTGTGATAATGCACCTTGTCAAGAAGTATGTCCGACTCATGCAACTTATTATGATGAAAATCATGTTGTAAGAGTAAATGCAGATAAATGTATATTGTGTAGTTATTGTATGAATGCATGTCCTTATGATGCTAGATATGTTGATGATAGAACTATGACGGTTGATAAATGTACTTTCTGTAGTGATACAAGACTTGCTCGTGGTGAGACTACAACAGCTTGTCAAAATACTTGTCCTACAAAAGTAAGAACATTTGGTGATCTTGATGATCCAAATAGTGAGATAAGTGAGCTTTTAAGAACTAGAGAACACTTTAGTTTAAAATCTCATCTTGGTACTAAACCAAAACTTTTCTATTTAACATAAGGAGTAAATAATGAATATTAAAGAATTTATAACGACAATTCCTTATAACAAAATAGGTGTAAAAGATATACTTTCCTTTGAAAAAACACCTAGAAATATGCTAATAGCAGTTTTAATAGTTGCATTTTTAGCTATGTTTGTTATAGGTGTAGCAACATATTTGGTTCATGGACACCATGCTTATGCAGTAACAAGAGAACATCCTTGGGGACTTTTGATAGCAGTATATATCTTTTTTGTTGTTAGTTCAACTGGTCTTTGTATCGTTGGGTCTCTTGGAGATGTTTTTGGTTTTAAAGACTATATGATGATAAGTAAAAGAGCAATCTTTGGATCAATCGTAACTATTTTAGCTGGTTTTGCTGTTATCGCATTTGAGATAGGACATCCTGTTCGTATGATGATTTACAATGTTTTAACTCCAGGTTTAACTTCTGCTATTTGGTGGATGGGAACTTTATATGGTCTTTATTTAACTTTCATGATCATAGAGTTTATATTTTTATTAAAAAATGACATGAAAATGGCAAGATATTTTGGTTTAACTGGGCTTTTAGTAGGTCTTGCAGCACACTCGAATCTAGGTGGTGTTTTTGGTTTCTTAAATGCTAGAACTATTTCAAATGGTGTGTTTTATCCTACATATTTTATTTTAACAGCATTTATAACAGGTATCTATATTGCATTTATCATGATGGGATTTAGATATAAGTTAAAATTCAATGATGAAACTAGAAAAATGTTAACAAATCTAGCAAAGATACAAGGACTTTTGATATCTATCCTTATTTTCTTTGAAACTTGGAAAATGCTAACAGCAGTTTATGGTGGTATGCCAAATCGTGCTGATGTTGCAGAGCATATTTTAACTACTTGGCCTTTTTGGGCAGAAGTTGTTTTTGGTATGTTGATTCCGCTTTTTATAATCCTTTCTAGTGGTGGTAGAAATGTAAGAGGAATGTTCTGGGGATCTTTGATAGGTATGGTTGGTATCTTCTTTATGAGATATGATTTAGTTCATGATACACAGCTTAAACCACTTCAAATGATGAAAATAAGAGAGTATCAGTTACCGCCAGAATGGGTACACTATTTTCCTAGTGCAACTGAGATCATGATAAGTTTAGGTGGACTTGGTATATGTTTACTTCTTTATTGGATAGGAACTAAACTATTTAATCTTGATGCAGATGCTCATCATTAAAAATATAGAGGATTTTTCCTCTATATTTAATATAAAGGTTTTTTAAAGATAAAACTTTTTATTTTTGAAAAGTGCTTTATTATAAAATGGGGAGCTACTTTATATAACAAATTTAAAAGGAGAAAAAATGAAAAAAGGAGCTATACTGCTATCAGCAGTTACAGCATTTAGTGTGTCAGCATTTGCAAATAATAGTGCTTTGGAAGCTCAAATCCAAGAGCTTCAAAAACAGTTAAAAACTTTAGAGAAAAAAGTTAAATCTAACAACAAAAAAGCAAGTGAAGCAAGAATGATGGCAAATGGAAATCATTTAAAATTTAATGTTGATTTTAGAACAACAATGGATAAAATTGATTATACATTTGCAGATGGTACACATGCAAAAAATAATAGTCTTCTTGCAAATAGATTTTATTTAAATATGAAATATGATGCAGGAGATAATGTAAGATTTTATGCAACATTATCTTTCAATAAAGTATTTGGTTTTTCTGGAACAATTTCAAATACTAAAAATGCATCATTTGACTGGGTAACAAATGAAAACCTTTTAGATGAAGGTGTAAATGTTAAAGAGGCATACTGGTTATATTCAAATGATACATTTTTAGGTAAAAATATATCTTGGACAGCAAGTATAGGTAGAAGACCAAGTACTGATGGATTGGGTATAAACTATAGAGAAGGAAATCCTAGAAAATCTGCTATTGCCTCAACTGTAAATGTTGAATTTGACGGAGCTAGTTTCAGATGGAATCTAGGTAGAGTTACACCTCTTACTGGTTCTTGGTTTAAGCTTTGTTTAGGTCGTGGTATAACAAGTGCAAAACCTAGATTTTCTAATGATGGGGCAGATTATGCTAAAGATGAAGATTTTAAAAACTCTGATATGCTAGGATTTATATTTGTTCCATACGATGATGGACAATATTCTATACATACAAATTATGCAAAAGCATATGATTTAATAGGTTATGATGTAAATGCAGCAGGTAAAGTAGATCCTACTTTAGGATTTAAAGATTTTGGTGATATGGATTTAGCAACTGTTTTCTTTAAAGCAGATGGTATAGGTGATGGTATAAATGATTATTTAGATGATAGTATCTTTTTTGCAAGTTATGCGTGGAGTAAAACTCATCCTGAAAATGGAAAAGCAATGCTAGGCTCTAAGGACAGCGAAACAGGAAGATCATATTGGATAGGGCTTCAAATGCCAGGAATTTTTACTGATGATGCAAGATGGGGAGTTGAATACAACCACGGAAGTAAGTGGTGGAGAAGTGTAACTTATGCTGAAGATACTATGATAGGTAGTAAGATAGCAGCTAGAGGTGATGCAAAAGAGATTTATTGGATAAAACCTCTTACAAAATCTCTTAGTATGAGTTTAAGATACACAAGAATAGACTATGACTATACAGGAAGTAACGCTTTCTTTGGTGTAGAAGGTACTCCTATGACTATAGCTCAAGCAAAAGCAGCAGGTATGAATCCTGTAGAAAAAGCAGAAGATTTTAGAATCCTTTTTAGATATAAATATTAAAAAACTTATGACTTTCATGATACAATCATGTCATGAAAGTCATAGAAACCTCAAGAAGAAGATTTTTACAAAGTAGTGTAGTTTTAACTGTTTATGCTACAACTTCATCGGCACTTACATTTGTACCAGATAGTGTTACCCAACCAACAACCAGCACAAAAGATATAGCTAAGATCCCTTTTTTATGTAATATGTGCAGAAACAAATGTGCAGGAATAGGTAGAGTAGAAAACAATATCTTAACAAAGATAGATCCAAATCCTCTCTTTCCAAAATCAAGAAATATGATTTGCCCTAAAGGCAATGCAGGAATCCAGGCACTTTATGATGAAGACAGGCTTAAATACCCTCTTATAAGGATAGGCAAAAGAGGAGATGGAAAGTATAAAAAAGTAACTTGGAATGAAGCTTATGAGTATATAAAAGATAAGTTGGTAAAGATACTTGAAAAAGAAAAAGATAACCGTTCGACTATCGCTTACTGTAACGGAGAGGGATTTAACAAAGATGAGTATATCAAGTTTTTTGGTAACAAGTTAGGAAGTGCCAACTTTTTGGATGAGGGTTCAATATGCTTAAATACAAAGCTTGGTGCAACAGTTTTGACTATAGGTGATGTAGGAGAGATGGATGTTGATGGTAGTGATTATGTAGTGATAGTTGGTGCAAACAGATATGAGTCGCTTATAACTCCTGACAGTGTGGATATGATAAAAAAACAGAGTAAAAGAAAACTGGTTGTTTTAGATCCTAGAGTAACTGTAACGGCTTTGAAAGCTGATGAGTATCTTCCTATACACCCTGGAACTGATCTGGCTTTGTGTTTGGCTATGACTTATGTAGCTTTAAAAGATGAACTCTATGATAAAGAGTTTGTAAAGAGATATTTTAAAGATTTTGACAAGTATAAAGAGCATATTTTAAAAGAAAACTATACTCCTAAATGGGCAGAGAGTAAAACTCATATACCTGCTAAAAAGATAGAAAAGTTGGCAAAAGAGTTTTTTAGAGCAAAAAATCCCCTCTTTTATCTAGGAAGAAGAAGTGTCTGGGCAAAAAATGATTTTCAACTTCGTCGTGCTATGGTACTTTTAAATGCATTAGCAGGTAGTGTAAACAGAAAAGGTGGAATCATACTTGGAAAGCAAATAAAACTTCCTCCAGAGGAGGTTAACTCTCCACTTTATGCAAATGCAAAAGAGAGATTTGATCTTGATGGGATCGTGTATGGCTCAAACAAAGGTGGAAGTTGGTTAAACTTTAGAGATAAAGTAGTAAACAACAAAGCCCCATATAGTGTAAGAGCTATGTTTATAAGAAAACATAATCTTATGATGAACATGCCAAATATCCAAAAAACAAAAAAGATGCTAGATATGATGGATTTGGTTGTTGTTTTAGATACAATGCCTACTGATACGGCTATAATGGCTGATGTTATACTTCCAGAATGTACATATCTTGAAAGAGAAGATATGGTTGTCAGCTTTAACAAACTAGAGCCTTCACTGGCTTTGAGAAATCAAGTTGTAAAACCTTTGTATGAGTCAAGAAGTATGCAAGATATACTTAAGGGCTTGGGAGAGAAGCTTAGTAAACCTTTATTTGAAGTTAGTAAAAAGTTTGATGAGGATTTGCAAGATAGTATCAAAGATGTTGGAGAAAAGAAGGCTTTTGAAGATGGAGGGTATGATTTGGCAGAACTTTATAAAAAAGATATAAGCCAAAGAAACAAAGAGTTGATCATTAAAAACTTTGGTAAAGAAGCTTATGAGAGTTTGAAACAAAACGGTGTTTGGTATCCTCACATGAAAGAGTATCATAAAGAGATTTTTAACAACTTTTATCAATATTATCCAGAAGATAAAAGGTTTTATACAGTAGATAGAGAGTTTAAAGTAAATTGCTACTTAAAAAAACTAAAAGACAATGGTTTTGATCCTATGCCGTCTTGGAGAGATGAGTATGATTTTAAAGTAGCAAAAAACAAGTTTAGATTTATTACAGGTAGATATGTGATGTTTACACAAAGTGCAACAACCAACAATGTTATGTTAAGAGACTTGATGAAAACAAATCATGCTTGGATAAATAATAAAAAAGCTCAAAAACTTGGGATAAAATCAGGTGATATGGTAGAGATAAAAAGCAGTATAGGCAAAGTAAAACTAAAAGCTTACTGTACCAACAAAATCCATCCTGGTTGTATCTGGTTTGCTCATGGGTTTGATAGTAAAAGTGATTCTATGACAAACTCTTTTCACAACGGAGCAAATGATAACCAGATCATAGAGGATAAGTTTGAAAAGATATATGGATGTGCAACAATGCATGAAACAGATGTAGAAGTATCACTTATAAAAAAGGCAAAAAATGGCTAGATATGGTATGGCGTTTGATTATAAACTTTGTATCAACTGCAGAGCCTGTGAGGTTGCTTGTAAAGAGGAAAATGGTATAGAGCTTGGGGCGAGTAAACACAGACTTTGGATAAATGGAAAAGATCCTGAAGGTGATTTTTGGGATATAGATACAAATAGCACATTTTTTATGCAGATGCAATGCCAAGAGTGTGAAAATGCACCATGTCTTCAAGCTTGTCCAAATGGAGCTATTTATAAAGATAAAAACCATATTATTAGACTATATGAAGATAAGTGTGATTTGAGTTTAGATTGTGTAAAAGCATGTCCTTATGATGCCAGATATGTTGATACAAGAAAGACTATAACTGATAAGTGTATATTTTGTGCTGATACAAGGTTGGCTAGAGGAGAGACTACTACAGCTTGTCAGATAACCTGTCCTAGCAAACTTAGAATATTTGGTGATTTGGATGATCCAAATAGTGAGATAAGTCGAGTTTTGGAAACTAGAGAATACTTTCAACTTAAACCTGAAAAAGGGACAAAACCAAAACTTTTTTATCTAAAATAGTTGCTACACGATTGTTTCACAAAAGTTTCTTATAATCATAATAAGAATTTAGAATACTAAGTTCGATTATGGTAACATAAAATCTCAAAAAAAAATTAAAGGAGAAGAAATGAAAAAATTTCTAAGTTTAGTATTAGCTGGTGCTATGGCTTTAGCATTAACTTCAACAGTTGCAAGTGCAGATGCTGCAAAAGGTCAAAAACTTTATAGTAAAAAACTAAAAGCTGCTTGTGGTTTTAACGGTGCAGACTTTGCAAAAAAACATACTCAAGATGAGTGGAAAGCTATCGGTGTAGATGGTATGCAAGCAGAGATCAAAAAACTTTGCCCAAGTGCAAAACCTTTAAAGAAAAAATATATCAAAGATATACTTGATTTTTCTATCAACTTTGCTAGTGATTCAGGAAACGTTCCATCTTGCTAGTTTAAACTAAAAGTTAGGGATTTTTTACCCCTAGCTTTTAACTTCCAAACATATCTGTATAGATTGCTTTTGCCCATCTATATACATATTTTCCATTATCTATACCTATTTTCCCTTGCCATATTTCATTTGTAACTGGAGTTGCAAAACCAAATCTTTTTGTTTTTTGATTGTATGCATATTCAGAATGTATAAATATGCCTCTTTCCTTTGGATATGCTTGTACTGCTGATATACATAGTGTTACAGGAGAGTGCCATTTTATTTTTGGTTTAGTTGTTAGTTTGTTTGCTATAAGTTTTGCTACATATTGACCTTCACTAAAAGAAGTATTTCCTGATTTGCTAAACCCCATAGGTCTAGCATCACCGCTAACATAGATGTTAGGATGTCCATATACTTCATATGTCATAGGATTGATATTTCCTTCAAGGCGGTTATATACGGTATCTTTTGCTATATTTACTGTTTCAAGTATCTTAGCGCCTCTTACATGTGGATAAAATATAGCATCTTCAAAGTCATACTCATCAAACTCAGTATATACTTTTTTATTATCTAAATCAAACTTTTCTATGATAGCATTTGGAACCCATTCGATTATGTTTTTATATAGATCTTTAAAAGCTGAGTGAAATCCTTGCTCTTTTATAGTTATATCATTGTTTTCATCAAGAACTAAAACTTTAGCTTTTATCTTTTTATGTTTAAAAAAGTCAGCAATAAGACATGCCCTTTCATAAGGTGCTGGTAAACACCTGTAGTTTCCTGCGGGAACAGTTATGATAAAAGTACCACCTTTAAAGTTGTGGATCTTTCTTTTTAAACTAAGATGTTCGCTTCCAGGTTTAAATGCAGGAGGATATTGGTTGTAAAGTCTATTTTGAAGCTCAACATCTTTTGTCCAACAAGTATAATCATAGTCGATTCCAGGGGCAAAAACTATGTGGTCATATTTTATGTAACCGTTGCTAGTATGAACAATAGAGTTTTTTTTGTCTAAACCTATGACTGTTGCATGAAAGTAAGTATATCCAAAGTTTTTGGCAGCTTTTAGAAAGTCATGAGTTAAAAACTCCATTTCAACTTTATCAACTAGCCACAAGTTGCTAATAGGACAAGAAACAAAGATATCTTTTTGTTCAACTAAAACTACATCGCTCTCTGGAGCAAATAGTTTTACATGTTTTGCAACACTTAGTCCTGACCAACCTCCACCTACGACAACAACTCTTTTACCTTTTGGTGAGTCTAGTGGTGCTTTATAGTTACTTTGACTTCCATCTATTTTATTTTTTGGAGTTGATGCTTTTAGTGGAGATAACATACCTAGTGTAACAGCAGTTGAAACTTTTAATATTTCTCTTCTACTATTGTTCATAATAAGCCCTTGTTTTTTATATTAAAATAAATTATAATATAAAAAATATTAAATATTAGTTTTTATAAAGTAGGTGCATAGGACAAAATAGTTTTTTTGTATCATGATGAGTTATAAAACTTATGTTATATGGATGAGGTAGGAGGATTTGTTGAAAGTTTTTTGATACTTCAAATTTTGATATTTCTTTTGATATATTTCCAAAAAGTATGAGTTTTATATCATGATTAGATATCTGTTTTAGTAGAGTTTGTATAAAAGGTTTCCACATTTTTGCATGGTATTTTGTATCTTCTTTTGAAGTAAATATCAAAGCTGTATTTAAAAGTAAAACACCATTTTTTTCAAAATTTTTCTTTAGTTCTTCTATAGAGTTTATATACTTAGAAGTATCTACTTTTTTTACGGCTTCTTTGCTAAAGTCATCTTTTAGTTTTCCTTCACATAACAGAAACATTTTCATCATGTTTCTAAGACTAGTAGCTTTGTTGACCTCTTTTGAAAATCCTCCATTTTCTAAAAACAAAGTTTTAACTTTCATATCTATAAAAGCATAACCACTTGCACTTTCAACTCGTGGATAAGGATCTTGCCCAAAAAGTATGTATTTTGTGTTAGTTAGAGGAAGAGTTTTAAAAGCATTTAAAAAGTTTTCTTTGTTTGGAAAGTATTCTTTATCATGACTTAAAAAGTTACGATAAGACGGATCAAGAGACGATAAAGAATTTTCTATTATATTTTTCCAAGAAGGATCTATATTAGTCAACATTTAAGTTTGAAAGTTTTATGATAAGTTCAACCTCACCTTGAGGAACTCTTTTTTCTTTAGCAATCTCTTCTATACTTTTACCACTTTTGTAAAGATTTATGATCTCATCTTCGTTGCTGTTTGACGATGATGATAGCATAGATAGTTTTAGTTGATTTTCTATTTTTTCAACTTT
>Ga0256843_1001523_pt1 | contig 18125 bp, 21 predicted proteins | sample AlvinellametaG_FD_191572 | JGI IMG/M metagenome (GOLD analysis project Ga0256843, IMG submission 191572) | Pompeii worm associated microbial communities from hydrothermal vent at the East Pacific Rise, Pacific Ocean - Alvinella | ecosystem: Host-associated > Annelida > Integument > Unclassified ... | reverse complement strand
GAGAGCCTCTCGTTCTGCATGCCTACCTCGGCTCTCTCAACTCAAAGGCAAGAGCTTACATGCTTTCAAGGTTCCTGCTTTCCACGATGGTCATCTATGCGGGTAAGTACAACGCCGCCAACAAGAAGTTCAATCCAATGCTGAGAGTCCACGCCGACGAGGCCTCAAACGTCTTCTTCTACGGGATAGAGGACCTCATCAACAAGGTGGGCGGGACGAACTTTTCCTGCTGGTTCTACACGCAGTCTTTCAACGACATAGTGGCAAGAGTGGGGCCTCACGTTGCGGGAATGATGTTTGACAACACCCACACGAAAGTCGTTTTCAAGGTTGACGACGCAGCGACTGTAAAGAGGCTTGAGGGAATAGTCCCGAAAGTGGAAAAGCCCAGATACTTCCTGCGCGACGGCCTTGACCTCATGGGGGGCGGGAAGGAACCCCTCATAGAGGCTGCCGAGTTCGGACAGCTTCCGGTGGGCGTGTGCTTTGCCTACACGGAAGGGAAGTGGTACAGGCTTTACAACCCCGTCCTTATTGAAGACACGTCCGAAGCCGTCAAGGGCGTTGAGGAATTTGCAAGACAGAACGGGAAAGACCCTTCGGGATACATCGTTGAAGTCCGCCCTCCGGTGAAAGTTGAAAACCTCTACAAAACCGTATGAGAGGTGCGAGATGACCGCAGAAGCGCTGAAAAAGGGAATTGAACACCTGAAAGAAAGAGTGAAGTGGAAGCTGCTGCTGCGCCGGACGGAGCAGGAGTGGAAAGAGCTGAAAGAGAGATTTCTGCTTCCCGGCTGCTGTTCCCCGGGTAAATTCTACCTGCCGGACGCGTGGATAGAGAACAGAGAGGCGGGACACTACAAAATCCCCGCCAACCTGCTGGACTACTTCAACTCAGAACTCACCGACGCAGACCGCAAGCGGGCAGTGGGCTACTACATGAAAGACCACTACTACGCCGTCAAGAGCTTCATAGAAACCTCCCTTGCGGTCGGAAACCCTGCTTTTCAAAGCAGGGAAGACAGAAATTCAAGGTGAAAATTCCTGATTACTTCAAGCAGTATCTGGATTGGAATGTTACCTCTGCTAACCTCAAATACGACAAAAAGCTCAAAAAGTTTTTCCTTAACATTACCGTTGAAAAAGACTTTCCAGACATAGAACCCGTTGACTTTTATGTCGGAGTAGATTTGGGACTCCGAAAACTTGCAGTTGTTTCCACTCCTGACGGAAAAATCAACAAGTTTTTTGACGGTGGACACATTAAAGCTGTATCTGAAAGGTATTACGCACTTCGCAGGAGACTGCAGTCCAAAGGAACTCCTTCTGCTAAAAGACACCTCAAAAAACTTTCGCAGAAGGAGAAACGTTTTCGGACTGCTGTTAACCACAAGATAGCTAAAGAAATAGTTAATCTCGTTCCTGCTGGTGGAGTAATTGTTCTTGAAAAGCTCAAGGGAATTAGAAAGAGAGTCAAAACCAGCAAGCAGAATAGACGCTGGATACACAGTTGGAACTTTGCACAGCTCCAGCAGTTTATAGAGTATAAAGCACAAGCTAAAGGAGTAAGAGTTGTTTACGTAGATGCACGCTACACCTCCCAGAAGTGTAGCAGGTGCGGATACATCTCCCGCTCTAACCGAATTGACCAGTCTCACTTTGTCTGTAAGCACTGCGGTTACTCCCTCAACGCTGACCTTAACGCCAGCAGGAACATAGTTAAGAACTATCTGACTTCTCTCCATAAGGGAGAAGTCAGGACTGGGAGTGGTATATCCCTCCCAGTGGGGCGCCGTCAATCGTCCCAATGTAGCGGTGCTACCATCGTGTAGCATCAGCTACAAGCCTCCGAATTTATTCGGGGGTAGTTGACAGGGCGCTTCCGCTTCTGGAAAAGGCCCCTCTGGGGAACGCTTGAAACTTACAGAAAGGGCATTCTCGGGGGAAGGCTGACCCTCGGCCCGGGCGACGCCACTCACAGGTGGGCGGCTCTGGTGTGGAACGCAGCCCTCAACGGCTACCCCGTTCCCGACGTTCCCGTTGAACTGCACGTGAGAAGAATCAAGGACGACCTCGTGGAACGGATTATGAATATGAAAAGGTTCTACGTTCTAAACGGCGAAAGGACTGCCGTGAGAACCGCGGCGGAAAACCTGCTGAGGGGATTTTTCAGAGAAGCGGGAATTCCGGCGGCGGTGGTAAACGACGTAGGTGAACTGCCCGAAGAAGACGGAAGGGCGGTGGTGGCCTACGCGGACGAATACCTTCTGATAGATAAATCCTGCCCGCAGGAAATAGTGAAAATGCTGCTTGCAGACGGCTTTACCGACGCATCTCCCCGCCTGCGGGAATACCTCTCCGTTCAGGAAAGGAACGAACGGCTCTGGACGGAAGAAGTAACGAAGAGGCTGAAAGGGGTAGAAAAGGAAGAGTGCAACTGGGACCAGAAGTGCTGCCTGCTGGCAAAAAGCGAAGAAGTTAGAGACCTCCTGCTGAAGGTGGAAATCGCGTCCGTGTTCGGCAGCGTCGCCTCAATAATCACCGACGCAATTCCCTGCGACGCCGTGTTCTGCCTGAAAGGCGTGCCGATAGCGGTGTTCTGCGAGAACGGGAAAATCCCCCAGGAAGTTTCCGTTTTCTTTCCGAAGGCAGCCCTGCTTGCCTACGAAATCTACGGGGAAGGGGAACACAAGTGGATGAGCGTCAACACGCTTGAACACTACGAAAAGCTCAAAGGTCAGAAATCCTGATGCCGTGCAGTTCTTCGTCAAGGTCGGCGGCTGCGTCAATGAGGTCAAGAAGCCTCTCTTTAAAGCTCTGCGGGCCTTGCAGGTAAGCTTTCCAGAGGCCCGCCTGCTCCTCAACGGGAAGAACGAAAAACCTGCCGTAGTCCGGTCTGTCAACCTTGTAGCCCGACAGGTTCCAGATGAGGCTCGTAAGCCCCACGGGGCCTGCGGTGAGAACGGGCGTGAACTCCAATTCCTCTGAAAGGGACGAAACTGCAACGTAGTCAAGGTAGTTCTTTACCACTATGCACGTTTCTTTCAGGGGCAGGCGGAAGTGAACGGAAAATCCGTAAAACCTCACCTTTCCAGTTCCGGGATGGCAGAAAAGAACGCCCCTGACCTTTCCGTCGGGCGTGTTTGCGGGCAGGACTTTCACGTATCCCTCAACGTACTGCTTCCTTAAAACGGGGGAAAGCAGGCTGTTCTTTTCCGAAAGTTCCCCGCCGATAACGTCAAGCAGTTCCTCAAGCGTTTTCATTCACCAACCACCTGCCGACGACCGTTCTTCCGACGTAAAAGCCCCTGTTCCTGTCCCTGACGAACAGGTCTCCGACGAGGTAAAAGTTGTTTCCTTTCCTGTAAAGCTGGTAGCCGTGCTTCTCGGCTATGAACTCGGCGCCCTCGGGCAGTTTGTCGCCGAACCTTCTCGGAAAGTAAATGACGCTCGGATACCTGCTTTTCAGCAGATAGGAAAATGCGCTTCTCGCCTTGCGGTGGACTTTTTCCTGCGCTCCCCTGCGGGTCATGTAAGTATTGAGAGATATTTCTTCCTCTGCAAGGACTTTCCCGTCAAGCTCGCTGAGGAAGTCCCTCAGCCACCTCTCAACCGTTCTCGGTCTTTCTTTCAAGGCAGCGCACCCTGCAAGCGCCTTCTCAATGAGCTTCTTCAGTTCTATGTATTCGTCCTTTGCGATTATTCTCCTCTTTGACAGGTCGCTTCTCCTGTTCTGCAGTTCGCCGAGGTCAACCCCGAACTGCTCGGACAGGTACTTAACGGTGTATCCGTCAAACGCCGCTGCCAGCTCCAGCTTTTCGGGAACTCCTCTCCTGCTCTTAACAGCTATCATTGCCCCTCCTTAAATCGTTTTGAAAAACCATTTCTGCCCGCAGGAAATTTGCTTTTCCTGTAAAATTTTCCCTATTATTATCTTATAAGCGTTTCGGAAAAACTTCAACCAGAGGTAAGCGTTGGACAAAAACGCAGAATACGCAGTGAGAAATATAATATCTCTCGTTAACGTGTGTCCGGACGTTAAGTTTTTCGCAACCAAGTCAATGCTTGAAAAAATTGAAAACTATCTTGAAAGCAACCAGCAGAGAATGGGATACAAGAAAGCGCTGATGAAAACGTCCGAAAGGTGGATGCCTGTTCCGAGGGGACTCGTAAACGTGCTTACCAACCTTGCCTTCAAAGACCCCGTGCTGAGGAAGAGTTCCTTTCAGGCGACGAGAACCTCCGTCCACCACCTCATAACCCTGAAGAAGAAAAACAGGGAAGAACATAAAGCCCTCCTTGAAATAGTGAAAAACCTGAAGATAGACAACGACCTGCTGGAAAAGCTGAACATTCCCGAAAGGGAAAGGAAAATACTCGCAAACAACAGAGAAGAACTGAATCAGGCGCTGAGGGAACTCAGGAAGCTCCTTGAGTGCGTCGTGAAGAACCTTTAGGGAACACGAACACGACGCTTCCCAGCTCCCCCATCAGCCACCTGCGGTTTTCCGTTATGACCCTCACCTTTACGAACTTTTCCCTTTTCCTGAACCTGACGGGAAAAGGGAAAATCCTCCCGTACCTCCCTCTCTTTTTCACCCTCCGGCAGTCGCAGGAGTGAAAGAAAAACATCCTGATTTCCGAAAAGGGAACGCGGATGAACGCTTTCGTAACCAAAACTCTGCCGTCAAAGCGGGTTTCCTCAAAGTGGGAAAGTTCCTGACGGCGGTAAACCCTGTCGTCGGTAACGACGGCAAATCTGCCCGCAGAAAGCATCTCAGAAAGCGAAACCGGCAAACTCATCCTTCCTCTCTCTCAGCTTCGCCACGGCCGACCTTATCATTCCCCTCACCTTTTCCGGGGGATAGCCGAACTCGTCGGCTATTTCCGGAACGCTGAACCCTGCGCAGTAGAAGAACAGGACTTCCGCCTTTTCCTCTCCCACCGCCTGCTTTACCGCCTTCCAGAGTTCCTTCCTCTCCAGCTCTCCGTCCGGTGAGAGAAAGGCTTCCTCGTCGCAGAGGGACGGGAAACCGACCGGCGCAGTCTTCTCTCCGTCAACGAGAATTTCGTCTTCAAGGGAAACGACCTGCTTTTTGTTGTAGCAGGTGCAGCCGTTTACTTTCACTTTCCCCTGAACGATGAGTTCTTCTGCGTTCTCAAAACCGCAGTACCTTTTCAGGTAAGTGAGGAGCAGAAAGCCTTTCTTCTGTGAGGTAACGTGGTCCTTCAGCCTGCCGACCACGAAAGAGTAAACGTACGTTTGGGGCTTGGTATCCGCAGTCGGCAGCAGGTTGTCAATCGCCTCAAGGAAGTAAACCGAAGCGTTTGCAAGCAGGTCGTCGTTCTTCGTTCCCGTCACGCTGAGGACCGCCTTGTAGAGCAGTCCCTGATTTTCCCTGTAAAGTTCGTTCCTCATCTGCTGCAGTTTCTCGTCGTAGAAGTTCACTCCCAGCTTTCTGAGAGCGCCGATAATCCTTGAGTGGGCGACTTCTTCAAGAAGCAGTTTTGCGTCGCCCGTTTCAAGGACCGTATCGTATCCCCCGGCTCCCGACTTAAACATCTTAGGCCGCAGGCACCTGACTATAAGCGAAACTTCCACGACGCCGAGAACTTCCCTGAGCCTCGCCTCCTTCAGCCCGGCATACTCAAGAAACTTGTCCACGACTTTCCCCCTCTTAATCGCCTTCAAAAACGGAAAGCAGAAAGAGAACCGGTATCGGGTTCTGAACGGATTCTTTCAGGTAGTAGCGCCCGAACCTCATTCTCGGGCGGGGAATTTCCTTGGAATAGTCGTTCCAGAAAGAAACCGCGGGTTCTTCCCTGTCGTATTCGGGAATAACGAGCTTAAAAGGTCTGATTGCCTTCACCCTCTTTCTCCAAACCTCCCTCGCCGTTTCAAGAGCCGTAAAGAGCCTTTCCGCCCTCGGCGAAGCGCCGTTCTTAACGGCAAACTCAAGAATAGGCTCCACCAGCCTCGGACGGGCGGACGCCTCGTCTTTCAAGACATCTATCCAGTCCTCTCCCGCATCCTCAATGATAGATAAGATTTTACTGCACCTTTTGTCCTCTGAGGAACACTCCCTCAGGAACTTTTCAAGGTCTTCTTTTCTGCCCGCAAGGTCGTCAAGAACCGTCTCAACGGCGTCCCTCCTCACGTTGTTCACGAATTCCCAGTACCTCACCTGCTCGCCCAGCAGGGTCATCAGGGAAGCCGTCACCACGGCCCTGTGGTAGGGAATGAGGGTAAACTTTTCGTTGTAGGGGTTGAGAACGGTAATTGAACCGTCGTCGTTCTTGCCGAAAACGATGAACTGCCCGTCCCTGTCAACGAGAACGGTTCTCTTTATGTCGGGTTTGATGAATTCCTTGAACGCAAAAAGTCTGAGGTCGCTCATGGGAACCGAAGTTCTTTTCTTTCTACTTCGGTAGTCGGTGAACATCAGGGAAGCCCTCATTGAGTAGTCGGGCTTTTCAACTATCCTGAGTTCTACCTGCTGGTCGTTTTCGTCCCTGTACATCGTGTGAACGACCGTATCGGTAGAAGTCCTCAGCATTTCCCTCAGCTTCGGGGGAAGGTAGTTGAAGTAGGTAACCGAGTGTTCGCCGAAAAGCCTTGCGAGTTCCGCCACGACGTAGAAGGTTGAGAGGTTGTCGGGGATTTTTATCCTCCCTATGAACGGCTCTTCCCACTTGGGCGGGGCGGCCGTTCCTACCACCTTCCAGTATCCGTCTTCTCTTTCAAGCGTGGCCGTTTTAAATTCAACCCTGGTGAGCTGCTGCATAACCTCCTCCTTTGATTTTTTTCGCCGAAATCATTCTTTCCCTATAATTATTTTGTCCGCCGAAAAATGTCAAGGAGAAAACGATGGAATTGAAAAAATTTTTTTCCCGGTTGAAGGGCGACCCCTCTCTGAGAGAAGAAGTTCACGCTTTGAAAATAAAGGACGGACTCGTCCTGACGAAGGACGGCAGAGTCTTCACCACCTACGCAGTCACGAAAGGTTTTGAGAACACCGGACTCACTCAGTACGAGATGGACAGGATTTCCGAAACCATCTGCTCCGTTCTTTCCGGACTTGAAACGGGGCTGAAGGTTGACTTCACGGCGGTCAAGGACAGGAAAATCCACCGGCAAATTGAGGAATACAAAAAGCTGACGGCGGGCAGGCCGGAGAGGTTCCGCCTGCTTTCGGAAAAGGTAGCCGGACGCCTTGAAGAAGGCATAGAGGGAAAAAGCTACAAGGGCATAAATCCCAGAAGAATCCGCTACTTCATAACGGTAGGTTCGGTGGCGGAAAAGACGAGCATTCCCGAAGCGGTCAGGGAACTGCTGCCCTTTTACTCCGACGTTCAGCAGGAAGCGGTAGTCAAGTCTGCGGCGGAAAGGATAGCGTCCCTGCTGTCCGCGTCCGGGATAGAATGCCGCCCCGCCGAACCGGAAGAAGTAATAGACCTTTTCTACTTCGTCCTCAATCCGAGGAAAAGCTACTTCGTCAGCCCGCCCGTTCTTGACTCAATACCGGACAGCGTCTGCCAGTCCTACGTTGAAGTGGTCAACGACAAGGTCAACCAGATTTCCTACCTCGTGGTTGACGAAACGAACGCTTTCCCGATGAGAATAAGGAAGCTGACGCCGCAGACGATAGGGCAGATGGGCAAGCACCTCATTGACGGCTGGAAAGGCGACTGCGTCGTCAACTTCTCAATCTACTTCTCAAGAAACGTTCTCCCGAAAACCTTTGAACTCATTGACAAGAGAAACATCAGAAACGCCTACGCAAGAAACCCGGAAGACGTTTTCAACGAAGAAAGGTTCAGGGAACTTCAGGAATTTGAGAGAAGGCTGAACAAGGGCGACACGCCGGTTTTCTTTGAGATGAACGGCGTGTTCTTCGGCGGAAGCAGGGAAAGGGGCAGAAAGGACGCCGAAACGGCAGTCAACTTCCTGAAAAACCTCTCAAGGATAAAGGTGAAGGACGAACGGGGAAGCGAAGTCCCCGTCTTTCCCGAGGGAACGATTGAGATAGACCGCTACACGCCCGTTCACACCTTTCTTCAGACGCTTCCGGGAAACGTGAACGTTGAGGAATACAGGCACAAGACGATGCTGTCAAACGCAAGCGACTACGCAACCTTGGTTGCTCCCGTGAGCTTTCCCGGGGCAGAGGGCAGGCCGTTCTCCCTCTTCCTGACGAGAGAAGGCGACCTCGTGAAAGCGTCCCTCTTTGACAGAAACCTTCAGGCGTGGCTTGCGGTAATAACGGGGGACACGGGGTCGGGAAAGTCCTACACGGCGAACTACTTCACGGCAGACCTCATCGCCCAGGGGGTAAAGCTCTGGATACTGGACAAGCAGGACAGCTACGTGAAGCTCTGCAAGTATGCGGGCGGTGACTATTACAGAGTAACCCTTGAGACGCCGATTTCGTTCAACATATTTGACGGAACGGACGTCGTTCCCCGAACCGAAGAAGAAAAGGAATACAGGGCTGAGAAGCTGAAAGTCCTGCTCTCTTTCCTGAGAACCGTTCTGGGCAGGGACGAAAGGCTCACCGCCGTTGAGGAAGGAATACTGACCGAAGCGGTAAGCGAATACCTGAGAAGGGGCGGAACCGAAAAGCCGATGCTGGGGGACTTCAGAAAGTTCCTCAAGGACTTCGGCGAAACGGAAACCCAGAGAAAAGCGGCGGAAAAGTTCCACTCTATCCTTGCCACCTACACGGAAGAGGACGGACTGGGCAGGTTCTTTAACAGGCCGACGTCGTTCAACGAAGACGCCCAGGTGTCCGTCCTTGAGTTGGGGCAGGTGCAGGAAAATCCCGCCCTCGTTGAGACCCTGCTGATGGTGTTCCTCTCCTACGTGAACTACTACTCTTACAAGAACAGGGGGGAACACAAGGCGTTCGTGGGGGACGAGATATGGTCCTTCCTGAAAAGCCCCGAAATAGCGGACTTCTTCGTTACGATATTCAGGACCTACCGGAAGTTAGGCACGGCTGCAATTCTCATATCTCAGTACCTCAAAGACTTCACCGGACAGAGGGGCGGAGTTGACCTTTCCGCCATACTGAAAAGCTCAACGATTTTCATAACCCTCAACCAGCCCCACGGCGAAATAAGAGAACTCAAGGACAGGGGGCTGATACCCTTCAGAGAAGAAGACCTCAGGTACTACGACACCACCAACCCCGAATACCACGACGTCAACCTGCGCCCGAAAAGAGAGTTCCACTTAGTTCTGAAGAACTACGGCGGAAAGGGAAACAAGAGCGTCGTGCTGCTGCCGATAATAACCCCTTACCACGACTGGCTGTTCACGACCGACAGCGACAAGGTGAAGCTGTTCAACGACGAAGTGTCGGTAAAAATGGTGCAGGAGGGAGTGAGTGAAGCGGACGCTGTTGCTCTTGTCGTTGATGAGCTTGCTCGCAGGTCATCAGAGTAGCGCCCTCACTCTTGAGGAAGCCGTGAGGGAATGCCCCGTTCCCTACGCAGTCATGTGGGCGGTGGCAAAGGCGGAAGACTCGGAACGCCCGGGATACCCCTTTGTCATCAGAATAAACGACGGCAGAGTGAAAATCCCGTGGCTGAAAAAGATAGGGAAAAACGCCTACGACTGCAAAAGCTACGAGGTGTGCGTCTATACCGCCCGCAAGCTGATAGAGATGGGGATAACCAACGTTGACCTGGGGCCTTTCCAGATAAACTACCGGTACCACCACTTCCCGCCGGAAGAAGCGTTCCGCCTGCCCGATAGCTATTTGAAAGCGTGCGAAATTCTTGCCCGCAAGGTCAGAAAGTACGGCTGGAACTGGAAAGGCGTGGCTGCGTACCACTCGGCCTCACCGGAAGAAAACGAAAAGTATGCCCAGAGGCTTAAAGAAATTATGAGACAAGCTCTTCAGGAACACTAACTTGACAAACCTAAAACGGAATGCAATATAATTATGCAGTGTAATTATAGGGAAATCTTTAGATGGGAGGAGAAGTTGTTTTCTTTCGGATGACTAAAAAGGGGAAAGAGACACCCGGTAGGCCACCACCCTACCGGCAGGCACCCTGCAACACGGAGGTACCACGGAGGTACCAAACCCCACAATGGAGGTACCAAACTATGAACAGTACCTCGCAAAGGAGGCAAACCAAATAACATGGAGGCAACAAACTATGAACACTAAAATAATACACACTTTTGACGAGAAAATCAAGGTTTCAATCCCCCGTTCAACCGCAATCTGCTACCTTCCGGACGCAATTTTCTACGTTCCACACGAACTCAACGTCGGCAGATGGAAAGCAAGATTCATAGTCGCCACGGCTTATCTCTACGCACTTGCGCAGGAAAGCGAAGTCGTAGAGGTAACCTGGCGGGAAATGCAGAAAGTTCTTGAAACAAGAAGCTTTGATACAATTGACAAATTCATCAAGTTCCACAATAACTTCTTTTTTGAAACCCTTAAAATCCTCAAATATGAAGAAGACCCGGAATTCCCCGAGCTGGAAGAAAAATTCTGCAAGCTGATTGAGACCCCGTCAAGAAAAACGCAGTTCTACGTCGTGAACAAAGACCTGCTTACACGGTTATTTGAACACAAAGCACCTCATAGAGGCAGCTTCTACTTCCCATCGGTTGCTCTTCTGCTTCCTCTCTCTGCACAAACAAAAGCCATTTATCTCTACTTGTGCAGAAAGGCAAGAGGTACCGGCGGAAAGGCCATAGCGGAAGTAACCACGAGAGAACTTGCAGGTGTCTTGTCGCTTGCAAAAAGAACTATCAAAAGTTCAATAGAAGAATTAGTTGAAAGTAAACTCATTGAAAGACTTGAAGGTAAGAAGTTTAAGGCACGAATTTGCAAGTTTAAGGAATGGAACAAAGAAATCCTAAAAGAAGCCTGCAAAATCTGGGGAAATCACAAGTTCTTGACTTGCTCCGATAGGGAACCAAAATCTGCTCCGATAGGGAACCAAAAATCACCTGATGCTCCGATAGGGAACCAAACTTGCTCCGATAGGGAACCAAAATCTGCTCCGATAGGGAACCAAAAATCACCCCCTTCATTATTATTGGATATAAATAAAGGACATAAAAAGGATATTACGTCGTCATACATACGTGACGACGACTCTCTCCGACCTAAAAATTCTTCTTCTGAAAAAAAAGAGAGTAGCGGCAACGAGAAAGAAAAGAGAGAGACGAGGCCTAAAAAAGAGGTTTTGATTTCTGAGAAAAAAGGCGGGCGCGGCGCAGAAAAAGTCGCCCGCGCGGTGAATTCCCTTGCGCTGCCTGAATACGTTCTCTCAAGAGCGGGCGCACGGGCGGACGGCGACGCCCTGAAAGTTCTCTCAAAGTACTACGACGCCGAAACGGCAAAGAGCCTGCTGGCAATGTTCTTCTACCTCTGGGACCGCGGAATGTACCGCAACGTGCGGAACCCGGTCGGCTTTCTCGTTTCCCTTGCGTCGGAATCCGGCGCAGACCTTTCCGAGTTCATTGAGAGATTTACGCGCGTCGTTCCCGAAGCTGCCGCTTTCAAAAAGAGAAGCACCGGCGAAAGCCTGCTTGAAGCGTTCCGCCGAAAGATGAAAGAAAGGCTTAAACCAGCTCTTTACAGGACTTGGGTTGAAAAGGGCGTTCTTGACGTCGTGCGCGAGGCTGACGAAAGCGTCCTCATCTGCCGCGACGAGATTTTCGCCGAGTATCTGAAGCGCTACCTCCGGCCTCAGATTGAGGAAGCGCTCGGAAAGTTCAAAGTGAGGGTCAGCCATTGAGCGGGCTTGCAGCGATAGTCGTAGAGCTGGCGGAGTTTTTCGTTCTGCCGAAAGAGGTCAGGCACGAATTTCTCTCTGCTGTCAGGGAAAACTGCTTGAAAGAGGGCGGGCTGAGGGACAAACGCTACTACTACGTCGTCCCGCTTTCTGCTGCAAAGGGCCTGAAAAGCCGCTTTGCAGGAACGGTGCGCTTTTCCGTTTGCAGGGTTCCCGAACGCCTGAAAAGAGAAATTGAGGGCGAGTTTGATTTTTGATAGGGGGGCGGGGGCAACCCCGCCCCGGGCGGACAGGCCGTTCCCTCACTCTGCACAAGGAGGTGAGAGATGAGAGTTTCTATTCTGAATAGCTTCTCCTTCGTAAGGCTTCTTTGATGATTTCCTCTAAATCTAAATTTAGGTCGTTCAGGACGTCAATGAGAAGTCCTACTTCAATTCTTCTGCCCCTCGGAAAGTCGTTGTACCACTTTATAAACCTTTCGTAGTCGGACAGGCTGTATCCTTTCTTGTCGCACAGCACTTTCCGCAGTCTAACGCCCAGGTCTCTCACTCTCTCTTTCACTATCTGCTTCAGCAGGTCGTCAAGTATCCTGCTTTCTCTCCTGATTTTTCTTCCGCTTCTTTCCAGTGGCATTTCCGTCCCCTGATAGTTTCCCTTATTTTACGGCATAGAACAATGCCAAACAAGAGACTTCACTTCCACAGACGGCAGAGTTTCCCCTCTCACTTTCACGGCAAAACCTGTTGCTGCACGGCGTTTTGCAGTGTTAGGGATTTGTTTGTTTGGGGGTGGAATTGGGGTTTCTGAAACGGCAGCGGACTTTTCCGTTTTGAAGGGTGAAGGGATTTTCCGAAAAACCTATCTGCTACTATTATAGGGAAACCTCTTGACAATCCGCAAGAGGGAAAATAAAATGAACTTGACAGGTGAATACGGTGAGTCATGAAGGGGACGGGGGCAGTTGAAAGCTCCCACGACGACTACCTGAAACCACAACAAAATCAAGAAGGGGCGAGAGAAATTTTTAACCTCAACGAGTAGATAATTCGCAAGAGAATTTTTCATAAGGATGCATTTCTTTTCAGGGGGCAGTCCGTTTTCAGGAGGCGGACTGCAAAGACAGAGAATTCAATTGGCGGGGGTGCAGTGTGCCTCCGCCTTTCACTTATTCCGGAAAATCCTCTCCGTTCAGCGGAGTTCCTTACTCTTTTTCTTTCCTGCCGGCAGAGTGGGGAATTGCGTTGAACGGAGAGAAATCAGAGAAGGAGGAGAGAGATGCGTGCGATTGAAGTTGCTGTTTCTATCGTTAATCTTACACCTCACCCTCTCGTTCTTATTAGCGAGAGTGGTGAGGTCATCATTCCCTCCTCTGGGGCAGCTCGCCTGTCTCAGAGTGAGGAAGTGTGCGGGCAAATCGGAGACGTTCCGGTTGTCTGCACACAGTATGGGGAGCTTCAGCTTCCTGATGTTGACATTGCTGGGAAGTATGTTGTTGTTTCCCAGCTTGTCGCTCAGGGAGCGGCCGACCAGCTCCTCGCAAGAGGAGCGAAGGCCGTGCTCGTGCCCAACACCGGCCCTACGCCAAATGGGGCCGTGAGGGACGAGCAGGGAAGGATTAAGGGAGTTCGCTCCCTTATCCTCGTGGCCGGTTCGCTTGAGTAAGCGGCCGGCCAGCTCCCCGTGAAAATCCCGGAGAGAAAGGCTCCGGGTCAGGCCGAAGGAAAGTAGTGGGGCTGCAGGTCTGTGAGGGTCGCCTCCGAACCGAAGGTCCGTGGCCGGGTAGCGCCGGCAGGCCGGAAAAAGGAGGCTGGGTAGTAAGCGGGGTAAGAGCCGCAGGGTGGCAGAGGCAACTGGCCGGAGCTAAGGCCTCTGCTGGTCTGCGGTGCTGCCGGGTCCAGGCGGTCCCCGTACCGAGAAATCACCCTGGACAATTCCTGACCGGCCCCAGTAAGGAAGGAGAGCCGTCCCAGAGAGGTAGTCAGGGCCCTCTGGGAGTCCACGGGAAGCCGCAGGCCCGTAACGGAGGTTCCCGTGGTAGGCCAATCCGTGCCCCGAAGCCGGAGTAGGGGCGTGGCCTGCTGAGCGGAGAGCGGAGAGGAAAGTCCTCAGGCAGGCGTCGTCGGGTGCTGCTCCGGGCACGCCGTCCGGCCGACCCTGTCTGAGGCAGGGTTTGAGGGGGCTTTGCCCTCTCCCCTATTTATCAATCTACCGAGAATCGGAGAAAGTCTCTGGAAAGGGGATTTTCTCGGGTTTTCGGCTCCCCAACCGCTACTTCCAGATAGAGAATCCTTCCCAGTTAGCCTGAATACCCTATTTCCGGCGGGCTCCCTGCCTCAACGGGAGACATGGGAAGACCTGAACGGTTCCCCGAAGCCGGCGTCCGTTTGGGTGCCGGCTTTTTATTTTGCCTGAAAGAGAAATTAGATGACTTCTTATAAACCTAATCACGTAGGAGGTGAGAGATGGCTGTAAAGTTTTATGGAACAGGTAGAGTTGTGGCAGACGCCGAGGTAAAGGAACTCAAGGAAACTAAGATTATCAAGTTCACTCTTGCTACTGATAGACAAGGTAAGAGTGATGAAACCAGTTTTCTTGATTGTTTCCTCTTCTCTAAGTCTGGCAAGATTGCTGAATTTCTCAAGAAAGGCAAACCTGTGTTTGTTGAAGGGGAAGTTCAGCAAGAGCGTTGGGAAAGTAAGGATGGAGAGAAGAGAAGCAAGATAGTGTTTCGTGTTGAAAACCTTGAACTCCTCGGTGGCAGCAACGGCAAGGGCAAAGGCGGGGGCAAAAAGGAAGAACCTGCTCCCGAACCTGCCGATGATGACTTTGAGTTTTAGAGTTTTAGGGGGCCTGTCCCCCTTCCCTACCTCTTTCAAGGTTTCAGGTAGGCTTCTTCGGGGCAGAGGGGGTCTGTCTGATACCTTGAAAAAATCATAGGAGGTGGAAGATGAGAGCAGTTGAAATGCTGAGGAGGTATGGTAGAGCGTTGGAGCTCTGCTATATCAACAGAATAGAAACAAACAGCGGGTGTGGTGTTCACTATTGTTATGGAGGAGGGGTGTATGAGTTTACGGTGCCTCAAGGAGTTGAAGCACCGTATAAAACTTACTTAACTCCGGTTAACTTCCATACTCCATATGAGGTTATCGGGTTCCGGGAGTGCGACAATTTATTTATATGCCCAGAGGCAAGTTTCGATATGCCTCTGTTTAAACAAATCTACGTCTTCAAAGATGAAGACGTAGATAACTTTAGACCTGCCGTTTATTCAGCCTATTTCATAGGTGAATACGGCAGGAAACCCTTAGTTCTTCTTCCAGAATCGGAAGAAGAACTAAACGAATTCCTTGAATTATATCTCTCTTTAGATCGCCCGAACAACAAACAAATGACCGTTGTTCGTTCGGGCGGTTGGTCTTGGAAGAGCCCCGTGTCGATGTGATTCAGCCACATCCCTCATTCAGCCTATCAGCCTACGGTTGGGACGGCCTGTCCGTCCCTCTTTTCCAGAGCTTCAGGAAAGCTCCCCAAGGGTCTTTCCTTCCTGCCACCGGTATTCTGCCGGGCGTTTGCCCGGCTATCGGGGATTTTTCCTGAGGTTCTGGTAGGGAAAAGCCAGTCCTACCAATTCATTTCTCTCCTCCTTCGTTGATTTTAACCAGGTAACAGGTTCAGACCTGAGGGCAGACCGCCCTCAGGGTTCCAGAAGAGCCTCTCTTTCCGGGGGATTGTTCTGGAATTCAAACCTAAATCAAGTAGGAGGTGTGAGATGAAGGTGAAAGAGGCGGTAAACGTTCTCAGGAAGTTTGTAGGAAAGAATATTTCTGAGTGGTTCCATCATTATTACGGAACCGCTGACTTCCCGGTTAAATATAAGCTAAAGAAAGCTAACAACCGGGAAGTAGTGGTTTATTGTTATCAGAATGGAAAGGTTTGGAGTGTGTCTTTTAGGCCTTCTATTTTCCTTCAAAAAGTAGATAGAGATTATGCACCGAGAGACTTACTTAGGGTGCTTTAGCCCGCAAAAGCGGGCTACCCTTTTCCTTTAGGGTTTCAGGAGAGCCTCGCCGGGGGTTGTTCTGAAACTCTAATAAATCATAGTAGGAGGTGGAATATGACACTATGGGAAAGAGTAGAAAAAGTTAATGAACTCCTTGATAAAAAAGGAGTAAAAGTAATTCAAGAAATCAAAGGAGCAGGCCGTACACTCTACGGCTTTACTCCTCAAGCAGTCTTTGATGCAATGAATGAGGTCTTTGGTTCCGACTGGGGCTATGAGGTAGTTGAATACAAAGAGTCCCAGCTTGGCGACAAGGGAATGAACAGCTACGGGTTAGTTCGTGTTCGGGTCTGGGTTAAGCCCGAACCTGACAAGGAACCTGTTAGCCGTGAGGCTTTCGGCGGCAGCAGAAACAACAGCATCGGCGACGCTCTCAAGGGGGCTGTTACTGATGCCGTTCAGAAAGGTCTTGCAATGTTTAGCGTTGGCAGAGTGGCCTATGAAGGTGAACTCGGCCACTACTACCAGTGCTATCAGAAAATAGCGGAGAAGCTAAAAGCTGGCGACTCCGCTGTAAAGAAAGCCTACTCTGAGTTCGTGAAGAAACACGGGCTCGGTAGGCTTAGGGAATGGTCTCTCAGCAAATTAGCTGAGTTTTGTGAAGAGTACAAAATCAAGTAGGTGGCGGGCCTGTCCCGCCCCTTTCTCAAGGTTATAGAGGGGAGAGTGTGGGATTAGGAAAGAGCGCCCGCCCTGTGCGGGCTTTCCCTCAATTCTGGTTTCAGTTGAGTCTCTGGGAGCAGGGATTGAGCTGAGACCAGAAGAAAATCAGGAGGAGGTGAAATATGCTTACTTTGAAGTTCCGCAGGAAAGGAGAATGGACTGAGTCTTTTGTGGACGAGATTGAATTCAGAGACAGCGGTCTTGAGTATAAGACCGTTGAGACCACTTTCAAGCTTTCCAGAGTCATTCTGGGAAGCGGAAAAAAAGCAGATAGATTGCTGGAGCAGTTTGACTGTTCCGACCATAGTCTCCTCATTGTTTATTGGGGAGACATAGCGAACTATCACGTCCTCTACGTTACGGAGCAGGGACTCCGCAGTGTAGGAGTGGAAGTGAAGAAAGAGGTGGGGGTGAGAAAAGTCGTTGACGAAAAGACCCTCACCGTTACGGAAGTAGAGGAAGAACTTCTCTACTTCAACGATATTCTTGTGGGACGCAGGACTCTGACTGAAACGTCCCACGAAGAGCTGGAAGTAGAGGTAGTTGCTTCCAGCTTTAAGACAGATATAGACTTAGCATGGTATGCCACTGCTGAAAGAAGAGGGGAAGTCATAGTTAGAAACAGAGACTTCCCCGAGGTTAAAGAAAAAGTTTACGTTTCCGTAGGATTGAACGGAAACGTTCATGTATCCTGTTCCGTAGAGCAGGATGTAAAGAAACTGCTGCCTGAAGATTTTATTAGGCAGCAGTTAGAACAGCTCCAAAAGGACTTCCAAGAGTGGAAGTCTAAAGTCAACTCCATTTTCGGGGTTGACGTTTCCGGAGCTAAAGACGTGAAAGGAGTGTATGGGCTGGTTAAGGAAAAGTATCCAGCTCTCACTCCCATAGCATTTGAAAAAGTCCTGGACGGGAAGCTTTCCGTTTCTCAAATCCCGTCCAGAGAAGAAGTAGAAGAAGTTAAGAAGTATTTGAAGGGGTGCTGGGAAGATGACGATACTGCTGCTGTTGATTTTTCCGGCATTCCGAAAGAACTCCTCTCTGCTGCGAGATATGTGGTAGAGAGCGAGTTCATGTTTGTTGAGTGGGAATCTTCCACTCAAGCAAGATGCTGGGCAGAATAAAGGCCGGCCTGTCCGGCCTTTCCTCTTTCTTTCCAAAAATCCCCGCCTACACTTCCTTCTAACCTCTCTTTTTCCGCCTCTCAGGAATTCAGGAGAGTTTCCGAACGTTTTCGTTTTTTCTATCGGGAATTCTTTTGAGTTCCTGAATAAATCATTGGAGGAGGCGAGATATGGCGAGGGTTGCTTTTTTTACTGAAAAGGCTCCTCTACTCCTGACCTTGATGGGGGTAGAGGACGAAGATGATTTGCAGTTACTTCTACTTCTTTGGACTCTGGCGAAAGTTGGAAGAACTATTTCGCCAGAGATGGCAAAGCTCAATTAGTCCGCCCTGTGCGGACTCCCCCTTTTGAGGCTTCAGCAGAGTTCCTGCCCGCAGGAATTGTGTTGAGGCTTCAACTAAATCAAGAAGGAGGTGAGAAATGACTATCGTAGAACCGAAAGATTACAAGTATTCCAAAGGAGGCTCCCGCTCTTCAAAAGGCAGGGAGCTTTTAGCAGAACCCGGCCTCAA
>Ga0256843_1001522_pt1 | contig 18128 bp, 19 predicted proteins | sample AlvinellametaG_FD_191572 | JGI IMG/M metagenome (GOLD analysis project Ga0256843, IMG submission 191572) | Pompeii worm associated microbial communities from hydrothermal vent at the East Pacific Rise, Pacific Ocean - Alvinella | ecosystem: Host-associated > Annelida > Integument > Unclassified ... | reverse complement strand
ATTCGTGATAACATCTAGTTTCACACTCCTTCTTACTGGAGAGAAAGCTTTAGGCTTTTTCTCCTTTTAATCTCTTTCGTTTTATAAAATCTACTTATTTTTTTCCTATAACTCACACAATTTATTTCTTACTTGCTCACCCTTTAATATGCTAAACAAGAGGATTTGAGCCAAAAATAAAAATTCTTCTCTACAATTTATACTAATTCAATTTTCTCAAAGTTTACAAAGAGTAATATTTGTGTAATTTGATTTTATTGGAGATTTATCATGTCGAAAACTAGTAATAATGTTAGTACGGAAGGTTTAACGTTTCTAGATGATGGAGAAGTTTTATATAACGACCTTTACCTTCTTTCAGAAACGGATGAAAAGGGTATTGTAAAGTATGCGAGCGATTCATTTTTAAAAATAGCAAATATGACAGCAGACGAAATCGTTGGCCAACCACACAATATTGTTAGACATCCAGATATGCCTCGTGCTGCGTTTAAATCGCTTTGGGATGATGTACAATCTAAAGGTTTTTGGACAGGTTATGTAAAAAATGCTCGTAAAGGTGGCGGATATTACTGGGTATATGCGACAGTGCTTCGTTCAGTAGACAAAGCTGGAAATACAAAATATGTTTCAATAAGAGTAAAACCTTCACGTGAAGATGTGCAAAAAGCAATAGAGCTTTATGCAACACTAGATTAAGAGAAAAAGGAAAGAAAAATGGCATTAATGAAAAAAGGTAATTCAGGTTCATCTTCTGCGGTAGTATCTTCTGGTGGCGCAGATAAGCGCAAACAAAGAACTTTAGCAAAACAGCAACAGATTAGTGAGAGCATCGCTGGTGTTTCTATGAGTATTTTAGATAACGCTCAAGAGAGTGTAAGTGCTATAGAAGAGTTAAAATCTTCTATGGAGCAAATTGCAACAGCAGCAGAGGAAAATAGTGGTGCTAGTGAGCAAGCCCTCTCTAATGTAAAAGGAATTAATACAAACATTGCACGTATGACTTCTACAATTAATGCTGTAACATCATCAACACTTTCAGCAGGAGAAAATATTATGTCTGCTGTTTCAAAGATTAATGTAAGTGTTGAGCGTATGGGGAATGCAGTAACTGTTGCTGAAGACTCTTCTAAAAAGAGTGAAGAGCTTAAAGAGTCTTCTCAAAACATTGGAAATGCAGTTGGTTTCATTGCTAAAATTGCAGATCAAACAAACCTACTTGCACTGAATGCTGCTATTGAAGCATCTCGTGCAAAAGAGCATGGAAAAGGTTTTGCAGTTGTTGCAGATGAGACACGTGCTTTAGCTGGTGAGAGTGAAAAGAATGCAGAGTTTATTTCTGAACTTGTAAATAAAATTCAAGGTAGTATTGACAATATTATTAAAAGTATTGGTTCTACTACAGATATTATTTCTGATAATGGAGTGAAAGGGAATGCTCTTGCACTTAAAATGGAAGAGTTGACAAAAATTGCTGTTTATTCAGTTGAAGCTGCAAGAAGTATTGGTTACTACACAAGTGAACTTGGTGATTTCATAGAGAAAATCAACGAAGGTTCTAGTGAAATTGCAGACTCTTCTAGTGACATTGCACTCTCAGTTGAGAAGACTTTGAACTCTATTGAAGTTCAGTCAGATGCACTTGCACAGACAGAAGATGACATTAAAGAACTTTCAACACTTGCAGAAGAGTTGAAATTTTCTACAGACACTATGAAATCTGCAGAAGACATCGCAATGAGTGCAGATACAATTAGTGCATCTATGGATGACATTCAAAACTCTTTAGAAGATGTAACAGATGCTCTTAACCAGATGGAACAAGCTTCTCAAAATACAAACCAAAGTGCTCTTAATAACAAAGAACTTATTGAAGCTGGACTCAAAAGTGCACAAGATATTGACAAACTCATTGAGATTGCAAGACGTAACTTTGACCTTCTAAAAATCTCTTTTAATGAGGTTAAATCTTCAGTAATTGAAATTAAGACATCATTTAGTGACTCTATTGCTCAGGGTAATGCTGCGGCAAGTGAATTAAATGTCATTGTAAAAGAGACAAAAAGTGTTGACAAAACAGTAGGAAATATCTCTAACTCAATTGTACAGTTAAATATGCTTGCAATTAGTGGTTCTATAGAGGCTGCTCGTGCTGGTGACTTTGGAAAAGGTTTCGCTGTTGTAAGTGCAGACATACGTAACCTTGCAAAAGATTCTGAAAGTAATACTGAGAAAATTAATGACATTGTTGAGTCTATGAATTCTGAAATTGACACAGTAAAATCTGACTGGAATGACCTACTACACTCTCAAGCAACAGAAGAAAATACAATTAACTCTTTAGTGAATGATATTGTTGTCATTACAGATATGCTTGTTGATTTACTAGATAAATATACAGGTCTTAAAGCTGCAAATGATCAAAACTTAGAGGGTATGAACCAAGTTATGATTGGTATTAGTGAAATTCAAAAAGCAGTTGAGCTGAGTGCGAGAAATGCAAGTGAGTCTCGTAAAGCTAGTGAACTGATTATAGATACAGTAACTCATATTAGTGAAGGTGTAGAAGAGTTGGCAGTTATGGCCGATGAGTTACAACAAGGTTAAAAAGCAGGTGCAAACAATGCAAGTTCAAGAGATTTTAATTGTTAAAAATGCTCATGAAAACTATGGTATTTCTACTGAAGATATAAATCAAATATCTCGAGTACCTTCTCTTATGCCTCTTCCTCTTCGCCCATCGGGTGTAAGAGGTTTGTGTTCTGTAAGTGGTAATGTTGTCTCTATGGTCGACATGAACCAGTTATTAGGTATGCCGGAAGTTGACTTAGAAGACAATAGAAGTAGAATTATAAGTTTAAATGAGGAGTTCTCTTCAAACACATTACTCGTGAGTGATGTGCATAATACAGTTGAGATAGATCAAGATAAAATAGAGTACATTGACAAAAAAGATGACCCTGTTATTGCTATTTACAAGTATGAAGATCTTCTTATTCAAGTCTTGTCTCTTGAAGAGCTCTTTTTAAAAATAAACAAGGTAGATATTCCTGCGAAAGAGGTCACTCAAGGAAAGTCTAAAGAGAGTCAAGCAAAAGAGGCTGATAGTAGTAGATTTCTTATTTTTTCTATGTCAAATGAAAAATATGCTTTAGAGATTGACTACCTACAGGAGATTATTCTTGCAGATGTTGAATACACAGAGATTGCAGGAACTTCAGATGAAGTTTTAGGTCTTATTACTTTAAGAGATGAACTTTTACTTGTTTTAGATTTACGTATACACTATGGATTTGAAGCAAAGAAGAAGGATGAAAACCGAATTCTTATTGTCTCTTTTGAGGGGAAAAAGATTGGTTTATGTATAGACTCTATTTTAGATATTAGAAACTTTTACACAAAAGATATTGAATACATGGGTGATAGTTTTCAGGATAATAAAATTGCTGGAGTTATTCATGCAAAAGATTCTTTAATCTCATTTTTTGATGAGAAGGTTATAAATAATATTTTTAAAGAGAACGAAACATTTATAGACACGAATGAAGCGCAAGAAGATAGTAGTAGTGATGAGTATGCAATGGAAGTCATTGTTTTTAAACTTGCTGATAAAGAGTATGCATTTGATGTAGATAATGTAGATGAAATTATTGATATTCTTCCTTCTACTAAAGTTGCTTTTAGTGATGAGAACATTGATGGTATTATTAACATCAGAGGTCAGATTGTTACAACAGTATCGCTCTTTAAAAAGTTAAATATACCAACAGTTGTTACTGAAAACTCTAAAATTATTGTCTGTAATATAGAGGGTAATAGAATAGGTTTTATAGTAGATAGTGTAAGTGACATTCTTAATGTGAAAGAAGAAGATTTAAGAGAAGAGAATGAAGGCTACTTTAATGCAGTCTTACATCTAAACCATGGAAAAAGATTAGTCCTCTCTATGGATATAAATAAAATAGTTAGTAAGGAGCATGCGGATGGCTAAAACAGTTTTAATTGTAGATGACTCAGCATTAGTAAGAAAACAATTGGGTGAAATGATAGACTCTTTAGGGTTTGATATAGAGTTTGCAAAAAATGGACAAGAAGCTGTAGATAAAGCTACTTCTGTTCAGTATGATGTTATTACTATGGATATAAATATGCCTGTTATGGATGGTATAGAAGCTGTAAAACAGATTATGCAAGCACAACCCACACCAATTTTAATGGTAAGTTCACTTACTACTGAAGATGCTACGATTACTATGGATGCTCTTGATTTAGGTGCTGTTGATTATATTGCAAAACCTGGAACTATGAATGTCGGTAAACGTGAGAATCGTGAAGAGATTTTAGAAAAAGTAAAATCGTTAAGTCGTATCTCTCCACGACGTTTAAAGAGACAGATGGCAAGACCAGCACAGAGAGAACGTAGACGAAGTGAAGCTCCAAAACGTGAAGCACGAGTTGTCTCTAACCTAAGCTCTAAAGATATAAGTAAGGTTATTTTAATTGGTTCTTCAACTGGTGGACCCGGGTTAATTGAACAGATTTGTGCGGCTCTTCCTGCAAACTACAAACATACTGTATGTATTGTACAGCATATGCCAGAACAGTTTACCGCTGCGTTTGCAGAGCGTTTAGACAGAGCTTCTGCTCTTCCTGTTCAAGAGACAAAGCAGAATATGGAACTTTTACCTAGTAATGTTTATGTGGCTCGTGGTGGAATTCATATGCATTTCGCAAAAAAAGTTTCTGGAAAGATTGTTATTAGAGAAGAGAAGAAAAAGGGTGATAACTTTTTTCAACCAAGTGTTAATGAGATGATGAGAAGTGCTTTAGAAGTTTTTACAGGAAAGCAGTTGGTCGGTGTTATTTTAACAGGAATTGGTGATGATGGTGCAGATGCAATGGTGGCAATTAAGAAGGCTGGTGCATATACATTAGGTGAAAGCGAGTCTAGTGCAACAGTTTATGGTATGCCAAAAGAGGCTTACGATAGAGGTGGAGTACAGGAGCAACTTGATTTTAATTCAATATTGAAAAAAATTGCAACTTTAAGATAGGGAGGCACCAAAACAATGGCATTAGTAAAAACACATGAAGTTCAAGAATTTGAAGAGTTAGAGACATTTTCAAGTTTTGAAGAGGCAAAAGAGGCATTTTTAAACGCTTCAGATGATGCAGAAAAAGATTACATAGTTGATGAAATTGTAAAATTTCACGGCGGTGGAGAGTTTTTAATTGAGTATATTCAAAAAAATGAAGTCGAGAAAAACTTAGCAACTAAAATAGCCTCAGTAATATCTTCTATGGATCCAGATGAAGCACCTATTGAAATGATTATGGAACTTTTAAAACTTGAAGATGCTTATATTCGTAATTTAGGTATTTCTATGTTACGAGACTTTGGTGGTTCTATAAAGTACTACATTGTGAAGTTTCTTATTGGAGACGATAGAGACTTACGTATATTTGCCATTAATGTTTTAGGTGATGTTGATTTTGCAGAGTCACGTGATATGTTAGTAGAGCTTCTTGAAAATGAAGAAGATGTCAATGTTGCAATGACTGCAGTAGATTATATGGCTGAGATAGGAGAAGAGGAAGATATTCCACTTTTAGAGTCTTTAAAAGAACGTTTTGCTGGTGAATTTTATGTTGAGTTTGCCGTAGATGGTGCAATAAAAATGATAAAAGGATAAGGCGATGGCATACCTATTATCAAAAGAAAATTTTGCAAAAATTGGGGAGTTTATTTATAGAAAAAGTGGAATACACTTAGAGGTAGATAAACATTATGAAAAACTAGCAAAATACATAGATAAACGTTCAAAAGAGCTAGGTTTTGATAACTTTAGAAAGTACTTCTTTAAACTTAGATTTGATGACAAAGATGGTTTAGAATTTCAAGAGCTCATGAATGCTATTACTGTAAATGAAACATATTTCTTTAGAGAAAAAGATCAGTTTGAGGTTCTTGTGAACAAGATACTACCGGAGTTACATGAGAAACTACCTCCTTCTAAAACATTGAGAATTCTCTCATCACCATGTTCTACAGGGGAAGAACCATACTCTATTATTCTTCACATTGTTGAAGAGGGTAAGGTTGTAGAGGAGAGAGATATTGAAGTTGTAGGAATAGATATTGACTCGACTGTAATTAGAAAGGCACAGGCTGCAAAATATACAGACAGATCAGTGCATGCAATTCCAAAGCCAATTCTCAACAAATGGTTTGTTAAAAAAGGTTTAGGCTACGAACTTGGGGAAGATTTACAAGGAAGTGTTGATTTTCAAGTTGCAAATGTTTTTGACAAAGCACAGATGCGTAAGCTTGGAAAGTTTGATGTTATTTTTTCAAGAAATATGCTTATATATTTTGATGATGCATCTAGAAAAGAGGTTGCAATGACATTTTACGATATGTTAAATCCTGGCGGATATGTTCTTTTAGGACATGCAGAATATATGAGTCGAATTGTTTCTGTTTTCAAAGCAAAAAAAATTGACAATACATTAATTTACCAAAAATAATATTTTAAAAAAAGAGGAGAACGATTATGCCATTAGTTATATTTATAGATGATAGTGAGACAGCTCTAGCTTCAACAAGAATGGTTACAAACTCTATGCCAATAGAAGTAAAACAGTATACAGAGGCACAGGTAGCATTAGCTGAAATAAAAGCAGGTATGACACCTGATTTAATAATTACAGATTTAAATATGCCAGTTATGAATGGTTTTGAGTTTTTAAAAGCACTTCGTGAGGTTCCTGCAACAAAGAGAACACCAACACTGATGCTTACTACTGAAACAAAACCAGAGTTAAAACAGCAGGGGAAAGCCTTGGGTTTAACAGGATGGATTGTTAAACCATTTAATCCAGCACAACTCAAACAAGCAATTAATAGAGTGCTTCGTTTACCAGCATAAGGAATAAGTTATGATGATGCTTGACTCAATAGATGAACTCCTTGTTCATATTAAAGATGTACAACGTGATGTTATAGAACTCTCAAATGAATCCCTTATGAAAATGAGTAGTTTCATGGAGAAAAACAGTCTTGAAATAGATGAGGATATCTCTACTGCGTTACAGTATCAAGATATAATAACACAACAACTCAATGCAACTATAGAAGCAATAGAGAGTATGCAAAAGAGCATAAACATTTTTACACATGCATACAAGAGTGATGAAGGGCTAGCAAATGAGAGTCTCATTAAACTTAAAGAGAAACTTGATGCTACATTAGCAGATGCAAAAGATAAAAAAAGTAGATTTTCAGGTAAAGTAGCTGCTGAAAATACAGAAGAAACAATAGAATTTTTTTAGGAGAATATGATGTCAACAGTAATGGTCGTAGATGATTCAAAGACAGTAAGGAACTATCATAGTGCTATCTTAAAGACGATGGGTATGGAAATCGTAGAGGCTGAAAATGGAATGGAAGCATTGGAAAAAAGTCTTGGAGTGAAAATAGACCTTTATCTCGTGGATGTAAATATGCCTATTATGGATGGATATTCTTTTATAAAAGATTTACGTAAGCAAGAGAACCACAAGAGTGTGCCTGTAATTATGGTAACAACACAAGCGAAAGAAGAAGACAAGATTAATGCATATAAAGTAGGTGCAAACCTGTTTGAAACAAAGCCTATTAAGCCTGATCAACTTCAAGCATACATAGATATATTAGTGAATTAAGGTAGGGAGATATTATGGATCCATTATTAGAACAGTTTTTAAGTGAAGCTAGAGAAAATCTCGCGTTTATAGACCAAAATATAGGTGCTATTGGTGGAGATGACCCTGAACTTTTAAATTCAGTATTTCGTGCTGCACATACACTTAAAGGTGGAAGTGGTATTGTAGGGTTTGAGGCTGTAAAGAACATAACACACCATGCAGAAGATCTTTTAGATATGCTTCGTTCTGGAAAATTAGAGTTTGCTGATAGTATGGTAGATGTTCTGTATGATGCATTTGATGAAGTTGTTAACCTCATTGAAGCAGCAGAAGAGACAGGTGAAATTGTTGAAGCGGATGAAGAGACTGTGAATACTATAGTTGCAAACTTAAGTGAGCAGATGGGTAAAGAGGTAGGTGGAGAGAGTGTGTGGGAGTTACCATTTACTTTAGCAGAGAAAGAGTACATTGTTAATTTACCTATGAAGACACTTCGTGGTGTTGATCGTATTAAGTTAAACTTTAACAATCCACCTCTTAATGAAGAGTTCTGTAATACATCTAATTTTTATGCAGTAACATTTGATGTAGATGACTCATGTATGGTATATGGAAATGACCCAGTATATACACTCTCTTTACTAGAAGATAAAGTAATCGGTGTGTTTTCATGTATGAGTGATGAGAATGCAAAAGCTGTATTAAGTGGAACAGAAGATGAAGATGGTTTACTCTTAAAATCTTCAATTGTTGCCTTTATATATGCTACTTATGAGGAGATAGAAGACTCTCTTTTTAACTTTATTGATGAGCTAGAACTTTTACCTTTAGATGTAAATACACTCTTAAGTATCTCAAGAGGGAACACAGGTTTACAAATAGACTCACTTAAAGAGTTAAGTTCTTTAGCAGAAGATTTTGATTTAGGTACTATTAAAGATGAAGTAGAGAGTGCTATGGAACTTGTGGGTGTTGACACGATTCAGTATGCACAACTTGAGCGTTTCTTAGACATTGTAGGTCTCATTAAAGATGAAGATACAAATAAACTGAACACTTTCTTCCAAAACCTCTATAAAGGGGAAGCTTATATTGCAACAGAAGTGGAAGTGTCAGCTGATGAGTCTCAAGAAGTAACAGAAGAAGCAGAAGTAGAAGAGACAGCTACAGCTGAAGTTGCTACTGCACCAATGAATGAGACTATAGAAGAGACACTAAAAAATATTTTTGAGCAGCAGCATAAAGCAGTAAAAGAGATAGTCTCTGATGATGACCTTCTTCGCATTATAGTTACACTTGAAAAAGCAAGAAAATATCTTTCAAATATGCCAGAGTTAAACTCTTTAGAAGATGTAAAAGCATTTTTAGCACAACAGCTAGGACTCGAAGAAGAGATACTCTCCGAACCTAAACAGGAGAGCAAAAAAGAGGTAGAAACTGCTACACAAGTGACACAAAAAGCTGAAGTTGTTGCACAAGAGGCACCAAAAGCAGTAACTCCAGTAGTTACAAAAGCGAAGGCTGCTGTGAAAAAAGAGCCTAAAGAAGAGAAACAAAAAGCAGTAGTAGGTAAGACTGTTAAGGTAGAACAAGAGTCTATTGATTCACTTATGAATGTTGTTGGAGAGTTACTAGTAGCTAAAAATTCACTACCTTACTTAGCAGATAATGTAATTGGTATGACACATGACCAGATTAAACGCGAAATTATGGATAAATATATTTTCATTAACCGTTTAAGTGAACAGCTTCAAGATCTTATTATGGGAATGAGAATGTTACCTATCTCTTATGTTTTTGATAGATATCCAAAACTTGTTCGTGATATTGCTAAAACATTAAATAAAAAAGTGAAACTAGAGATGTCTGGTGGCGATACAAAACTTGATAAAAATATGATTGAGATGCTTGCAGATCCGATGATTCACATTATGCGTAACTCTTTAGACCATGGTATTGAGATGCCTGAAGTTCGTGAGCAAAAAGGTAAAAATCCTGTAGGACTTGTTACACTTAATGCATATGCACAGTCAGATAGAATTATTATTGAGATTGTTGATGATGGTGCTGGAATTAATGTTGAAAGAGTTGCTTCAAAAGTTTTAGAAAAAGGTCTTATGACACCAGAACAGATTGATGCACTGAGTGACAAAGAGATGGCCGAACTCGTACTTCTTCCAGGACTCTCAACTGCTGAAACTATTACAGAGTTTAGTGGTCGTGGTGTTGGTATGGATGTTGTGAAAAAATCTATTGAGAGCTTTGGTGGAACAATTGGTATTACTACAAAGGCAAACGAAGGAACAGTTATAACACTTGCGATTCCTATGTCTTTAGCAGTTACATCACTTCTTCATATTGAAATGAACAATATTCACTACGGTATCCCAATGGATAGTGTAAGTGAAACAGTAAAAATAGAAAAAAGCGAAATTGAGTACTTACATAATGAACCATTTGTTTATATTCGTGGAGATGTTATTCCTCTTCTTTTTATTAAGTCAATGCTTAATGAAGAGGATATGGATGAGAAACCTCTCTCTATTGTTGTCTTAAATATTAAAGACAATCTTTTAGCTGTTGTTGTCAATGACTTCTTAGGACAACTTGATGTTGTTCAAAAACCTTTAGTAGGTATTATGGAAGGGCATCCTCTCTTTAGTGGAACAGCACTTCTTGGAAATGGTCAGATTATTATGGCTATTGATCCTTTAGGTCTTTTGGGTATTTCTCAAAAGCTTAAAGATGACATTGTTGTAGCATAGGAGAAGATATGATTGATTTAATAGTATTTAGTGTCTCTCAAAATAGATATGCTATGAATATTGAGAATGTTCAAAGAATTATAGAAGCAAAAGAGCTTACAAAAATACCAAATACTCATGAGTATATTGATGGTATGATGTCTTATGAAGAGAAGGTTATTAAAGTTTTAAATTTCCGTAAACTCATAGGTATGGAAACATATGAAAATGAATTATATAGCCTTTTTCAATCATTAAAAGTAAGTCATGCTGAGTGGGTTGAAACACTGAAACACTCATTAGAGACAGGATATAAGTTCTCAAAAACACTTGATCCTCATGCTTGTGGTCTTGGTAAGTGGATAGACTCATTTACTGCGTATGATGACCATGTTGTTTCTGTTTTAAATAACCTTATAGAACATCATAAGCAACTTCACTTAACTGGTGGTGTTGCTTTAGATATTTACAAAAAAGACCCTAAAGAGGCGATGCGAATTTTCAATGAAGATATAGCAAAAATTTATGACCATACTATGGGAGCCTTAGATAAGTTCATTAATGAGTTAGAGTTTGTAGGAAATGCCTTACAAAAACTTTTAATTTATGACACAAATGGAGTTGTCTTTGCAATTAAAGTAGATACAATTGAAGATATAGCTCACATAGAAGAGGACTCATTTATAAATGCAGGAGATGAGAACTCTATGAGTGATTTTCTTGAATTAGAGGGTGTCTTAGATTTAGACGATGTCTTAATTAATGTAATTAAAACAGTAAAATTACCAAAGTAAGGATTATAAATGTCAATAACATACGAAAAAAATGAAGTTACTTTTACATCTGTAATATATGAAGATGAAGTTGTGGCGTTTAGAGACTATTTACAAGAGAAAGCAGGTGAAGAGATTTCTCTTAACTTTAAAGAGTGTGAAGATATTCACCTTGCAATTTTACAACTTATTATGGCTTATAAAAAAAGCTACAGTTGTAGTTATACGTTTGGAGATACAACAAGATTATTTCAAACGGTTTTAGAAGGATTTAACAGTAGTGAAGACCATTGTAATTAGTAACCGAAAGGGTGGTTCTGCTAAAACGACAACAGCTGTAAATATAGCAAGTGGTTTAGCAAAACATGGTTCTGTTCTTCTTTTAGACTTAGACACACAGGGTCATGCTTCTATAGGTGTTGGTTGTGAACCTGATGAAAAACTAGGAGTACACTCTATTTTTGATGGTGCAACACTGAGTGAAACTTTTATACCTACTGTTCATGAAAACCTCACACTCTCTCCTGCTTTAGCTAACTTTGATGTATATGAGTTTGCCGATTTAAGAGGTATGTTGAAGAATCGTTTTAAACGCGAACAGATAGAGGAGTTTTTTGACTACTGTGTTATAGATACTCCACCAACCTTTGATGCTCTTCTCAAGAACTCTCTTGAAGTAGCTAGCAGTGTTGTAATTCCTTTTGTGCCACACCACTTAGGTGTTGTTGCCGTTGGACAAATGTTAAGAGCCCTCTACCAAAGTGCCAAAGCACAAGGACGAGAGATAGCAGATGTATTTATACTTCCTGTAATGTATAATCCACATATAAATGAGCATAAAGAGTCTTTAGAAAAGGTAAAAATGTCATTTGGTGAGGAGAAACTTCTCTCACCAATAGGTGTAGATATAAAGCTTGCAAAACAGTTTGAATCAGGATCTCCTATTATTTTAGATGCGAAACGCTCTAAGGGAATGAAAGATTACAATCGCTGTGTTGAAGAGCTACTAGCAAGGTTCTAAAATGCAGAAAAAGCAGAAACTAAAAATATTAATTTGTGAACCAAATCGCCGTATTCTAAGCCGTTTAGAAGCTTGGATAGAAGCAATAGGGGAGATTCCCTATGTTACAAATGATGGAATTGCTGCTTTAGAAATGTTTAAATCAGATAAGCCAGATATTATTCTGCTCTCTGGTGAACTAAAAAATATGGGTGGATTGGAGCTTTTAGAGGGTATTAAAAAAATTGCACCAAATCAAGCTACTATTTTGATGTTAGGGGAAGATGATACAGCTCTTTTTAAAAGGGCAATTGATTTTCAGGTAGATAAATACCTTAACAAACCAGTAGAAGCAAAACCTCTTTTTCAAGCCATAGAGTCTCTCTCTCAAGAGAAATTATGGCATCAAGAGTTTACTGGACAAAAAAGAGCATTAGAAGACTACAAAGAAGCGATAGATCTTACTTTTAGTGTCTCTAGACATGACAAAGATGGCAATGTAACTTATGTTAATGGCCTTTTTTGCAAAACGACAGGCTTAACATATGAAGAGGCGATGGAGGGAGCCTTAAATCCTCTTAACAATCCCAATGTAGATATGAGTGTAGTTTGGGAAACACTTCATACAAACTACATCTACAAAGATAGACAAATCTTTAAGCTAGAAGGGAAGGGTGAACGGATTGTAGATGTTACCGCGGTAGCACTTCGTAATGAACATGATGAGGTTGAAGAGTATCTTGTTTTTACAGACGATGTAACACATCTAATTCAAGCAGCACGAAAAATAAAAAAACAAGAACTCGATAACCGTTTAGAGAGACTTAACCATGCAAAAGAACTCAACCGTGTAAAAGACTCTTTTTTAACAATTTTTACACATGAATTAAAAACTCCATTAAACTCCATTATTAATTTTTCGCAATATGTCGCAAAACATCTTGATAAAGAGGATTTCCCAAAGAAAGAGCGATTAGTTTCACAGGTTAAAGAGATTAACCTTAGTGGACATTTTATGCTTGACATGATTTCTAACTTAATGGAAGCTATGAAGTTAAAAGATGGAAAAATAGAGTTACACCTTAGTGAAATTAATTTACATTCTGTCATTACAGCTCTTATTGAGACGAAGTTTACTTCAGTAGATGCAATTCAAATTGTAAACAACTGTCCTGAAGATTTTTTCTTTGAGAGTGATGAGGAGAGAGTAAGCCAAATTCTTGGTTATCTACTTTCAAATGCTGTTAAATATGCAAAAACTAGAGTAGAAATTGATGTTTCATTTACTGAAGAGAGTTTTAGTTTAGATGTCTTAGATGATGGTGATGGATTCTCAGAAAAGAAAAGTGTTTTCAGTCTTTTTGAACAATCGGATGTAGATAGTATGACGAGAGAAGCGACAGGTATAGGTGTGGGCCTCTTCATTGTTAAACAACTTTGTGATAGAATGGCTTATAGTATTGATATTTTAGATGCAAGAAAACTCGGTGGTGCGCAAGTCCATATAGAGGGTAAAAGGAACATAGAAAAATGAATTTATTAATCGTTGATGATAATAAAAATAATAGAATGATTCTTCGATTACTTTTAGAAGATTACATGGAAGAGAATGAGGGTGTGTCATTTTCTATGGACGAAGCAGTAGATGGTTTAGAAGCTGTAAAAAAATGTGATGAAAAAGAGTACCAACTCGTATTTATGGACATTATGATGCCAAATATGGATGGTATTGAAGCGACAAAACGTATTCGTCAGAAGCATAAGAAATTGATGATTATTGCTGTTTCTGCAGTAGATGACATTACTCGTCAAAAGAAAATTTTGAGTAATGGTGCAGAGGACTACATCTCTAAACCTGTGAATGCAGACATTTTTAACAGTAGAATTTACAACTATGTTAACTTGATTCACTCCAGAGAGAACCATAATGAGAGTACAAAAGAGAAAGAGAAGGGCATAAACCTTTTTACAAAGTCTATTTTTAGTCGCTATACACATTTTATTTTTTCTGATGAAGATGCTCTCTCTGAGTTTTGGGAGTACTACCTCTTAGATGGAGAGGAGAAGTACGATGGTTTAAGTGATGTGGTACGTACTGTCTTTTCCATTGCTGAAGTACAGCTGCGTTTAGATGTGAAAAGTAACCTCTTTGTTGAAGATTCAGAAAATGCAAAGTACTTTACTATGACAAATATGGACAAAATACCTTCAGGTATTTTACCTCTTCTTGTTAAGAAAAATGAGATGAAGAGTGAGTATAAAATAGCTTCTAATAAAATCTCTTTTTTACTTGAGAAGTTAGAGTTAGAAGAGGATGAAATAGAGCCTTTTGTAGCACCTGTTTCCAAACAACAAGAGAGTACTCCCGTAGTAGAAGAAGAGACAATAGCAAGTGAGGTGGAGTTTACATCAACATCATTGGAAGTTTATGACTATATGGATCCTGAAGATCTTAATGACTTAGAGGAGTATGCAGGAAGATTGAGTTCACTAATGCTTATTGTTGGAAGTGGAGATGTTTCTGAAGATGAGATAGTAGAAATATATACATATATAGAGAAAATTGGTTCTATACTCTCAACCTATTCAGAGGTCTATCCGATTGCTAAAGCTTTAAGTGAGTTAGCAGCAGATATGTCTACACATATAAATGAGTTTGTACAAAATTCAGAGGCACTTGGTCCTATGTGTGCAGCATTTAGTAAAGATATGTCTAACTGGATTGAACAATCCTTTTACACAGGTGCACCAAGTATAGACTTCATGAACGATACCATAGTCGTCAATTGTCAGACTATTTCAGGAATGTTAAAAATGGATGATGCCTCTTCTGCTGATGCAGTAGATGATTTTGATGATATTTTTGATTTTTAAGGAGAAGTGTAATGTATAAAGTTAATGTTATGAATCCTTGTAGCTGTTTTGTAAAAAATGGGTTTACAGATGTTCAAGATTTTAAAACAAAAGAGGAAGCAAAAGCTGAAGCAGAATACCTTATGAATATAATGGAATCGAACTTCTGTCAAAAACATGAGTTCTCTATGACAGAACGCTTTGGTAGTTTTACTATTTTTATAAAACCAAGAAGTTAAAAAACTTCCTGGTTCTTTGTTAGAGAAAAATCTCTATAGCTCTCTCTAAATCTTCTTTCGTGTCAATCCCAAACCCAGTACTTGCTACTTTTACCATACTGATTTTTTTCTGGTGATAGATGGCACGGAGTTGCTCTAGCTTTTCTATATCTTCAATGGGTGCATCTTTAAGAGAGCAAAACTCTTTGAGGCTTTTTTTAGAGAACCCATAAATCCCAATATGTCCAAAGTACTTCGCTCCACCACCCTGGTTATAAGGAATGGCTGAACGTGAAAAGTAGATGGCATTATCTTCATCATCGAGTACTACTTTGACAAGGTTAGGGTCTTGTGCAGAGTCTGCATTAATAGCATTGTAGCAACTTCCCATAATAAAAGGTTCTTTTTTCTCTTGTAAAAGACGCAACTTTTCCATAAGTGCTTTGACAACATCTGGTTCAATAAATGGTTCATCTGCTTGAACATTTACAATAAGTTCATCATCTGCAAGTTGCAAAATAGTTGCACACTCATGAATTCTGTCCGTACCACTCTTATGTGTTGTTGATGTAAGCATAGCATCGACACCATGCTCTTTACATACTTTTATAATTTTCTCATCATCAGCAGCAACTACCACTCTATCTAAGTGAGCTACTCTCTTAGCTGTTCTTACAACCATTGGAAGTCCTCCAATGTCTGCGAGTACTTTTTGTTCAAAACGTGTTGATGCTAAACGTGCAGGAATAATAATCATTTAATGCCTTTAAGTTATAATTACAAAATTATATCTAAACATCTTAAAAAGGTCATTTTTTATGAGACTTTACCAACCACAAGAGGGCTACTGTTACAACTCTGACTCTCTCTACTTGTATGACTTTGTGAACCGTTTAAAGCCTAAGGGGAAGGTACTTGATGTTGGTGCGGGTTGTGGCATAGTAGGTCTGCTTGTTGCACGTGACAATAAAAAGGTAGAGTTAGAGGCTGTAGAGAAGCAGAAACTTTTTGTTCCTTATGCAAAAAAGAATGCACAAGAGAATCAGATCTCTTACAAACTTTATGAAAGTAATTTTTTAGAACTCTCTGAAGAGCAGAAGTACGATTACATTATTTCAAATCCTCCTTTTTATCCAGAAGGTGTAAGAGAGAGTGAAAATGAGATGTTAAAAAATGCGCGTTATAGCTCTAACTTACCTCTTGATGATTTTTTTAAAAAGGTATCGCGTTTGTTAAAACCACGTTCTCATTTTCTTTTCTGTTATGATCCTGTGGTCTTTGGAGATATCTGTGTAGCACTTGAGCGAGTAAAAATGAGAATAGTGAATGTACAGTTTGTGCACCCAAGAGAGAATAAAAGAGCTTCTTTAGTGCTTATTCATGCAAGGAACAGCTCTAAGTCCATGATGAACATTGAGCCACCACTTTTTACCTTTAGGGGAGAGAACTACTCGAGTGAGACCCAAATTATTTACGATAACGCCAATACAGAGAGTATAAAATGTCAAATCTCATAACCAAAGAGGGTTACCCATATAAGTTTAACCAAGATGCCTGTGCTAATTGCGAGGGACGTTGCTGTACTGGTGAGAGCGGCTACATTTATGTCTCTAAAGAGGAAATCTTTAAAATCGCAGATTTACTGAATCTAAGTGTTAATGATTTTGGAGTAAAATATCTCTTTAAGCATGGCTATAAGTACTCCATTAAAGAGCAAGAACATGAAGGCTCTTATGAGTGTGTTTTTTATGACAGAGAGAGTAACGGCTGTAAGATTTATGAAGCGAGACCATCTCAGTGTATTACCTTTCCTTTTTGGGAGTATTTTAAAACACATATAGATGAGTTAAAAGAAGAGTGTCCAGGGATTATTGATGGTTAAAATTTTTTTACTTACTGCATTGGCACTTTTTTTTGCTTCTTGTGGTCTTCTAGGTGAGCAGAGTGTTAAACCTTCGCAAAAAGCATTTGCTGATGAAGATACATATATTCTTTTTGCATTGCGAGCAGAGCAGGTAAGAAACAATAAACTCGCTTCTGAACTTTTTGAAGTTTTATACAATAAGTCTCATAAAAAAGAGTACCTTTACCGTACTCTTGAGAATGAGTTAGTTGCAAAAGAGTACAAACATGTACTCCAACGCATAGACTCTCTAGAGGGTGAAGAGCTTCAAGACCCTAAGTTAATGCGTTACAAAGTAGTCGCCCTTTTTGAACTTTCAGAGTTAGACAGAGCCATAGAGTTAAGTGTTGCCCTAGCTGCAAAAACAAAAGAGCCTACGGATTACCTCTTAACAAGTGACATTTACATTAAAAGAGGAGAGTTCGACTTAGCTGTTCGTTACCTTGAGTCTGCTTATGCTAAAGAGCATAATGAAGAGATTTTAGATAAAATGTCAATTATACTTTATGTGAATATGAACAAAAAGAGAGAGGCCATTGCACACTTAGAGACACACTCTAGAATGTTAGGTTGTTCAGAACGTGTCTGTTTAAGACTCATTGCTTTTTACAGTAATGACAATAACATAGAGGGTCTACTCTCTACATACAAAAGACTGTATGAGTTTAAAAAGAGTGATGAGGTTGCTAAAAAAATTATTCAGATTTATGCTTATACAAGAGAGTATTTAAAGCTTATGGAGTTTTTAGAGGCTTCGGGGGTAGATGATGAGGCTCTTTTAGAACTTTATGTCTCAACAAAAAAGTACAAAAAAGCCTACCTTCTAGCACAAAAGTTATATGAAGAGAGCTCTGACATTAAATACCTTGGTCAGAGTGCAATTTATGAGTATGAGAGTTTTCAAAAGAGAGATGACAAAGAACTCTTAAAGCGAGTTGTCTCCAAACTTGA
>Ga0256843_1001521_pt1 | contig 18136 bp, 17 predicted proteins | sample AlvinellametaG_FD_191572 | JGI IMG/M metagenome (GOLD analysis project Ga0256843, IMG submission 191572) | Pompeii worm associated microbial communities from hydrothermal vent at the East Pacific Rise, Pacific Ocean - Alvinella | ecosystem: Host-associated > Annelida > Integument > Unclassified ... | reverse complement strand
CGCCAGCGCCAACCTGGCCGTCAGGGAGGCATTTGAGAAACTCTGCCATGAGTTTGGCGCCACCCTCCACCTGGCCGAGCTCAAATACTGCGCCGACAACGCCGCCATGGTGGGCCGATGCGCCCTGGAAGCCTATGAACGGCAAGACTTCACCCCGCCGTCCGCTCTGCGCGTCATACCCAGAACCGATAAAATTTTCTAATTTTTCTTAAAAGTTTATAAAACTCTTAAAACTAAGTCGGATTAATTAAGAGTTTTTTTATCCATTTCCTGTAGAATTCATCTAATCGCTTTTAAAGCGAACTATCAAACGATAAAAAATCTCAATAAAAAAGGAGCCATCATGGCAACTGTAACCCTTAAAGGCAACGAGGTCAAACTGGCCGGTAACGAAATCAACGTCGGCGACAAAGCGCCGGAAGTGACTGTCGTCAACTCCGACGGCCTGGCCGACAAAAAAGTGGGCGGCGCCCAGGACAAAGTGCAACTGCTGGTTGTCGTTCCCTCTCTTGACACCCCTGTCTGCGCGGCAGAAACCCGCAAATTCAACGAAAAAGCGGCTGAGATCGAAGGCGTGGATACCACCGTTATCTCTATGGACCTTCCTTTCGCCGCCGGTCGCTTCTGCTCCGCCGAAGGCATCGAGAACCTGACCGTCGCCTCCGACTTCCGCAACAAAGATTTCGCCAACGCTTACGGCGTACTGATTGCCGAAGGCCCGCTGGCCGGCGTAACCTGCCGCGCGATCTTCGTGGTCGATAAAGACGGTATTGTCACTTACAAGCAGATCGTGCCCGAAATCACCGCGGAACCCGAATACGAAGAAGCGCTCGAAGCCGCCAAAGCCGCCGCTTCCAAGTAAGCCCAAAAACCGCCGCTTGGGGGAGCGGTACGGGCCTTTGGCCCGTCCTTTACCTTCTTTACCCCTGATAAAAATTCAATACCATCTTCTGCAAAATCGTAATCAGCTTGGACTGCTGTAACGCGATATAACTCTCAATCTTTATTTTCGCAAAATGGTTGGGATAGAGACTATAAACCAAAATCCCATCTTTGTTGTAACGTAGCTCGCCCATTAAGGTCAACTGCGACAACTCCTCCCTTTCGGGCAGGGAAAATACCAGCTCCGCGCGACTCCCCTCCGCTTGACACCTCTGATCCGGCTGGCCATTGATCGGCACAACCGCCAAAGAGTTTACAGCTATCGCCTCCAACTTTCCCTCAAATTTTCCGCCCTCTAAGCAATCTACATGTACAGGTATATGCTCTTCCGGCTTTATCCGAATATTCTCGCGATCCAGCGGCGAGGTATCAATAAAATGCAAACGTGTCAGGCTTACTTCCGCCCGGTTGGGCCGTGCGCCCATCACATCCGCGCGCACCACATCCGGCAAATGCGGATGCCTAATATAGGTAAACCTCTCTTTTTCAAGGTAGGCCGCTTTGGCCAAAGAGGTTTGAATACGCAAAATCCCCTCTTCAAAAGAGAGCACTTTGACCCTCTCTTGCAACGGCATCCCGTTGTAAAAATTATAAATTTCCACCTCTGTATGCTCGGAGAAGAAAAACTGCATAATCTCCTCTTCTCCACCCCTGGCGCAAAAATCATAATAGCTTGTCCCGTAGCAAATACGCCCATCACCCGCCTCTTGCGCTCTTTGCATAAACGTATCCAAACGTTTCTCAAGCGACAGATAGGTATCTTCCGGCGCCAACATGGTTAACGCGCCGCAGACAACCTTAATATCACACTCGACAGCCAAGAGCTTTCTTAAATTTTTAGCCAATCGCACCGCCGTATGCAGATGCACCTGATACAAAAAGAGCAATACGGATCCATCACCACATAAAAAGAGGGGGGAAAAGTCACTTTGCTCATGCAATAAGGCGATCCCATTGAGCAATACGCCATCCTCAGGAAGTTCCATTTGCAAGCGTAGCATGGCAATTTGAGACTCATTGCGCCGCACCATGCGCAAATAGCTCTCTACCACCCCCCGACGGATCAACAACTCTTTCATACCGGTTTTACCACCACCATAATCACAATAAGCATCATCAACAGTGTCGGCACCTCGTTATAGGCCCTGAAAAATTTGCCGCTTTTATTGCACGTACCCGCTTCCAGACGTTTCATATACACACCCAAAGAGTAGTGATAGGCAATAAGCCCCGCCACAGCGCCCAATTTGATCCAGAGCCACCAGCCGCTACGCAACAATGCGGGATTGAGCGCGATCATCGTCGCGCCGCTGAGCACCGTCGCCCACATGGCCGGCACGCCGATAAAGCGGTAGAGTTTGCGCTCCTGAATCTTTACCACCTCGTCAAACCCCTTGTTGTCCGCGTGTTCCCGGTGGTAGACATAGAGCCGGGGCTGATAAAACAGCATCGCCATCCAACTCATGAAACTCATCACATGAAACGCCAGTATCCAGTTATAGTAAGCCATTTAACCCTTTCGCGCCAATATCTTTCGCATCATGCCGACAACCGCCCGCACCGCGCCGACAAGCAAATAAAGACCCGCCGTGAACCAAAGCGGATGCCAAATCCCCATGGGACTGCCCGGAAGCGCTTGAAGATGCCCGGCGGGGTGATCCAACCACGCCTCGTAATGAAAAGCCAGCGACAATAGAAGGAAGATGGCAGAAAAAATCAGCGCTTCACGTACCAGACGGCCCAACACGACTCCTTTGGCAGAGATTGTTTTCTGCCGTTACGGTAGCATGGAATCCGTTAGTCTTTCTTGAAGTTACCTTTTCCCGGCTGAAAGATACCGATATTCAACGCCTCTTTAAACGGAACGCCCGGCAGACGGATCCGATCGTCCCCGATCATCCCTTTGACAATATCGGGATGACAGGCGTCGCAACTGTATTTGCCGTCGACGGCTTTGCTTTTGAACACTTTGGAGGGGATCTTTTTATGGGTCTTTTTCCAATAGGGTGTATGTACAATAGAGTAGACCGGCCCCTCCTTCTCCTTAACTGACTCCAAAATTTTAAAAGCGGCTTCCCGGGTAGAGTGTTCTGCGCTGTGCGCGACCAGATACTCCCGTATGGTTTGCGCATCCTCCTCGTCCAGATCCAACTCGTCACCGAAATGATCATCCGGCGTATCCATAATCAGCCGCCAGCCGCCGGCGGGAAGCAGATGGGCCGGAAAAACAACGTGGCAATCCCCGCACTCCAGGGCCAATACCGGATGCTCTTTCTCATAATCGATGGCGCGATAGACCGAACGGGTCAAAGCGTTATCGGGGTACTCCACCACGTAAAAGCAGGTCACCACCGCGAGTGTCAGAAAAAAAGCGGCAAAAATATTCTGCTTTCTATCCAGCTTGACGTCGATCCCGTCGGTTTGATATTTGTACCCCGTAAACATCGACCAGATAATACCCGTGTGGTGATACAGATGCTCAAACACCACACCCCCGATATGGACAATCACAACGGCCAGCGTGGCGTAAGCCAGCCAGAAATGGGCTACAAAAAGGTCATCCATCTCGTAATAGTAGTCGAGATTCAGGAAGGCGGCGGGACCGCGACCCTCCTGAATACCGTAAAGCAAAAGGCCGCTCAAACCCAGCAAAAAGCCAAAAACCAACATGGTAATCGCCCCCCAGCTGGAGGCGGGATTGTGTCCGGGGGTCTTCTCTTTTTGCCCAAAAAGGTGCAGAATGTAGTTTAAAAGATGGTCGCCCTTGAAGTCAAAACAGTGAAAATTGGAATAGAGCGGCCCAATGAACCCCCAGACCAACCGGAAAAAAGCCAGAAGAAGAAAGACCATGCCGAAAGCGACATGGTAGTGAAGAAGATTCTCGAACCAGACGGTAAAAAACGCCAGGAAGAAGGAGAGGGCATAGAGCCAGTGAAACGTGCGAATACAGACTGGCCACACATAGACCCGCTGTTTCGCGCCCCGTCCCATCCTGGCGCCCAAACCCTCAATCCTCCTCTTTGGAAGCGGGGAAAGTCACGACAATCGCGCCGCGCAGATCGCCGCTATGAAAACCGTACCCCTTGTCGTCACGATATTTGGAGGCAAAGTATTTGACGATCTTGGGGGCGACCGCCTCTTTGTCCCCGTGACACTTTTTGCAGGTGCGGCTGTTAAGCGTCACCGGCGCGTAGAGTTTGAAACTGCCGTCCTCATGGGCCTGCACCACGGTTTTGGGCAAAAAGGCGTTGGCTTTGACCATCAGGTCAAAAGCTTTGAGCATATCGACCTCATCCTTTTGGGGCGCGTTCTTGGGATTGCGGTTCCCCAGGCTGATGCGACGAACCCGCAGATCCTTGCCGTACTTCATCCGCACGGCGTCGATATCTTTTAAAGACTCTTCGGCGCAATAGCGCGCCATCTCTTCCAAACCGCCGTGCTTTTTGGCCTTTTTGAGCTGATGTTTCAGCTTTTTTTGCACCTCTTTGGTGATTTTGGCGCCAATCTTTTTGACATCTTTAAGCGTATACTCGCCGCCGTATACCAGCGACGTCGCCAAAAGAGAGAGGCCGATCACTTTCCCCCACTTTCTCATTCCTCCTCCTTTCAGACGGCCGAACCGGCCGCCTTTTCACGTTTAATGATGCTCGGGCATATGGTCCAGATCGAAGAGTTTGGTGCCGATGAAGTAGAGAATCATACAGATGCCGATGGCGCCAAAACCGATCATCATCTCCGCTGTGGAGGGGAAGTAGTCCACAAAAGAGGGCGGCAACTGATACTCACGGATTTTGAGTGTCTGCATCGGGAAGAGCTGGGTATCATGCACCAGGTCATAACGCATATAGAAGATACCCACCATACCGATCACCGACGCCCATACCATCTGCTTGATCGCCGTACCTTTGGACTTGAGAATCAGCAGGAAAGGAATCACCATACCACACAGCACCTCACCCAACCAGAAGGATTTGGTATGAAGAATATGAATTATGGTGTCGGCGCGCTCGGGCATACCGCCGTATACGCCGGTCAACATCTTCCAGGTCTCAAAGAACATCAAGATCGCAAGCAGTAGACCCTGAATCTTCATGAAGTTGGTCAACGCTTTGGCCACATCATCGGGGAAAGGTTGGCCGCGATATTTGTAGCCGTACATGATGAAAATAAGATAGATACCCGTAATAAAAGCGGTCAGAATGAAGTAGGTCGGATAGAAAACCCCGTTGGATACCACGCGAGCGTTCAGGAAACCGAACACACCGCCCAGGTTGGAGTGGGCCGCCAGACCGACCAGCAGACCGATCAGACCGAAGATCTTGGCCCGGGCCATATCGTTGCGCATCAGGAAAATAAACTCGATGATCATAAAGGTCAGGTAAAGACCATACAGCGTTCCCATCCACCAGATCGCGGAGGTCAGACCCGGGCTTAGTACGTTGTAGATCATCATGGTCACCGGGTGGCCGATCTCAAAAGCGATCACGGCAAAACCGGAAAGAATGGTGATAATAGAGCCAAAAATCGCCCGTTTGCTCACCACCATATAATCTTTAAAGCCAAACACGTCACCAAACGACCCCACGATACAAAGCCCCGTGGAGGAGACAACAAAGAAGATGTACATGGCGATCAAAAGTCCCCAGGGATGCTCGCGGGTGACGGCGTAGGCATGGTGGCCGTGAACCAGATAGATCGCCACACCGATAAGAAACAGCGTCGTCAATACCACGGCGATCAATGCCATCAGCTTGTTTTCGGGGACAAGCAGTTCTTTAAGCGACATCTTTTTATACGGAATAATTTTTTGCAGATCCATTCTCCACCCCTTACATCAAATAGAAAAGTTTGGGTTTGGTACCCAGGTGCGGTTTGAGCGAGAAGTGCTCACGCTCGCGGAGAACCTGACTGATCTCGCTATTAGGATCGTCCAGGTCGCCAAAAATACGCACTTTGGTCGGGCAGGTCGCCTGACAGGCCGTGGTCGTCTCGCCGCGGGCCAGCCGCGTATCGGAGCAGAAGTTACACTTATCGACCGTCATGGTACGGTCATCCACGTAGCGCGCGTCGTAGGGACAGGCGTTCATGCAGTAACTGCACAAAATACATTTGTTGGGATCTACCCGTACCACGCCGTTTTCGTCATAGTGGGTCGCGTGCGTCGGGCACACCTCTTCACAAGGCGCGTTGTCACAGTGCTGACACTGGCTGGGGTAAAAGGTGTTGGACGCGATGTTAAGCAGAGGATACTCCCCTTCAATCTCCTTCACGCCGACCCAGATGCGGTGTTTGTCCGCACCCAGCAATACGCCGTTTTCCTCTTTACACGCAACTTCGCACGCTTTGCAGTTGATGCAGTTTTTGTAATCCAGGGCCATTCCATATCTTGCCATTTCTTACACCTTTCTAATTTCAACGTTCGTAGAATGCATCACGGCCGCGCCGTAGACCGGTTCAATATCATCTTTGATGACGGCGTTGTCGTTACCGCCGCTTCGGTATGCCCATGTCAACTCTTCGGACTCTTCGCCGAAACCGTGAATGAAGAAGACCTGATCGGGCGCGATCTTCTCGGTCGGATAGGCTTTCAGACGGGTCGATCCCGCCTCACTGCTCACCTCGATCATGTCACCAAACTTGATCCCCATCTTCTTGGCGACGCGTTTGTTGATCCAGATGTAGTTCTCGTTGATCAGATCGTGCAACATCGCATTATTGGAGGTACCGCTTTGGGTGAACTGGGCATGGCGTCCGGTGAGCATACGGAACTTGCCTTCGGGCACGGAGTACTCGTACTCTTTGCGCCAGGTCGGCATGGGATCCACCCCTTTTTTGGCGATGTTTTTAAGATTACACATCACTTTGCCCGACGGCGTTTTGGGCTTGCCGCCGCGAACGGTGTAAGCCTTTTTGTCATCAGGATAGTAGACGTGCTCGTTGACGGATACCTTTTTGAACCATTTGTCCATATTGGGGTAGTAGACGCCGTGCTCTTTAAGCGCCTCGGCCGCGCCGGGATAGTCGGATACCGCGTGCTCGTTGAGCTCTTCCTGGCTGTGTTTGAAGGGAATAGTCAGATCAAAATCTTTGTAAACCTCCTCTTCGCCCCGATCGGCAATGTCATCCTGCACGTCTTCGTCATACTTTTTGGTAATTTCAAAGAGCGGTTTGGAGATCTTTTCGGTCAGGCCGCGCAAAATCTCGATCACCGGTTTGGTTTCGTACATGGGATCAATCACCTTGTTGCGCACGGCGATGGAGGGCTCGGGACCGCCAAACGTCTTGACCGGGTCGGTGCGCTCCAGGTAGGTACACTCGGGCAGAACGACATCCGCATACATCACCGTGTCACTGGGCATTGTGTCGATGGTGACAATGAGGTCGAGTTTTTTCAGGAACTCGGCGGTCTTTTTGGTGTTGGGCATATTCATCATCGGGTTGTGTTTGTAAAGGAACATCCCGCGAATCGGGTAGAGTCCTTTGCCCTCCAGTACCCGGTTCCTAAAGCCGATCCACGATCCGCCGCCGGAAACGATGGCGCAGTCGGAGTATCCGGGATGCCCTTTGGCGCGCTCTACATCAATGCCTTCGGCCTGCGCGTACATGGGCGCAACGGTAGCGTGGGGTTTTAGCGGCAGTTTCTTGCCGAAAACCAAACCGCCCTTGGTGTCGATTCCTCCGCCGAGCGCCTGGAAGATCGCCATGGCGCGCCGCAGTTGGAAGTCGTTTTTGGCAAACGTGGAGCGGCGACCGGGATAGTAGACCGCCTTGGGCGCGTGCTTCATGAAATCGCGGGCGATCTCGTAGATATCCTTGGCCGGAATACCCGTAATCTTCTCGGCCCACTCGGGGGTATAGCCTTCTGAGTAGAGGTGGTTTTTGTACTGGGTAAAGCCGTCGAAATACTTCTCGACATACGCTTTGTCGTAAAGCTCTTCCATAATCGCCACATACGTAAGCGCCAGTACGAAGGCCAGGTCGGTTCCCGGTTTGATCGGTAGCCACTTGTCCGCTTTGGCGGCGGTATTGGTAAAGCGCGGATCCACGCAGATCAGCTTGGCGCCCCGCCCTTTGGTACGCTTGAAGAAGTCCATCGTATCGGGCGTCACAATCGCCTCGGCGCGGTTGGCGCCCGCCATGATGATATACTCGGCATTCTCAAGATCAGCCTGCGGATAGGCCCCCAGGGTAACGCCATAGCCGGAGACAACGGTCCTTAGGCACAAAGAGGCGTGATTGAGCCAGTTGGCCGATCCAAAACCGTTAAAAAAGGTTTTAAAGGTGTGCTCGGCCATTCCCTCGCCGGCGCAGAAGAAGATGGTGGAGCGGTTATCTTTCTCCTCATCCAGGATCTTCGCCAACCCGGGGAACTTGTCCGTACCGTTCAAAATGGCGTCATACGCCTCTTCCCATGAGACACGCTTAAACTTACCCTCACCCTTTTCACCCACGCGGATCATGGGATACTTCAACCTATCAGGGTCATAAAGCGCCTGAATGCCAGCGTTACCGCGGGGGCAGAGCATATTGCGCGATTTGGGGAACATCGGGTTGGGATCCAGTTTGGTCACCACGCCGTTTTCCACCCGCGCCAGCGCCGCGCACTTGTTAACACACATTTCGCACAGCGTGGGGACAATCTTGGCCTCACCCGTTCCGGTTTTGGTCGTCATCGCCTGCGATCCATGCTCCTCTTCATTGGAAAAAAGATCGCTTGGTGCCATCGACATACCGCCAATCACGGTCATCGCTACGCTACCTTGCAGAAAGCGTCTTCGGGAAACTTCGACCGCCATACTTCCTCCTTTGTTAAGTTATACCGCTATAAATAAGACAACATTTATCTTATTTATAAAGTCACATTAAATTTTATTACAAATAAGCTTACACAATTCTTCTGATGGTTTTTATCAGTAAAATTGAATGATATTAAAACTATTAATAACTGATAATTCTTAAACAGGGGTGGTTGATCAGTTTTACTGATTGATGTTGAAATAGATAAAAAAAATCCCGGGGCCAAAAGCCCCGGGATAGGAAAATTTGGGGAAAGTCAGCTTTATTTGGCTTCAGGGTTGAAGGAGTAAAAGAGGTATTTCGCCATCGATTGGGGATCGACATGGATCCCTTTTTTCTTCTCAAGTACTTCCATATTGTGTGTCATCGCCTCATGCTTGCTCGCCTCAAACCCTTTCTCTTTCAGGTTCATCAGCGCGTCAAAAAGCTCGTTGATATCTTTGTCGTTAAGCGCGGGGCCTTTCTTGGCCGGGTTCCCCTCGCCGTTGGCGCCGTGACACTTTTTGCAGTATTTGGAGTAGATTTGGGCATTGCTCAGCTCCACAGCCGACACGCCGACCGCCAAAAGGCTCATGCCGGCCAGAACTCCTGCGATTTTTTTCAGTTGCATCGTTGCTCCTTTTTCGGAAATATGTCTTATTTTATCGTCAAATCGTGTAACCATCGTGAAACGCTTACATCAATCCCCGCATCATCAGGTTCCAATACATCGGCTTGAGCATGTAAAGGTCAAAGGCCCACCAGATCCAGCGCGGTTGTGACGGATCAAGCGGGAAGGAGGGCGCCGGGCCGTCATAGTTAAACTCGGCCAGCATGATTTTCCCATATTCGGTTTTCAAAGGGCAGACCGTATAGCCGTCAAATTTGGCCGTCGGCTCCTTGCCTTCCATCACCGCCACCAGGTTCTCCTGCAGAATCGGCCCGTGGTGACGGGCCGAACCGCCTGTTTTGCCAAGAGGAATACCCAAAATATCGCCGATGCCGAAGACATTTTTGTATTTGATGTGCTGGAGGGTATAGCGGTCGGCCGCCATCCACCCTTTGGCCGTACCTTTTTGCCAACCGATCGGCGAATTGGCCACGGCGTCCACCCCTTTCATCGGGGGAACGATGTGGATGAAGTCATACTTCATCTTCACCTTTTTGACCATCGGGATCACCTCAAACTCTTCCAGATCCTCGTCCCACTCCCCTTTTTCAAGGTAGTGATAGTCGTAGGTGGCCATCTTCTTATCGGGATCGATCTCTACCAGGTCATACCCGAAAGCGTCCTCGATGTTGCCGTAATCGACCGTCAATTTAAGCAGGGTCTGGTTGTAGGACTTGATACCGAAAAGCTTTTTACCTTTTTTGGTAAAGGTCAGGTGGGCGTTGTCGTGAATATCCTTGCCGCCCAGAGGACTGTTACCCCGCAACATATCGTCGCACAGGTAGAGGATCTTCTGGGGCGCGCCGCCGCACTTGATGGGGGTGCTGGGCTGGGTACAGATGATCTGGAGCGGGTTACCGGGATCGCGTTTCTCCGCTTCGGCGCGAATCTGCTTGAACCACTCCCATGTCGCCACGCCGCCTTTGGCGGTTCCCTTGACCGGGTCATTCAGGTAGACGCTGGCGATGCCTTTCTGGCCAACCAGATCGCGGCTCATGCCCTTGATGCGCTCATAATCGTACTGCAATCCCGTCGCGACAATCAGGAAATCGTACCCCACCTTGCCGTTGTTGGCGGTCTCGACGCTGTTGTTATCGGGATCGAAAGTTTTTACCTCATCCTTGATCCACTTGACCCCTTCAGGCACCAGGTCGGCGTTGGGCTTGCGAATGTCGTCTTCGGTGTAAAGACCCGCCGCCATAAAGACCTGTCCGGGTTGATAGAGGTGAATATCGTTGGGGGCGATCAAGACGATCTCGGCGTTGGGTGCCGCCTTGCGCATCCTGGCCGCCGCCATAATACCGCCGGCGCCGCCGCCGACAATCACGATTTTGGCTTTCTTGTCACTCGAAGCCATCGCCTCGGTGGCCGCCTGGGCCGCTGAAGGCGCCGCGCCCATCATCGTCGCCGCACCGCCAAGGCCCATCAGCTTCAAAGCGTCCCGGCGGCTCATACCCTCTCGCTTTAAAAGCTCTTCGATCACTTCCTGACTCTGCTTCATCATCTTTTTATCCATGGCCGTCACTCCTGTGTTAACGTATGTATATATAGTGTAACAGCCTGATGGTAAAAATTATCTTATTTTATCACCATTATTTGATTGACAAGAATTTGGATCTCCCGGCGCCCCTGGAACTCGTTGACTTGCAAAGACCCCTGTATTCGGGCATCGGTACCGGGTTCATAGAGGGTTTGGCATCCAAAAAAGAGCGCGGGAAAACGCCGATTTTTTACGCCGACTGTCAGTTTAAGATGGCGTTTTTCCCGACCAATCAAAAAAGCATCAAAAATTTTGATCTTTTCAATCAGGAATTCTGGCTTGGGGTTTCCTTCCCCGTAGGGTTCGTAGCGCTGGAGTATCTCCATCAGCTCCCAGTCGATCGCCTCCGCCGGCAAACGACCGAGCACCGGGCTTTCGGGCACGAACAGCGAAGCGTCCAGACGCCCCGCCGCCTTGCGAATCGCCCGGGAGAAAGCGTCGATTCGCGAAGCCTCCAACGAAAGACCGGCGGCCATCTTGTGCCCCCCAAACCCCTCCAGATGCTCCGAAGCCTCTTTGAGCAGACCGTACAGGTCCACCTGTCCCACGCTTCGACCGCTCCCTTTGGCCCGCCCGCCTTCCACGCTCAGCACCACCGCCGGCTTGCCGAATTTGCCGGCCAGGCGAGAGGCCACGATACCCACGACCCCCTCATGCCACGCCTCTCCCGCCGCCACGATAATCGGATCGTCGGGCGAAACATTTTGAAGTGCGAAAGCCTCGATCTCATTCTCCGTCTGGCGGCGTTTTATGTTAAGCGCCTCCAGCTCATCCCACAACACCGACGCCTCCGCCACGCTTTGGGCCCGCAAAAAACGGAGCGCCCGCCCGGCGTCGCCCATTCGGCCGGCGCTGTTGAGCCGGGGCGCGATGGCAAACCCCACATCCTCGGCCGTGAAACGCCGTTTGCCCAGCCGCTCCCTCGCCACGACAAAGGCGGGCCGTGAAGAGGTCGAGAGCCGCTCAAGCCCTTTTTGCACCAGTGTCCGGTTGATACCTTTAAGCGGCATCACGTCCGCCACGATCGCCAGCGCCAACAGGTCAAGAAAACTGGCCATGGGCAGTGTCAACCCCAGCTCTTTTTTGAGCCCTCCGATCAAAAACCAGGCCACCTGCGCCCCGCAGATTTCAGGGTAGGAAAAACGGCACGCTCTCTTTTTGGGATTCACCACGGCATAGGCGTCGGGCAGTTCGGGACCGGGGGTGTGGTGGTCGGTTACAACCAGGTCGATCCCCCGCCTGCGACAAAGCGCCGCGGCCTCCACGGCGTTGATGCCGTTATCCACCGTCACGATCACATCCGCCTCCAGCCGGGCCACAAGCTCGGCCGAAAGGCCGTAACCGTCTTCAAAACGGTTGGGAATAAAGATCTCGGCCCTTGCGCCGACCCTTTCAAAAAACTCCTCCATCAACGCCGAAGAGACCACCCCGTCCACATCATAGTCACCCACCACGACAATCCGCTCTTTTTCGCGTATCGCCCGGGCGATACGCCCGACAGCCCGGTCCATATCGTGCAGGGCAAAGGGATCGGGGAGTCGGGAGAGAGGCACGAATCCTTCGGGGAAGCGGGCGCGCAAAAGCGCCTCTACCGCGGATTTGTCAAGCAGGGGAAGATCTTCCAACCGATAAAAACCTATTCGCTCTTCTCGATGCGGTTGCGTTTGGCCGCGCGGGCAAACGCCAGAATGGAGGGGTTGGGATTTTGCAGGCGGGAGGTAAACTCGGGGTGAAACTGCACACCCAGAAACCACGGGTGATCTTTCACCTCCACCGCCTCAATAAGGCCGTTGCTCTCACCCGAGACGATCATGCCGGCATCCTCCAGCTTTTGGCGATAGGCGGGGTTGGCCTCATAGCGGTGGCGGTGGCGCTCGTAGATGATCTTTTTGCCGCCGTAGGCCTCAAAGAGTTTCGTCCCCTCCTTGATCTCGCAAGGATACGCCCCCAGGCGCATCGTGCCGCCCAGCGGCGAGGTGTGGGTGCGCACCTGCTTTTGGCCCGACTGGTCGATAAACTCGTCAATCAGGTAGATCAGCGGATCGGGCGTATCGGCGTCAAACTCCACCGAATTGGCCTTCTCAAGGCCCAATACGTTGCGCGCGTACTCGATGAGGCTTAATTGCATACCCAGGCAGATCCCCAGGTAGGGGATGCGGTTCTCCCGGGCGTGGCGGATCGCCTCGATCTTTCCTTCCACGCCCCGCTGACCGAATCCCCCGGCCACCAGTACGCCGTCCACTTCGCCGATGGTCTCCGCCACTCCCCTCTCTTCGATATCCTCGCTATCGACCCAGTGAAGGTTGATCCGCGTATCCAGTGCCGCGCCGGCGTGGATCAGCGCCTCGGTCAAAGACTTGTAGGACTCTTTGAGATCAAGATACTTGCCCACAAAGGCGATGGTGATCTCATCACGGGGGGCGATGATCCGTTTGACCAGAATGTCCCACTCCTCCATGTTGGGCTCCGTTTCGGCCAGGCGGAACCGTTTAATAAGCGGTTGCATGATGCCGTCTTTGAGGAAATTGAGCGGCACCTGATAGATGGTGGGCGCGTCCATACACTCGATCACGCTGTCCATATCCACGTCACAGCTCATGGCGATCTTTCTGCGCACATCTTTGGGCAGGGGCTTTTCGCACCGGGCGATGATCATATGCGGGGTGATCCCGATACGCCTAAGCTCCTGAACGCTGTGCTGGGTGGGCTTGGTTTTGAGCTCCCCGGCGGCTTTAATGAAGGGCACAAGCGTGACATGAATGTTCAACACCCGCTCACTGCCCAGCTCATGCTTGATCTGGCGAATCGTCTCCAAAAAAGGAAGACCCTCAATATCACCGACCGTGCCGCCCAGCTCCACAATGAGCACATCCTTGCCCTTGCCGGCGTCAAAGATTCTCTGCTTCACCTCCCCCACGATGTGGGGAATCACCTGGATCGTCTTCCCCAGATATTCGCCTTTGCGCTCTTTGGTCAAAACCGTATGGTAGATCTGGCCGGTGGTGAAGTTGTTCTTCTTGCCCAGGTCCACGTTCAAAAAGCGCTCGTAATGCCCCAGGTCCAGGTCGGTCTCGGCCCCGTCGGCGGTGACGAAAACCTCCCCGTGTTCCAGGGGACTCATGGTGCCCGGATCCATGTTCAAATAAGGGTCCATCTTCAAAATCGAGACATTCAGCCCCGTCTGCTTGAGCAGTGTTCCCACGCTGGCCGCCGTAATCCCTTTGCCCAGGGAGCTGAGCACCCCGCCGGTGACAAAAATGTACTTGGTCATGATCTGCCCTCTTTTTTCCGCGAAAATCTAACGCGATTGTAGCCAAGCCCCTCTAAGAGGCAGGTAAAAGCTACCCGAAAAGCCGACAACGCATCGCCTCGGCCACCAGCAGTCTGGCCATCTCCTCGCTCTCGATCACCACATGGTCCACATCCAGCCCCGTAATCAGCTCCGCTTCCGATCGGGTCTTGACCTTGGCCACCAGGTTGGCCTCCGGCGCCACGGCGTCCACCGCCTCGCAGATAAGGCGCAGGTGTTTGGCATTGTCCACCGCCACAATGACCGCGCAGGCACGGGAGGCCTCAAAGTGTTTGAGCACCTCTTCGTTGGCGGCGTTGGCGAAAAAGATGGGCTCACCCGCCTTCTGCCCCTCCTCGACCCGGTTGATATCGTGCTCCAGCACCACGTAGTTGACCCCCTGGCGCTTCAACTCCTCGGCCACCCGGCGCCCCAACGGCCCGTAACCGCACAAGATCACATGGTGGGAAAAACCGGCCGAATCGGGCCGAACGAAATCGGGTTCAGGCTCCGGCAGTAACCGATCGGCGATATCCCGCACCCTTGCCAGCACAAAGACCGACGCCACCATCGAAAGGATAATGGAAGCAAGCAGAATCTGCGTCACCCTCCCCTCCAGCAGACCGTTGGCCGAGGCCAAAGAGAAGACCGCCAGCGCGAACTCACCCACCTGCGCGAGGGCCAAAGCGGTTTTGAGGGCGACACGGGGTCGGGTAAAGAAGCGCAAAAAGAGATAAACCGTGACAAACTTGATCGCCATAATCACCACGGTTAGAAGCAGAATCCACCCGGCGTTTTCGGCCACGGCCCGCAGGTCGATCTGCATCCCCACCGTGACGAAAAAGAGGCCCAGCAGAAGGTCCCTAAAAGGCGCCAGCTCCGCCTCGATCTTGTAGCGGTAGTGGGTTTCGGCCAGCATCATGCCGGCCAAAAAGGCCCCCAGCGAGTAGCTGAACCCAAAAAAGTGGGCCATCTGGGCGGCCCCCAGGACAATCAGCAAAACACTTGCCAAAAAGATCTCCGTGGCGTTGCTTCTGGCAATCTGCGCCAACACCCACTCCAGCAGGTATTTGCCCACCAGGTAGATAATGATCCCCACCGCCACGGCGTCAATAAGAATCTGCCACAGCATCTGGCCCAGATCGGCGCTTTGGGAGGAGAAGATGGTGATCATCAATAAAATGGGGATCACCGCCATATCCTGAAAGATCAAAATCCCCACCGCTTTCCTGCCGTAAGGGGCGTGCATCTGCCCCGACTCGGCCAGGGTCTTGAGCACAATCGCCGTGGAAGAGAGCCCCAACGCCAACCCCACGATCATCGCCCCTTTATAAGAAAGCGCGCCCGCGAAATGGGCCAAAACGCCAAAAACCGCCGCGGCCAGCCCCAACTGCAAAGCGCCGTAGAGAAAGACTTCCCGCTTCATCTTCGCCAAATGGCGGTAGGAAAACTCCAGCCCGATGGTAAACATCAAAAAGACAATACCAAACTCCGCCACGTGGTGCAGGCTCGCGAGATCTTCGTGCAGATCAAAAAAGACGGTAACGATGACACCGGTCAGAATGTAACCGATAACGGTGGGGATATTGACCCGTTTAAGAAGCAGGTTCAAAACAACCGACAAAAAAACAGCCAGAAGGGTAATTGAGAGATAGTCCATAAATGATTATATCAAAGCGCGCCCCCGAAAGGGCGGGCCTATGGGGTTTTACGCGTTTTTGAGCGCCTTGCTCCAGTTCTCCATCGCCTCGTTGGCCTGGGGGTTGGGCGCTTCCATGAAGATCACGACGAACTTGTCGCCCAGGTCGCTCACGCCGATGGAGCGGGGGCGTACCGCCATCACCTCGGGGGTCGGCAGTTCTTTGCCGAAGCAAAAGACGATGTTCTTGGCCGCCTTGATATTGTCGGCGATCGTGCTCTCCGGCAAAGAGGCGGTGTGGGCGTAGTGGTCGAAGGTGGCGATATAGGTGGCCACCGGATGCTCCTCGATACACGCTTTGAAATGGGCGATCACGTCATCCACGTTTTGGCAGGTGGTTTCGCTTTTGTCGATGAAAAGCTCGAAAATGGGGTATTTTTCTTTGAAGACTTTCTGGGTCATCACAGCTCCTTGGGAAAATTTTTACGAAATTGTAGCGCAAAGCGAAAGAGTTTTCGCCTTATAAAAAAGATAAGCCGAAGTTTTATAGAAGTTTTAAGCCCCGCGGGGGGCCAAAAGGATCACATCCCCGGAATACGGGGGATGCGATCAAGCTTGGAGTTGCGGCAATACCAGCCCCACCCCTTTTTGAGCCAGTGGCCCACCACCGGCATGGGGATCATTTTGCCCCCTTTGTCGTCACGGTAGACAAAGGCCGCGCCGTCGCCGCTGTCCATGACGCACAGAATATTCAGATGCGACATATACCCTTTGCGCTCACTGCGCCCTTTGGCGATGGCGTCAATGTTGAAGGCCACGTTGCGGGCCATCACCTCGGCAATGTGCCCCTGTTTGGCGCGCCAGTCGGGACCGTCCAGCACGGCGCTGTCGCCGATGGCGAAAACATTGTAGATCTCGGGGCTCTCGTCATAATCGTGCACCACCTCGCAATAGTCGTTGATGCGGATCAACCCCGCTTCGTTAAGCGGCAGGTCGGAGTTTTTGAAAACCGGGTGACCGTCGCCGGCGGGAATGAACATGGTAAAGTCGCTCTCAATCTTGCTATCATCCTCCAGCACCACGCCGTCGGCCTCGAAACGTTTGATCTTTTTGCCCGTCTGGCGGCGGATATCCAGACGCTCAAAAAACATATCCATCATCTTCAGCGCTTTGGTACCCAACCGCGCGCCGGGCTCTTTCATGGGCGCGAAAAAGGTAAGCTCGAACTTGTCGCGGATCCCCTTTTTCTTAAGCATATTGTGCACATTAAAAAGCACCTCAAAAGCCGGGCCGCCCCGCACGTTGCTGGGGTCTTTGGGGTTGCCGCCAAATCCCATGGCGATCTTTCCGCTCCCCTTTTGCACCAACGCCTCCAGCCGCTCCTTGATCTTGAGCGACTCTTCGGGATGGCCGCAGATGGAGAGAAAGTGCTCGCTTCCCTCATGCTTGACCTTGCCGCTTCCCATGGCGATCACAAGAAAATCGCAGGTGTAGGTCTCTTCCGCGCAGACCACCCGCCGCTCTTTGGCGTGAATCTCTTTGACCTCGTCAACAATCAGCTCAAAGCCGTGCACCCACGAAAGGCGCTTGAGCGGAATGCTCACATCCTCAAAACTCGCCTCCCCGGTGGGCACCCAGATGGAGGTGGGGTAGATATAGAAGTAGTCGCGGTTGGAGATCATCGTCACCGACCACCCCTTTTTGCGCAGGAAGATGGCCGCCTCCAACCCCGCGAAACCGCCGCCCAGAATCAACACTTTCTTATGGTTCAAAGCCTCTCCTCCTAATGGTTGTGAAATCGCATGATGTTATCAACGGTAATCTCCTCGCACGCCCCCTCCCGCAGACGCGCCAGCGCCTCGGAGACCAGTATGCGCCCCTCGCCGGGGTACCAGAGCCGCACCCCGGCCTCTTTCATGAACATAAAGGGGTTGCCCCCGATATGCTGGGTTATCACCGTATCCACGCCGTTTTCAATCAGCCAGGCCACCGTCTTGGGGCCGGCGCCGGCGTAGGGGTTCTCCCGAACCTCCACCGTGCCGCCGTCATCGGCAAAGGCGAACCACTTGGCCTTGCCAAACACCGTCGTTAACGGCGGATCCTCCCGGTTCATCTTCACCGGCATCGCGATCAACATCGCCTACTCCGCTTTCTTCAATTTTTTCTGCACGATATCCCAGCGGGGATAGACAAAGACGGTATTGCGCTCCACGCGGATCTTTTCGGGATCATCGGTGGCAAACGCCACAATCTTGATCGGCACCGGCGTATCTTTTCGGG
>Ga0256843_1001520_pt1 | contig 18149 bp, 17 predicted proteins | sample AlvinellametaG_FD_191572 | JGI IMG/M metagenome (GOLD analysis project Ga0256843, IMG submission 191572) | Pompeii worm associated microbial communities from hydrothermal vent at the East Pacific Rise, Pacific Ocean - Alvinella | ecosystem: Host-associated > Annelida > Integument > Unclassified ... | reverse complement strand
CATCGGCGTCCCACTCTTTGAACGTATTGATCCAACGTGTGGGAAGGTCTCCCTCTTCCCGAAGTTCTCCCGTGGCGGGATCGAGACGGTAGCGGACGATGCGGTCGTGAATTTCGAGTCCCGTGAAATAGACGTAGAGCAGCGACCCTCGGCGCAGAAGTCTCCAGGCGCCGGGATGGTCGTCGAGGGTCCGGGCGTATCGCCATCCTTCGGGAGTACGGTGCCAGAGTTCGATGCCTCTGTTGGCGTCGGCCACCAAAACCCGCCGCTCGTCCAGCATCAGCAGATCCCTGCTGTTGCGGTGGGTGAGAAAGCTCCAGTGTTTCGCGGCGTCGGCGATCGTCGTTCCGCCGCCGTAGATCAGTCGATGAATGGCGGCGCTGTCGAGATCCCGGCTGCAGGGGTCGGGATGCTTTTCGTCTTTGCCGGCGGCCAGCATTTCGGTGAAGGCGTCGAGTTTTTCTTCGTCACTCCAGTAAAAGGGTGAAGGCTTCTCCTGGAGGATGGCGTCATCGAGCGATCGGACATGGCTTCGGAAGATGGCACCGGTCCAGCGGCCGGTTTTTCTATAGGCCCGGTAGTGCTCGGTGGCGTTGGTTTCGAGCCGATCCTGGATGCAACTCTTCCAGAAATTCAGGGCCAGGTAGTGTTCGACGCGTTTCGACGGCGCCGCGTCGTAGAACGCCGCCGCCTCCCGATCGTAGTTTCGCAGGAGGCGGCGCAGGCCGGGGTTGTCGGTGAGCTTTTCGGGAAACGAAACGGGAGCGTAGTAGTCGGGTGCGAAGATTTTGCGGGTATAGTAACGGACCGCATAGCCTCCGTTTTCGGAGAGATTGCTCCAGAGGATCAGGGCGGTGACGAGGTAGTAGAAGATGACCAGCCCTCTGGTGAGGGGACGCAGTTCTTTCCAGTAGATGATCGATTGGATCGTGATCGCCACCAGGGTGAAGAGAAAGAGAAGAAGATGGGGGAGGAAGATCGTGGCGGCGTAGACCAGGCCGATCCCCCCGGCGCTGTCCCCGGTGAAGCTCCATCCGGAATTGGCGCCGGCCAGGAGAAAGAGCGCGACAACGATACCGATACTCAGATATCCCAGGCCCAGAATGACGGAGAAGCTCCAGCGTTGCCAAAAGCTTTTCTGCTTTTTCCCGTCTCGGTGTTTGGGCGGGATGCCACCGTTGTTTCTCATGGGTACCTCAAAGTCGATTCAGGTTATTATCTTTCAAAAAAAGGAGCCGGGATGACGGTATATGGTATCAAAACCTGCGATACGGTCCGCAAGGCACTCAGATACCTCAAAGAGAAGGGGATCGACTTTGACTTTGTGGACCTGAAAAAGGAGCCGGCAGGGTGTATGACGATCGATCGCTGGCTGGAAAAAGTCGACATCGGCACGCTCTTCAACAAACGGGGAACCAAATACCGGATGCTGAAGCTCAAGGATCTGAACCTGGACGAAGCGGGGATGCGCGAGTGGCTCTGCAGGGAGAATCTGCTGATCAAGCGGCCGGTAGTCGAGCTGGACGACGGCCGGGTGCTCGTGGGGTTCAAGCCGGAGCAGTATGACGAGATTTTCGGGTGAATCGGTGTTAGTGTCGGTGATGGTGGAGAGAGGATGGAGATAGTTGTACTGGAGAGTATCGATCTGCCGGAGCTGGCCCCCTACCGGACGCTGCGGGGCAATCTCTTCGACCGGGACGGCAGTTTCGTGGCCGATTCGCCCCGGGTCGTCGGGCTGCTGCTTGGAAGCGGTCTGGAGTTCAAAAGCCTGCTCTGCACGCCGGAGTATTTCGAACGGGAAAAAGAACGCATCGAATCGGCCGGGGTCCCGACGGTCTATCTGGGGGAGCGGGCACTGCTGGAGCGGATCGTGGGTCACTCGATCCATCACAACGTCATGGCCCACCTGATCCGTCCGGCCAATATCCCCCTGGAGGCGCTGCCGGAGCGGGCGGTGGTACTGACCCGGCTCAACAACCTGGAGAATGTCGGAGCCCTCGCCCGCAGCGCCGCGGCCCTGGGGGTCGGCGGCTATGTGGTTCCCGAGGCGGGGCCGCATCCCTACGGCCGCCGGGCCATCCGGGTGAGCACCGGCCATGTGACGAAGCTGAAGGTGCATTGCTACGAAGCGATTCTGCCGACGCTGGGGCGGCTGCGGGAGCTGGGCTATCGGCTGATCGCCGCGGAGGCGGCTCCCGGGGCGCAACCGCTTTCCCGCTATACGCCCCCGACGGAGAAATGGGCGCTGATCCTCGGCAACGAGGAGGAGGGGGTCCCTGCGGAGGTCCTGGCGATATGCGATGCGGTGGTCCGGATCGAGATGGAGCCCGGTGTGGCCAGCTTCAACGTCGCTACCGCCGGAGCGATTGTCATGCACTGGCTGCGTTACGGTGCGCGGAAGGAGTCGGAATGAAATATGGCGCTCTATTGATGGCAGCCGCACTCTGCGTCGGATCGGCGGGGGACCCCCCCGTCGTCGACGGTGTGAAGGTGGAAGAGGGAGTCCGGCTCTTCAAAGCGAAAAAGTTCGACCGCTCCTATGCGCTGCTGATTCCCGCCGCCAAAGCGGGAGATCCGAAGGCGCAGTTTTATGTGGGACTGCTCTACGACATGGGAAGCATCGCCATGATGGACAAGGCCCGGGCGGTGGAGTGGTACCGCAAAGCCGCCGAGCAGGGCTACGCCGACGCCCAGTACGACATGGGGGTGATGTTCTCCAAGGGCGAGGGGATCTACAAGGATCTCGAAGAGGCCCGTCACTGGTACGAAAAGGCCGCCGCCCGGGGGCACGGCTATGCGCTGTATAACCTGGGGGTGGTCTGGGAACGGGGCTACGGTGTGCGGCCCGACTGGTCCAGGGCCCGGGAGTACTACCGCAGAGCCCTGGAGAAAGGCGTCGCCAAAGCGGGCTACAACCTGGCCAACCATTACTACCTGGGCCGGGGAGTGCCGAAGGATCTGCGCCAAGCCTACGCCTATTATCAAAAGGCCGCCGAACTGGGACATTCGGGCGCGCAGTTTCATCTGGGGTGGATGCTGCAACAGGGCGAAGGGGTGCCGGTTGATCTGCAGGCGGCGAAAAAATGGTACAGAGAGGCGGCGATCAACGGCAGCCGTGAAGGGGCCTGGAACTACGGTCTGATGCTCCAGGCAGAGAAGGACCCGGAAGCGTCCTACTGGAAAGCGCGTGGGAAAAGGTAGGCATATTCGGCGGATGAGGTCAGTGGGAGATGCCGCGATATTGTCGGTTGTTTGCTTGAGGAGTTGAAAGGAGAGTTAATGCACGAATATTCCATCGTTCAGGCGCTGCTTAACCAGTGCGAAGAGCATGCGGCGAAACATAACGCACGACGGATTACCCGGGTGGTGACCAAGATCGGGGTGCTCAGCGGGGTCGAACCCGATCTGCTGCAGACGGCGTTTGATACGTTCAAAGAGGGAACAGTCTGTGACGGAGCGGAGTTTGTGATCGATCTTCAGCCGGTAGTGCTTTATTGTCAAAACTGTGGGCATGAAAAGATTCTGGAAGGGGATCTGGTCCTTGCCTGCAGTGAGTGCGGAAGTCTGCAGACATGTATCGTGGATGGTGAAGAGATGTATCTGATGTCGTTGGAGATGGAGGAGAATGGAGCCTGATGCAGGCTTCCCAATGAACTATATTTTTTAATATCCTTCTAATCTTTTTCTGGTATCTTATTGAAACTTTGGAATGGCGCAAGTGGCGGAAAGCCGCAGGATGCCGAGAGATCAAGAGGAGGAAAGAGAGCGCAATGGAGGAGAATGAAGCGTTTCAGTTGAAGGTCGCTTCCCGATCCGGCCGTCTGGACAAAGTGCTCTCCGAAATCCTGGAGGAGAGCCGCAGTCAGGTGGCGAAGCTGATCGAAGCCGGAGGTGTTGAGGTGGAAGGGTGCCCCGTCACGAAACCCAGTCACAAGGTGACGGCAGGAGAACAGATCGCTTATCGGTTTTTTGATGTCTCTCCCCGGGAAGAGATCCCGGTAGAGTTTGATGTTCCGGTTCTCTACGAAGATGCCTCGCTGATGGTGTTGAACAAACCGGCGGGTGTCGTTGTCCATCCGGCACCTTCGGTCCGGGGTGCGACCTTGGTGGATTGGCTTGTGCGACGGGGGATCTCCCTCTCGACGCTCAGCGGCGAGGAGCGACACGGTATTGTCCATCGTCTGGATAAAGAGACCAGCGGAGCGATTGTCATCGCCAAGGACAATGCGACCCATCAGGCCCTCAGTGATGAGCTCAAAAGCCGGGAAATGGGACGCTACTATCTGGCAATCATCGATCATCCGCTTCGGGAGGATGTCCGGGTGGAAAAGCCTATCGCCCGTCATCCGAAGAATCGGCTCAGGATGGGGATTGTCGAAGGAGGGCGCTGGGCCCGGACCGATTTTATCAAACTGGCCGAAGGACGCAACGGAACCGAGCTGATCGCCGCCCGGCTGCATACGGGACGGACCCATCAGATCCGGGTACACCTGGAAAGCCTGGGGCGGCACATCCTGGGAGACACTCTCTATGGATTTAAGAGCCGTGAAGGTAGAATTCCGCGGGTCTTTCTTCATGCGGCGTGGCTCTACCTGACCCACCCGATGACGGGGGAACGTCTGGAAGTGGCGGCACCGCTTCCGGAAGATATGCGGCACTATCTGGAGAAACACTATGAGAGGAGTACTGTCGATGAAAAAGCAATACCGGGTCTTCTGGGCACTGAGTTTGATCGGCGTTTCGCTGATCGTTAGCGGGTGCGCCGAAGCCATTGGAGAGGTGACCAGTATGACGGCAGTCAAAACCGATCTCAGCATGCCGACACTCCGGGATATCAAGACGGTGGTCGGCAAGACCAGTGTCGGTTTTGAGTGGAAGCCCATCACGGACAAACGGGTGGAGGGCATCGATGTCTATCGGGCGACTCCCACGGGGAGCAGAGAGGAGAAGTACATCAAAATCGCCACCATCCCCAACCGCTTTGCTACCCATTATGTCGATACGACGGTCAAACCCGATACCACCTACGATTACACCTTCAAAACCTTCGGGGTTCTTTTCGGATCCGCACCCGGGAAGATCATCCGGGTCAAAACGCCTCCGGCGATGCCGGCGGTGAGTTTCGTCAAAGCCTACCAACCCGCTCCGGGAGTGATCAAAATTCTCTGGACACCCCACAACGATCCCCGGGTGGTGGACTACATCATCCAGCGTCGTCTAAACGGTGGACCCTGGAAGTATCTGGCGACGGTCAAAGGACGTCTGACTCCCGAATATATCGATGAGTCGGCGGCCAAAGGACGACGATACGAGTATCGGGTCATCGCCCGCAGCAGTGACGGAGCTCAGGCGCTGCCCAGTCGGCCCGTCTCGGTCACCGTCGAGTAGGAGGTGGCCGAATGCCCCATCTGATTGTCAGTCCCTTTGATAAAAGCCGCCTGGACCGTCTGGTGGAGGCGGGAGAGCTCTGTACGATGCGGGCGATACGCGAGGGAGGGGGAATCGAGCTTCTGGGGGTCCGGGATGAGGACGGGGAGTTCTTCCTGGAACTCAAAGAGCGGGAGGAGGACTGGGTGATCCGCGCTGACAAGATTACCCGTCCCCTGGACAGCAACCGGATCAAAAAGCTTCTGGCGGCTTTGGCCCGGCAGGCGGAGATGACGGTGCGGCACTCCAATATCCGTCTCGCTCCGGGCAAGCCCCCCATCGCCGCCGAATACGACAAGCCGATCGAAGCGTTTGAGGAGGTGGCGTTCCCCTTCGAGAAGGTGGCTTTGGAGGTGGGGTTCGGCAGTGGACGCCATCTGCTCTGGCAGGCGGAACAACATCCCGACACGCTTTTTATCGGAATCGAGATCCATACCCCGTCAGCCCAGCAGGTTCTCAAACAGATTGAACTGCGGGGGCTGAGGAATATCTGGGTGGTCAATTATGACGCCCGGCTTTTGTTGGAGATGCTTCCTTCCAACCGGCTGGAAGCGGTGTACGTCCACTTTCCGGTTCCCTGGGACAAAAACCCCCACCGTCGGGTCATCAGTGAGCGTTTTGTTGCCGAAGCGATGCGGGTTTTGCGGCCGGACGGCATTTTGGAGCTTCGTACGGACAGCGACCGTTACTACCGGTACAGCCTCGAAGTATTCAGCGCAGCGCCCAAAGTGGACTTTCGGGTGGAAAAGAACCGGGATCTGCCGGTGGTGAGCAAGTATGAGGCCCGTTGGAGGAGGCAGGCGAAGGATATCTATACCCTGACCATGCGTGCGCTGGAGGAGTCCCCCCGGCAGCGGGCCGATTACCGTTTTGATTTTGATGTGGCGGTCGATCCCGACAGGATCCGTTCTCTGCCCGGGCAGGCGATCGTCGAGGAGGGATGGTTTGTCCATTTCGGTTCCCGTTACCGGCGGGCCGACGGCAGAGGAGGGGTGGTGGAGTGTTCATTCGGCAGTTTTGACCGTCCCGAACACAAGTACCTTCGCTGGGATGAGACGGGACGGCTGACGTACTTTCCGGGACGTCCCGTCCGAACCGCCGCCAACTTTGCGGCCCATCAACGTATAGGAGCACTGATCCATGGCTAACGTCATCGCTGCGTCCAAACTGACTCTGGCCTATGACAACGGGCGCAAAGAGATCATTAAAAACGCCAGTTTCAATGTCCGTAAAGGGGAATTTGTCTTTATTACCGGGCCTTCCGGATCGGGAAAGTCGACACTGCTCAAAGCGCTTTACGGCGCTCTGCGTCCCAAGGAGGGAAGCCTCAAGGTCGGCGGTCTGGATATGCGTCGTATCGGTCGGGGCAAACTGCTGGAACTGCGAACCCATTTGGGGATCATCTTCCAGGATTACAAGCTGATCAATGAGTGGACGGTGGAAAAAAACGTGGTCCTCCCTCTCATCATCGCCGGTTACAGCATCGACATCCAGCAGACCCAGGCCAAGAAGCTTCTGCGTCATGTGAAACTTACGGAGCAGGCCGATCGCTACCCGCTGGAACTCAGCGGAGGAGAGCAGCAGCGGGTAGGCGTCGCACGGGCACTGAGCAAAAATCCGTTTCTGATTCTGGCTGATGAACCTACGGGAAACCTGGATGAGTACTCCTCCAATGTCATCTGGGATCTGATGGAAAACGCCTGTGACCAGTTGGGGTCGACAGTGGTCGTCGTGACCCACCGGATTCCCACGATGTTCAATATCCCCTACCGCCATTTCATCATCGAGAGCAAGGGTATCTATGAAGTCCGCTAAAGATCATCTGATGTTCCTTCTGCCGCTGTTGGCAATTTTGCTCGGGGTGGAGTTTTTTCTCGTCTTCGATCGGGTGACGAAGAATTACGAGGAGAAACTGCGTCAATCCTACTCGATTCTTGTGGTTTCGGAGAAAGTGATGAGTCCCCGGGATTTCCGACGGATCGATCCGCACATCGTTCAGGCGGATCCTATCGACAAAAAAACCATTGCCAAAGAGATTGCCCGGGGGATGCAGAATACTCCTGATGCGGAGATCCTGGCGGCGCTGCCCCACTTTTACAATCTGCATCTGGATCGTTATCTGAGCCGCGAAGGAGTGGAGAAGATCCGCAAAAAGCTTCTGGCGGTCAAGGGAATCAAAAAGGTGGAGACCTTCGGGGAGAATCACCGGGCCAAATACAATCTTTTCGTCTTTCTGAAAATCATCTTCTGGAGCTTTGTGGGGCTCATGAGTCTGGTGAGCGTCTTTCTGGTACTCAAACAGATGGAGGTGTGGCAACTGGCCCATCGGGAACGGATGCGGATCATGGAGATTTTCGGGGCGCCGATGCTCCTGCGCAGCGGAGTGCTGTTCCGTATGGGGATCGTCGATGCCCTGCTGGCGACGGGCATCGCCGTGGGACTCTTCGCCGCGTTGCGCTACTATTACGCTCCCATCAGCGGTGTGGAGATCCTCCTGGATCGGCAGGCGCTGCTGTTTGAACCCCGTGACGCAGCGATTTTGGCGGGAATCGCTCTGGGGATTGTGATCTTTGCCGTGCTCAATGTGGCGATCAAGAGTCGGGAGCACCGAGAGTGAAGTTGACGCGTTTTGTTCTTCTGATCGCTCTGGCGGGGACGGCGGCGCTTCAGGCTTCCCAGACGGTGAAAAAGATCGAAGAGTCAAAAAAGAGTCTGGAGAGTACCGAGGCGAAAAAAAAGCGGATGAGCCGTCAGATCTCCAAACTGGCGGAGTCGATCAAAAAGACGGAGCAGGATCTGGCCAGGCTTCAGAAGGCCCTGGACCGCCTGGAGAAGCAGAAACGCGAAGGCGAGACACGCTACGCCGGAACTTTGAAGCGTATTGAGGGCCTCGATGGTCAGATCGCCCGGCTCGACGGAGATATCCGACGACGCCACCGGGAGTTTATCCGCCTTTTGACGGATCAGTTTTCCACTATTGTCGCGATGAGACAGATGAATCGCCGCAGTGAACGCGGGGTGATTCTGGAGGAGTTCTACGAACGCTACAAAGAGGCCAACGACCGGGAGTTGAAGAAGCTCAAAACGAGTATCGACCGCAGCCGGCGAAGCAAGCAGAAGCTGATGCTGATGCGGGCCAGCCTCAAACGTTCCATCGCCAAAACCATCGCCCTGAGGGATCTCTATACGATCAAAAAAAAGAAATCCCAGAAGCTCCTGAAAAAGCTGGCGCAGGAGGAGAAACAGTACCGCAAACGACTCCAACAGATCATCAGTCGTCAGAATGCGCTGCGTCAGACACTGGCCAGGCTCAACATTCTGCGCAAAGAGGAGATTGAGGAGGCGAAGCGTCGGGAAGCGGAACGCAGGGCGGAGCTGGCCCGGCGGGCCAGGAAACTGGAGCGTATGCGGCGGGCCAAGGCCCAGGAGCGGGCCCAGGCCCGGGCCGAAGGGCGGGAAGTGGACTACAGTGCCCCCCGCCTGGAAGAGGAGAAGGTCAAGCAGGTGGGGAGTTCCTATCAGAAGGAGCGCGTAGCCCGTTATCGCGGACCGCGGACCATCTCCCCGGTCAAAGGCGCCCGACTGGTCAAACGTTTCGGTACCTACGTCGATCCGATCTACAAGATCAAGATCTTCAACGATTCCATCACCCTCAAAGCTCCCTACAGCGATGCGACGGTCCGAACAGTTCTCAACGGCAAAGTGGTCTATGTCGGAGAGAACAGCATGTTGGGCAAAGTGGTAATCGTCCAGCACAGCAACGGTTTGCATACCGTCTATGCCGGCCTCTCCAAAATCTCACCGCTTATCAAAACCGGCACCCGAATCCGTCGGGGCACCGCCGTGGGTAAAATACGCCGTAAACTGATCTTCCAGGCGACCCAGAACTCCAAGCTGATCAATCCGACGAGGCTGATCCGGCTTTAGTGCTCAGTCGACACTCTTCCGTCGTCAGTGCATGATTGCCGATGACATACTATTTATGCGCTATGCGGCCGACGGCTGACAGTGGACGGAGCTCTCTGCATCAAAGCCGATTTTCGATATAATCGCGGCAAACCTAGGGAGGCCTGTATGAAAGAACGTAAGCGGGTGTTGGTGAAATTCTCCGGCGAGGCTCTGGCCGGGGAAGAGGGCTACGGGATCGATACACAGATCCTCAAATACATCGCCGATGAGATCAAAAAACTGATCGATGCGCGGATCGAAGTGGCCATCGTTGTCGGCGGGGGCAATATCATTCGCGGAGTGACCGCCGCCAAGGACGGGATCATCAAGCGCACCAGCGGAGACTACATGGGGATGCTGGCCACCGTCATCAACGGCGTGGCGATTCAGGAAGCCCTGGAGAGCATCGGTCTGGAGGCGCGGCTGCAAAGCGCCATCGATATGCACGAGATCGGAGAGAGTTTTATCGTGCGACGGGCCCGGCGTCACCTGGAGAAGGGACGGGTCGTGGTCTTTGCCGGGGGGACCGGCAATCCCTACTTCACCACCGATACCGCCGCGACGCTGCGGGCCAGCGAGATCGAGGCGGATATGCTGATCAAAGCCACCAAAGTGGACGGGATCTACGATCGGGATCCCATGAAGTTTCCCGATGCGCAGAAACTGCCTGAAATCAGCTATGATCGGGCACTGAGCGACCATATCAAAGTGATGGATGATACGGCCATCGCTCTGGCCAAAGAGAACAGACTGCCCATTGTGGTGTGCAATATGTTCGAGCCCGACAATCTCAAACGGATCATAGAGGGGGATACTTCCCTCTGCTCGACCGTTCACTGAAACTCAAGAAAAAAAACAAAGGATAGAGAACAATGACACGACTGGAACAGGTAACCGCCAAAGCACTGGAACGTCTCAACCACGACCGCTACCTTCTCACCAAGGCGGTCGGCCGCCGAGCCGAAGAGCTCAACGGCGGTGCCGCTCCCCTGGTGGATATGGATGTGAAGAAACACAAAGCGACGGATATCGCTATTCACGAGATTGCGGAGGGTAAGCTCCACATCGAAAAAGAGGACTGATTCTCCGATCCGATGGATGATTTTCTGGAGTTGGTCCGAAAGCTCAAACGGGTGGATGATGCCATTGAGCTGCTTTCGACACAGATTGAACTGAGCGATCGGATCCGGGCGGCACTCGAATTTGCCATGATTGCCCATGACGGGCAGAAACGCAAGAGCGGTGAGCCCTACATCATCCATCCCATTCTTGTCGCCGCCATCACCGCCTCCATCAGCGAGGATGAGACGATGGTCATCTCCGCGTTGCTGCATGACGTCGTAGAAGACACCCCCTACGGAATCGAGGAGATCAGGAGACGTTTTGGTCCCGATGTGCAGCATATCGTCGAGGGATTGACCAAAATCATGGAGATCCGGGATGAAAAACTTGTCCCCTCGGATTCCAACGAAAAGCTCATCACTTCGGCGTTGACTTTTCGCAAGATGCTCATCGCCTCCATCGGAGATGTCCGGGTCCTGATCATCAAACTCTGCGATCGACTGCACAATATGCTTACACTCGACGCCCTGCCGCCGGCCAAGCAGCTGCGTATCAGTGAGGAGACATTGGTGGTCTACGCCCCTATCGCCCACCGGCTGGGAATCTCCAAGATCAAGAATCTTCTGGAGGATTTGAGTTTTCGTTACATCTACCCCGACGACTACGCCCGGATCGACGAGTACATCAAAGCCAATCATCAGAGCCTGCATATCCGGCTCAACTCTTTTATCGGCAAAGTGAAAAACACCCTCTGTCAGCGAGGGTTTCACCGTTTTGACTTTGAAGTGATCGGTCGGGTCAAACACTACTACTCCATCTATCTCAAAATGCACAGGAAGGGGATCGGGATCGATGAGGTCCTGGATCTGCTGGCGGTTCGGGTGATTGTCAAGGAGCCGATCGAGTGTTATACGGCGCTGGGGGCACTTCATCTGGAGTTTACCCCGCTTATCTCACGCTTCAAAGACTATATTGCGCTCCCCAAAGACAACGGCTACCAGACGATCCATACGACGCTCTTTGATGATGAAAGCATTGTGGAAGCCCAGATCCGTACCGAGCGGATGCACCATCTGGCCGAATACGGGATCGCCGCACACTGGAAATACAAAGAGGGAGAGGAGAAAGGCAACGAAACCCAGGTCAATCTGGAGTGGCTCAAAAGCCTTCCCTATCAGGATGACTCCATCGAAGAGTTTTATGAGATGGCCAAGAACGATCTCTTCAGCGAGGATATCGTAGTCTTTTCCCCCAAAGGAGACTACTTTACGCTGCCCAAAGACGCAGTGGCGCTCGATTTCGCCTATGCCATCCACTCGGAGATCGGCGATCGGGCTACTGCGGCGATTATCAACAAAGAGCGGGCCTCCCTGTTGACCATTCTGAAAAACGGCGATATCGTCCGGATCGTGACCCAGGAGGAGCCGATTCTGCACTGTTCCTGGCTCGATACCGTCAAAACCTCCAAAGCCAAGGAGGGGATCCGTTCCAACTGCCGGGCCAGAACCCGGGAGGTCAACGAACTGACCGGATACAACATCCTGGCGACGCTTTTTGACCGACGGCCCGAAGGGATCCGGAAGATCCTGGAGGAAGCGGGAGCCGAGGGCGGGATCCAGCGGGTTCCCGAGCATATCGATGTTCTCAGAGAAAAGATCCACCGCATTGCCAAACAGGCGCAGATCAGGGAAGTCCGCCGCTGGGAGGTCTTCAAAAAAGGCTATAAAAAGCCTTTTTTCAAAAAGATCGACCATCTTAATTTTTTTGTCAACAAACCTTTGGAAAAAGTGGAGTTTGATTTCTGCTGCCACCCCAAGGCGGGGGATGATATCGTTGCCTTCTATAAGGAAAACCGGGCTATTATTCACCATAAACTCTGCCGCAACGCCTACAGTAAGATCCAGGCGGGGGAGCCGATGCTTTTTGTCCAATGGTTCAGCTCCAAACTGGCCCGTTACCGGTTGATTGTGGCGCTTCAGAATCAAAAAGGCGTCCTGGCCAAACTGTTGACCCGGCTTTCCCAGATCGGGCTCAACGTCACCAGTATCGAGCTGGGGATCTACAGCAGCGACAGCGCCGAATATTGTCAGATCGAGGTGGAATCGGAGCGGGCGGACAAAAAAGAGATCGCCCGGGAAGTTTCCCGCCAGTTCAAACTGGTGGAAATTGCGCCTCTGGGTGATGCCTACAACCAAAAATAAGAACGAGGAGAGAGTATGCCAATCGCTACGGCCCTTAGAGAGATCGAGCGGGGAACCGCCGAGATCATCGATCGGGAGCGGATCGAAATCCTGATCCGTAACTTTTATGAAAAAGGGGAGCGCTATAAAGTAAAACTGGGACTCGATCCTACCGCTCCCGACCTGCACCTGGGCCATACGGTGATTCTCCAGAAGCTGGCGGCTTTTCAGCAGCACGGCGCCATCGTCCAGCTGCTGATCGGGGATTTTACCGCGATGATCGGTGATCCCACCGGCAAGAGTGAAACCCGAAAAGTGCTGGACCGGGAGACCGTCCTGGAGAACGCCAAGACCTACCAGGAGCAGGCGTTTAAGATCCTCGATCCCGAAAAGACCGAACTGATGTTCAACTCCACCTGGCTTGATGCCCTGGGGGCCGCCGGCCTGATCCAGCTGACGACCCAGTACAATGTGGCCCGGATGCTGGAACGCGACGATTTCGAAAAACGCTACAGGTCGGGGCAGTCCATCGCCGTCAGCGAGTTTCTCTATCCGCTGCTGCAGGGATACGACAGCGTGGCGATGGAGTGCGACATCGAACTGGGGGGAACCGACCAGAAGTTCAACCTCCTCATGGGCCGTCACCTTCAGCGGGCCTACGGCGTGGGCAAGGAGCAGGCGGTGCTGATGATGCCGATCCTCGAGGGACTCGACGGGGTGCAGAAGATGTCCAAGAGCCTGGGCAACTACATCGGTATCAGCGAGCCGGCCAAAGATATCTACGCCAAGGTTCTCTCGATCTCCGACGAGCTGATGTGGCGCTACTACGAGCTGCTCAGCACCCGCAGCCTCGACGAGATCGCCGAGATGAAGCGCCAGGTCGAACGCGGAGAGCTCCACCCCAAGAAGGCCAAGGAGATGCTGGCGCTCGAGATCACTGCCCGTTTCCACGACGAAGCGGCGGCGCAGGAGGCCAAGGAGGCTTTCGATTCCCTCTTCAAGCAGAAGCAGATCCCCGATGACATCCCCGACGTCTCTCTGGAGGCCGGCATCTGGATCTGCAAGGCGCTGGTGGACGCCGGGCTGGAGCCCTCCAACTCCCAGGCACGGAGGGATATCAAGCAGGGAGCGGTGCGGATCGATCAGGAGAAAGTGGCCGACGATCAGCTCAAACTGGAGCCCGGGGAGTATATCCTTCAGGTGGGCAAACGAAAATTCGCGCGGGCGAAAGTGGGGTAAATCATGACATTCAAACCTTTGAAGATTGGAAAACATATTATCGAAAAGCCCATCATCCAGGGAGGCATGGGTCTGGGAATCAGCTGGGATCGTCTGGCGGGCAGTGTCAGCCGGGAAGGGGGGCTGGGAGTGATCAGCTCCGTAGGGACCGGCCTCTACGAAAACCGGGCCTACGCCGACAAACTCATGGGTGACGGCCGCCCCTACGAGGTGGAGAACTTCTACTCCCGCAAGGCGCTGTTTGCGATCTTTGAAAACGCCCGCAAGCTTTGCGGCGACAAGCCCCTGGCCTGCAACGTGCTCTACGCCATCAACGACTACGACCGGGTGGTACGGGACTCCTGTGAAGCGGGGGCCGATATCATCATCACCGGTGCCGGGTTGCCTCTGACCATGCCCGAAGCGGCCAAAGGCTACCCCGACGTGGCCCTGGTGCCCATCGTCTCCACGGCCAAGGCGCTGCGGATCCTCTGCCGCCGCTGGGAGAAGGCCCACGGACGGCTGCCCGACGCCGTAATCGTCGAGGGGCCCCTCTCCGGCGGGCACCAGGGCTTCAAATACGATGAGTGCTTCAAGCCCGAGAATCAGCTCGAAGCGATCCTTCCCCCCGTGGTCGAAGAGGCCAAAAAGTGGGGAGAGATTCCCGTCATCGCCGCCGGCGGTGTCTGGGATCATGACGATATCGTTCGGATGATGGAGCTCGGCGCCGACGGGGTACAGCTGGGGACCCGCTTTATCGGTACCGAGGAGTGCGACGCCAGTGAAACCTTCAAAAAGACCATCATCGAGGCGAAGGAAGAGGATATCAAACTCTTCAAATCTCCCGTCGGCTATCCCGCCCGGGGTGTCAAGACCGAACTGCACCGCCGTATCGAAGAGGGGACGGCCCCCAAGATCGCCTGTATCTCCAACTGTGTCGCTCCCTGCCACCGGGGCGAGGAGGCGAAGCAGGTAGGTTACTGCATTGCCGACCGCCTCGGAGACGCCTATGAGGGCAAGAGGGAGACCGGTCTTTTCTTTACCGGAGCCAACGGCTACCGTTTGAGTGAAATCATTACCGTCAAAGAGCTGATGGACAAACTGCTCAATGGCGAGTAAACCCTTCGGGGGCGCAGCACGCTTTAAAGCCCCGCTTCTTTTCCTGATTTTTTTCACTCCCCTCTGGCTCTTCGCCGTTACCCATCTCACGGGGATGGAGATGGGGTACAACCGTCTGACTCTGCACTTTGACAAGCCTTTTTCCAAAGATCAATTGCAGACGTTTGTCCTGAAAGGGAAACACTCCTTCCGTTATGTTTTTGATCTGAGACATTGCCGGCTGGGGGGGAAAGATCTGACCCGCGCCCTCAAATATTCCGGAAAGATCCGCTCGATTCGGGTGGGACAATACCGCAGAAATACCGTCCGGATTGTGGTGGAGACCCCCGAAGCCTATGCCGTGGCCCACTATCCGCTGGATGGAAAGAGTTATGCCATTGTCCTGCCCAAGGGCTCCAGCGACCTGAGCAGCTCCATTCGGGGCCTTTTCGCAGGATTGGGGGGAAACAAAGGGGAAAAGCGCTCCGCTAAGCCGGATAGGCGGACGAAGAGAGCCACGGTACATCCCCCCCGGAAGGCATCACGGAATGTCGCGGCCCGGAGCCGGATCATGAAACAGAAAGTCCGTCCCCATAAACGCTATCGGATCATTGTCGATCCCGGTCATGGAGGGCATGACAGCGGTGCCCAGGATCCCAGTCGGCACTATTGGGAGAAGCGGGCTGTTCTGGCCATTGCGTTGAAACTGCGCCGACATCTGCGGAAGATGGGCTTTGATGTGGTGATGACCCGCAGCAGTGACCGGTTTATCAAACTTCACCGCCGGACCCGTTACGCCAATCTCAAGCACGGGGATGTTTTCGTCTCGATTCACGCCAACGCCGTAGGGCGCCGCAGTCGGGCCTCGAAGGTCCACGGGGTGGAAACCTACTTCCTCTCTCCCGCCCGGAGCGCCCGGGCCCGTCGGGTCGCCGCCAAGGAGAACTCCATCGCCTTCAAGAAGTACTACAAGTCGAGTATGAATACCTTTCTCAAGACCCTGACCCGTTCCAAGATCATCCTTTCGAACAAACTGGCGCTGGATGTGCAGCGCAGTATGCTGAGTCGTCTGCGGGAGATCTACCGGGGCGTCAGCGACGGCGGAGTGCGGCCCGCACCGTTTTGGGTATTGGTCGGAGCCGAGATGCCGGCGGTATTGGTGGAGACGGGCTATATCACTCATCCCTGGGAGAAGAAACGCCTCTATGACCCCAAATATCAGGATCGTCTGGCACGGGGAATCGCCGAAGGGATCGCCCGCTATCTGAGAAACCGGGAACGGGAACTGGAGTGAGCGCCGTTATGCGGCAGAGAAGCAGAGCGGTGGAGACAATACGGAGATGGGGCCGACCCTTCCGGGGAGAACGCCGGGCCTAGAAGCGGTAGTTCACCTGGGCCGTAAGGCTCAGTTCGGAGTGTTTGTTGCTGATGAACTCATCGATGGCGTTGCCTCCGTCTCGAATCAGAAGATTTCCCTCCGTCGTTACCTTGGGCGAATAGATTACGGCCAGATCGACACTCAGTTGTCGGTCGATGACATAACTGCCGCCGAGGGTATAGTGATCTTCGGAGGTGGCGGGAAAGCCGAGAAGATTGAAATAATCTTCGAACGGTTCGGTCGATCCGGCTCTGATAGGACTCTTTGCGTGATTGTATCCCAGACGAACGGCCCAGTTCGCGGTCTGGTATTGATACCCCACGGCAAATACGTTCTGATCCCTCCAGCCAAAGTCGGCATAGCCGTCGGCACTGCCCCATTGGATCCGTTTGTAGTCGACAGCCAGGGTGTGCGGACCACAGGTATAGCTGAATCCGGCTCCGAACTCTCCGGGCTGCTGCAGAGTCAGATCGTCGCCGCCGGCGCTGTTGCTGTAGGTCATTTTGATCGGTGTCCGGTATTTGGTTCCGATGATCAGACCGTTGTCGAAGTCGTAAGCCAGACCGATGACGGCGCCCGGATTGGCTTCCCACTCTTTGTCGAAGGGGTGCTGTCCGCTGTATTCGATGTCGAGCATCCCGACCTGGAGGATGGGGGCGATACCGATGCTCATTCCCTTCTCTCTGAGGGCCAGCGGGGCGGCGATGTGCATAATCATCAGGTCGTCTTTCAGCTGCATCAGGCCGCTGCCCAGGGGAGCGTCGGAGAAGTCGACCCCCATGCCGGCGACTCCCCAGACGCCCACCCCGGCATAGGCGCTGCCTCCCAGATGGGTGGCGTACTGGATCGAAGGCATCAGGTAAAAAGTCGAATCACTTTTATGGTAGGTGTCGTCGAGATCCGTTTTGGTTTTGATATCCGGAAAGAAAAGCGTGGCGCTTCCGGAGACTTCGCTTCCGTCCACATAGGTGATGAGGGCCGGGTTGGCCAGGCCGGATTCGGCGCCGAAAGGCATAGCGACACTGACGCCGCCCATTCCCATGCTTTTGGTCCCTGTCGCGATCATCTGGTCGCCGTTGGTGGCATGAAGAGATACGGCGGCGAGAAGAGAAAGCGTGGAGATTCTTTTCATCAGATTTGGCAAGGACATCATCGGGCTCCCGGGAGGTATGGTTTTCTTTATATTAACCAATAATTAATAAGGTGTCGGTTAAGCGGTCTCATACGGGGGAGACCGCCTGGGAGAGGGTTAGAATTTGTAATTGAGTTGGACCGTTGTCCCGATCTGGGAGTGTTTGTTCCTGATCTCGGCCCCGGTTCCGAAAAGACCGGAGATATCGGCGCTTGTTTTCTTTTCCAGCGCATAGGCGACCGTGAAATCCGCGGAAAAGTTTCTGTTCAGTTGATAGCTTCCGCCTGCGGTAATGTGGTTTTCCACCGTCGCGGGAAAGCCCAGGAGATTGAACATATTCAGAGCGGCGCCTCCCGACGTACTGCCGTCGGCTTCGCGTATGGGATTGGTTCCATGGTTGAATCCGATCCGGGCCGACCAGATTCCCGCATCGTATTGGTAGCCGACCGCGAAGATATCCTGATCATCCCAGCCGAACTGTTCGTATCCGTCGGCGTGGCTCCATTGGATTCTTTTCCAGTCGACGGCGATCCCGTGCGGCCCGCTTCTCCATCCCAGACCGATACCGAATTCGGCAGGCTGATCGAGATGGCTGCCGATTCCCTGGGGAAAACCGGGCATCGTGGCGAAGGGAGCGGTGGCGGCGGTCAGCGCATCGCCGTAGTCCATTTTTATTTTGCTTTTGTACATGGCGCCTGCGGTGATG
>Ga0256843_1001518_pt1 | contig 18153 bp, 15 predicted proteins | sample AlvinellametaG_FD_191572 | JGI IMG/M metagenome (GOLD analysis project Ga0256843, IMG submission 191572) | Pompeii worm associated microbial communities from hydrothermal vent at the East Pacific Rise, Pacific Ocean - Alvinella | ecosystem: Host-associated > Annelida > Integument > Unclassified ... | reverse complement strand
AGATGCGGCAACGCCCTTGAATAAAATCGATCAATTGTCCGAAAAACTAAAAATATATATTGAAATAGACACGGGTTATCACCGTTCGGGAATTGACATCAATAATAGAGATGAAATTGCTGTTTTATATAAAAAAATTCACGATAGTAGAAAAGAATTTGCCGGTTTTTTCAGTCATTTCGGAAATACATATTCAGCTTCATCCATTCAAGAAATATTAAATATTTATCATCACTCCGTAAAAAAACTAACCGAACTAAAAAATCTATATAATACAAGTGTTTCGATAGGAGATACCCCCAGTAGTTCCCTACTGAAAAGTTTTGAAGGTGTAGACGAAATTCGTCCGGGCAATTTTGTATATTACGATTTGATGCAATATTATTTAGGTGTCTGTAAACTAAGTGACATTTCTGCCTATCTGGTAGCTCCGGTAATAGCTAAATATCCGGAAAGAAAAGAGTTGGTAATACACGCCGGTGCCGTTCATTTATCTAAAGAATACATTGAAATAAATCAACAAAAAATATTCGGAAAAATAGCGAGGCTTGAAAATAACGCCATCAAAGGAATGGAACCTGAAACTTCATTGATTTCTTTATCACAAGAACACGGCATTGTAGCTTGCTCCGATGAGTTTTTTGAAAAAACCCGGTTATATGATAATATTGCCGTTATTCCCGTACACTCTTGTCTAACGGCTAATTTAATGAAATAATAGCGCAAGTTTTATAATTATTTCGAAAATTTACTGAACCCAATCCGGCAACACACTTAAATCTATATCAAACACCCATGTCATATAGAAATATGCTACCAGTGTCAATACGGCAATTCCTATCAGATTAAGCCAAAATCCGGTTTTTACCATATCGCTGATTTTTAGTTTTTTAGAACCGAAAACTATAGCGTTAGGCGGTGTGGCTACCGGTAGCATAAAAGCAAAACTGGCGGCAATGGTAGCCGGTACCATTAAAAACAAAGGATTGATTTTTATAGCTACGGCCATCGCTGCCAAAATGGGCAGAAAAGTTTCGACGGTAGCCGTATTGGAAGTCAATTCGGTTAAAAAAGTAATCGTTACCACGATGAGTAGTAAAATCAGTACCGGATGTATATCTTGTAATCCCGTCAATTCGCGACCGATAAACTCCGATAATCCGGATTCTTTAAATCCGCTGGCCAACGCAAAACCACCGCCAAAGAGCAAAATAATGCCCCAGGGAATGCGTTCGGCAGTTTTCCAGTCCATCAAAAAAGCCGATTGGCTCTGATTTTTAGCCGGAATTAAAAACAATAAAATACCTATAAAAATGGCTACATTGCCATCGGTAATCCATTTGGGATGATGAAACAAACCACTCCAACCGGGCACATGCCAAGTACCTAAATCTATAGGACGACGAAACAACCACAACAAAGCCAAAGAAACAAACAAGGCCAACACCCAACGTTCTTCATATCCCATTTTTCCCAAAGAACGGTATTCGGCGTCAATAACATCTTTTCCTATTTCAAACGAATGTTTTTTGCCTTTAAAAAAAACACCATACAAATACAGATAAGTAATTGTCAGTAAAAGAAGCGATAAGGGCAGGGCAAAAATCATCCACCGGGCAAACGAAATATCCGGAGCATCGGGAAAATAAATTTTAAAAATTCGCACAAAAGACAAATTCGGCGGTGTGCCTATCAGCGTAGCAATACCTCCGATAGAAGCGGCATATGCAATTCCAAGCAGCAAACCTTTTTCCATTTTCCGGGTGGTTTCTGAAGCATTTACTTCTTCCATTTTGGCAACTATTGAAAGTAATATCGGCACCATCATCATGGTAGTAGCCGTATTGGAAATCCACATGGACAAAAAAGCCGAAGTAAGCATAAAACCCAATAAAATACGTGCCGGACTCAAACCGATCCACAAAAGCAAGCGCAAAGCAATACGCCGGTGCAAATGCCATTTTTCCATAGCCAAAGCCATCAAAAAGCCACCAATAAATAAAAATATTAAATGATTGAAATAGGTTTCGGCCACCGCTTTTCCGTTCATAATGCCCAACAACGGGAACAATGCTACCGGAATAAGAGCCGTAACCGCTAGCGGCACCACTTCTGTCATCCACCAAACGGCCATCAATATAGCCACACCGGCCGTGTAAGCAATTACCGGACGCTCTTTATCGAGCACTTCAGGAAACAATACCAACAGCAGAAATATAACAGGTGCTAATAAAAAAAGTATCCTTTTGACTAATGATATTTCGCGTAACATTATATTAATGTATGGTTTATCATTTTTTCAATTCGACTCTGGAAGGCATCCACGTCTTATCATCACCAGTTAAACCTTCGGGAATACTGATCACTTCCAAATAATCGGGTTCAAATTTAATGAGCATATAATCATCACCACGATTTTTATAAAACCGTTCCCAACCGGCCTTCCAAAGTTTCTTTTTCAAGCTATCATCATCAACCAAGTGGGCTTTTCCGTATAAAGATACATAACCTACTCTGAGTTTATCAAAATAATGCATGCTCGCAACAGGATTATTTTTAATTTCTTGCACTTTACGGCTACGCGGGTTGGTAGCCAAATAAATTTCAAAATGTTCACCCGGTTTAAAAGGTTCCATAATACGCGCTTTGGGTTGCCCTTTTTGGTTCATAGTAATTAAAGTTCCGTAGTAGGCACTATCGATAATTTTACGGGCTGCCTGCAAAACCTTTTGTTCGGCAGGTGTAAAATCCGAACGGTATGTTTTTTGAGAAGATTGTTCAACATGACAAGCGGTCCACAAAAACAAGCTTGCTAAAAATAATATTCGTTTCATCTGTATATTTTGGTATAAAATTAGTAATAATTTGACAAATAGAACTGTTATTTAACACAATTTGAATACATCAAATGCCTGAAAAGGTATTTGTATCAAATAAATATTAACTTTGTATCACCTAAAAATCATTGAAATATGAAATACTTTTTAACTCTTTTTATCGGTATAATATTATATGTCGCTCCGGTTCAAGCGCAAGCTCCCGACACCATGCCCGTGTATCCGGGTTGTGAACAAAGCGAACAAAAAATGTCTTGTTTTAAAGAAAAACTCACAAGCTTTATAGCCGAAAATTTTCAAACGGATTTACTACAAAAAATTCCGGAAAACGAACAAGTCAGCATGATGATTCGTTTCAATATCGATGAAGAAGGCACTTTGCAACAAATAGATGTGCAATCGGGTTATGAGTTTTTAAACAATGAAGTAAAACGCATTTTACAACAAGTGCCTCGTATAAAACCGGCTCAATCTGACGGTGTTCCCGTTACCATGCAATATCAACTTCCGGTAGTTTTTAACGCTAAAAACAAAACCGATTAAAAAAATATTTACCTTTGTAATCGGAAAACACTTTTAATCATGAAAAAAGGGCCTCTTTTTTACGCTAAAATATTGTTATTCGGCGAATACGGAATTATCAAAGATTCGCAAGGACTGGCTATTCCGTATAATCACTATCAAGGCGGACTTTTTATCGGTGATTTATCCGATCCTCAAATCAAAGATTCCAACGCCAAACTACGGGCATTTTTTAAATATCTGAAAACACAACAAAAACAACATCCGGATTTGTTGCAACTCGATTTAGAACAATTTGAAAAAGATTTAAACGACGGATTGTATTTCAAATCCAATATTCCCGAAGGCTACGGCGTAGGAAGTTCAGGTGCAGTAGTGGCTGCCGTTTACGAACGATACGCTACTGAAAAAATAACGGTTTTGGAAAACTTAACCCGCGATAAACTCTTGCGGTTAAAAGAAATATTCGGATTGATGGAAAGTTTTTTCCACGGCAAGAGCTCCGGTTTGGATCCTTTAAACAATTACTTGAGTATTCCCATTTTAATTCGCTCCAAACAACATATCGAACCGGCAGGTATACCGTCGCAACAAGAAGGAAAAGGAGCTATTTTTCTTATCGACTCCGAACAAACCGGACAAACCGGTGATATGGTAAGTATTTTTATGGAAAAGATGAAAAACGAAGGTTTTCGTCATACTCTTAAAAATGAATTTATCAAATACACCGATGCCTGTGTAACCGACTTCTTACAAGGCAATATCAAATCATTATTTGGCAATCTGAAACAATTATCATCAACGGTTTATCACAATTTCAAACCCATGATTCCCACCCACATGATGGATGTTTGGAAAAAAGGTATTGAAAACGATGATTACTATTTAAAACTCTGCGGTTCGGGTGGTGGCGGATATATTTTAGGCTTTACCGAAGATTTTGAAAAAACCAAAGAACAACTGAAAGATTATAAACTGCAAGTGGTTTACCGTTTTTAATATTTTTGTATCATGAAATCGCGCTCGCACCTCGTCAGGCAAATATTTTCGCTTTTTGCTCTAGTGCGGGTTCAAAATGTCTTATTACTATCCATAGCTTTTATTCTTACGGCCAAATATATCTTTGCTCCGGACGAAAGTTTTAAACAATTATTGTCTAATATTAATTTTGATATTCTACTGATTTCCACAACTTTATGTATCGCTTCGGGCTATATCATCAACAGTTTTTACGACTATCAAAAAGACTTGATCAACCGTCCGCAAAAAACACTTATAGAACAAGAAGTCGATTTAAAAAAACGCTTATATCTGTATTTCTTTCTCAATTTTGCCGCTGTTTTTTTAGCCGGACTCATCTCGTGGCGAGCAGCTCTGTTTTTCAGTGTTTACATTTTTTTTATCTGGTTATATTCACATAAAATCCAACACTTTGCACTATTGGGCAATTTGACGGCTACCCTATTGAGTATTTTACCCTTTTTTGTTATCTTTTTATACTTCAAAAAATTTAATCATTTTATTTTCGCCCATGCGGTCTTCTTGTTTTTACTATTGTTAATTAAAGATATCATCAAAAATTTTATCAACCTGAAAGGAGATTTAGCTCAAGGACATCAAACCCTTCCTGTCAAATACGGAGAAAATAAAGCCAAAGCACTATTGCTTCTCATTAGTCTGTTACTGATGGCAACTATGTGGCACCTCAACAATTTTGCTGTTTTAGGTGATATGAAATATTATTTTTATATATTTTCTATTTTATATTTTTCCGGCCTCATCATTTTTTTAAAGTCTGAAAATATCAAAATATACAAATACTTCTACGGATTAATCAAAATCCTTTTAGTTTTGGGAGTATTCAGTATCATTCTCGTAAAAAAACAAGGTTATATAACAAATTGAAAATAATATATTTATCAACAAAAAACATTTTTTTGTTTTTTTCAACATTAAAGTGTTAAAAAATTATTTCAAAATGTTATGACAGCTGACGAAAAAAAATTATTTTCGCAACGTAGATTTTTTACTCGATTTTATGTCTAAAATATTAGTTGTCGGCTCAGTTGCTTTTGACGAAATTATCACTCCTTTTGGACAAACCGGAAAAATTCTGGGAGGATCAGCTTCCTACATATCGCTGGCAGCTCAAAAATTAATAGACGATGTCGGTATCGTTTCGGTAATCGGCAATGATTTTCCCGATACTTATTTACAAAAATTTTCTGATCGTCATATCGATCTTTCAGGAATTGAGAAACTAGAAAACGAAAAAACTTTTTACTGGAAAGGACGCTATCATAAAGATCTCAACAAAAGAGACACTTTAGTTACCGAAGTTAATGCATTGGCACACTTTAAACCGGTAGTTCCCGAAAAATTTAAAGATGCCGAATTTTTAATGTTAGGTAATTTACATCCGGCTGTTCAACATGCCGTAATAGATCAAATGAAAAAACGTCCTAAACTCATAGCCTTGGATACCATGAATTTTTGGATGGACACGGCTTGGGATGATTTAATCAAAATATTAAAAAAAATTGATATCATTATAATTAACGAAGAAGAAGCACGGCAGCTCAGTCAAGAATATTCTATTGTTAAAGCCGCCAAAGTCATACAAAAAATGGGGCCTAAATATCTCATTATAAAAAAAGGAGAACACGGAGCTTTACTTTTCTATGACAACGACATATTTTTTGCTCCGGCACTTCCTCTTGAAAATGTTTTTGATCCGACCGGAGCCGGAGATACTTTTGCCGGCGGATTTATGGGGCGACTGGCCAAAAAAGGAAAAACAGATTTTGAATCGATGAAAAATGCCGTTATTTGCGGAGCTAACCTCGCCTCGTTTACCGTTGAAAAATTTGGAACCGAGCGATTGGAAAATGTTCATTTAGAAGAAATCAAACAACGTCAAAAAAAATTCATTCAATTAACACAATTTCAAATTGAACCTCTTTAATAATATCTACATCGGGATAATTCTTGTTTTTTTGGCCGGTTGTCAACAAAAAAAATATCAGATTGCTCCTCATCCGGCTGAACAAGAAGGTGTTACACCCGGAAAATACATTCCTTATTTCAAAGCTATTGATAGCAGTAACAACTACATCGATGTTGAACAAGCCATGGGCAAGGCCACTATTATAGATTTTTGGGCTTCGTGGTGCCGTCCTTGCCGTGAATCGGCCAATCCGGCTTACAAAAAATTATATGAAAAATATCATTCCAAAGGACTCAATATCTTAGGCGTATCATCTGACAGACATCAATATTATTGGAAAAAAGCGCTTCGCGAAGATTCATTGCCTTGGATTCAAATAATTGATTCTACTCACCAAATACTCAAACAATTTCAAGTAAAAAGTATTCCTACCATGTTACTTATCGATCAAAACGGAAAAATAACCGGACGTAACCTTTGGGGAAAAGATTTGGAATACAAAATTGACAGTTTGCTCTACCCCTTGTAAGCTTTCTTAAAAAACAGCTAAAAATCAAAATATTAATGAGTTATGACTTGCAAAAGTCAGAAAAAAAAATTAAATTTGCTTCAAAGCATGTAAAACATTGAAATACGAACAAGTCATAGCATTACGAGCGGAATTAATTAAACATTTTAATAATACCGACGTTAAAAATAGAGAACAACACAAAGAACTAATCAATATTATTAACGGCTTTACCGGTTTATATAAGTTTATTACCGTTTATGATTTTTATAAAAAAAAATTCGTATTTCACCACGGGGTAAACCGCAACACCGGTTATTCTCCTAAAGAATTTACCATTGAATCCATCAACAATGCTCCCGGTGTAAAACCCCACATAATTCATCCTAAAGACATCGAACACAAACTTCGTTATGATTTGGTTATATATAAATTACTGGCCGAAGGAATAGACATATCTTCACTAGCTGACTACTATGAAATAAAATTAAGAATTATATTAAAAAACGGCCAACTGAAAAAAGTTCGCCGGCAAACTTATGTGTTTGAAACCGATGAAAACGGAAGCCCCAAAACACAACTTGATATTTGGGAATTATTAAATGACAACGATCCTTATGTCAGAGTGAGATTAAATTATTCCGGAAATAATATTACCAAACGTTTTTATGAAATTAACAGAGAACTCCTTAATTTTGATATTACTCAAAAACAAATTGAGATTATAAAATTACGTTATAACCGTTATGACAATAAACAAATAGCTGAGAAACTTAATGTGTCAATCAAAACTATTGAAAATCATATTCGCAATTTAAAATTAAAAATTAAAACTTTTTACCGACAAAAAAATATAAATGAAAAAGTTCGGAATATGAACGATATCATCCACTTCATAAATCTATATGGTATATTTAGTTTTACAGCACCTCATTGTTAGGGAAAACACCTATATTATAAAATATTATGTTCCTTTTTAAACAAAAAAATTGAGTATTAAAACCGAATTCTTCGATTTTATGTTTTTTATAAATTAATCATAAGTAATTATAAATTTTGCAATACAGCAGCGAATGTATCCATTATTTTTGTTGTAACCTTAAAATTTATAATTATGAAAAAAATACTATTTTTAACACTTTCAGTTTTAACTGTATGGAGTAGTCTTGCCCAAGGCTTTACCAACTATAAAGCTATGATTACCGATGATTCCGGAGAAGTTCTTAATAATCAAACTATAACAGTGCGTTTTACTATATTTGATCAAGATCCCAATAGTGGTGGTGTTCAAGTTTTTCAAGAAACACATACAACTACAACCGATGATAATGGAATTATTATCCTAAATATAGGAGAAGAAAATCCTATGGATTGGCTTACTATGGATTGGAGTGTTCCTACCCATTATTTAAAAACGGAATACGATACCGGTAGCGGTTTTATAGATATGGGGACACAAGCTTTTCGCACCGTACCTTATGCACAATATGCTTACAAAGCTCAAAACAGTATTTATGCGGAACAAGCCCGCGAAGTTGATTTTAACAATATCACCAATGTGCCTGCCGGATTGTCAGACGGAGATGACGATACCCACTTAACCGAAGCCGAAGTAGATGCCATGGTAGCTAATAACGGCTATTTAACAAGTGAAGTGGACGGAAGTACGACTAACGAAATACAAAATCTTTCTTTAAATAATAATGAATTGAGCATTTCGGACGGCAATATGGTAACTTTTACCGATTGGGATACTGATGAAACAGACGATGTGAAAAGTATAGACGATTTAAACGATGCAAAAACCACTTCCTATTCAATTTATGTCGGTAGTGCAAGCGGTAATCGTGCCGATAGTGGTGAATATAACACCGCTTTAGGTTCTTTTAGTTTAGCCTATGTTGACAGTGGATCATTTAATACTGCCGTAGGAAGAAGTGCTTTATTTGGTTTAACATCAGGCAGACTGAATACTGCTATTGGAGTAAATACTTTAAATGATACCAATGGTTCTAACAACACAGGTATAGGATATGGGGCAGGACAAGGAGCCAGTGGTTCGGGAAACATCTATTTAGGACATGAAGCAGGTAAAAACACAACCGGTGATAATAAACTTTATATCAGTAATCATGAAACGGATACACCATTGATTTTTGGTGATTTTAGCACCAACTCGGTTACTGTAAACGGAAATCTGCAAATAACCGGTGGCAACCCCGAAGCCGGAAAAGTATTTACTTGTGATGCCGGCGGAAACGGAAGTTGGGAAACTCCGGCAGATCAAACCGATGCCGATTTTTTTAAAGTGGAGACAACCGAGACATCAACCGATATAAATGATGATATTTATCACATGGGAAGATTGGTGTTGGGGAATAATGCTTTGAGTGATAATCCATTATATGGAAAACTTGAAATAACTCCCGAAAATGCCGAATATGCCATAAAAACCAATCGGGTTACCGATTTTAACTCGGGCTTGATTGGTAACATTTTATTTAAAACACAATACGATGGAGATTTTCATTATATAGATTATTATTCTCTTTTGTCCGGTAGTGGAAGCGGCAGGGTAGAAGGTATATATCTTAACATTAGCGTTTCCAATGACAATATCCAAACCGGAGTTCTAAATTATAATCAAAGTCCGGGAAGCGGTGACAGAATAGGTGTTAAAAATCATTTAACAAACATTGGTAACGGTGAAATAACAGGAACTTATAATTATTTAGCACCAAGAGGAGATGGAAAACATTACGGCACTCATAACGAATTAAGAGGAGATGGTAACGATAGTCAAATAGCAAGCCTTAACCAAGTTTTTACTACCGGTTCAGGCCAACTGATAGGCACACAAAACATTATAGGTAATAATGGTTCAAGCGGAGAATTTATAGGAACCAATAACAGCATAATAAGTTATGACAATAACAATAACCAATACGGAACTCTTAACAACATAACAGCCGACGGAACCGGAGAAAAATACGGAAGTTACAATTATATAATAAGTTCCGGAACCGGTACAGAATACGGTTCGTATAATAGATTGGAAAAACTGAGTTCCGTAAACGGCTTACAATTCGGTTCTTATAATTATATATCCGGCCCCGGAAACGGTGACAAATACGGAGTTTATGCCAAAATAGATGAAGATGCAGATGGACAACATACAGCTGTTTATGCAGAAGCAACCAAAACCGGTAGTTATGCAGGGATTTTCGTAGGTGATGTAGTTGTTTCTGGAAAAACGGAAATAGAGGGAAAATTAACCACACTTATCGGCGGTGATTCAGACATGAAAGCTTACGTATATGGTAGAATTTACGGAGCAGGAACTATTAGTAATGGAGCTTCATCCGGAGGATTTACAGTAGAAAAGTTAACCGATTTTGACGGCCACTACAAAGTTACTCTCTCCGCTCCGGCTACCTACATTTATTCTTATCTTGTAACGGCTTCTATTGATTATTCCAGCACAGATACCGTAGAACCTGCAACAGCCATAGTGCAACGTATCTCGGAAAGTGTATTTGAAATATATACTTACCGGAACAGTGACAATTCTCATCAAAATTATCCGGTATCTTTTGTGGTATACAAAAAATAAACAAAACTTGTGTTGTTAATCTTCAAAAAAACTGCTTCCTTCACTGCGGAGCAGTTTTTTTTTTACCCTAATCTTCCGTTAATAAATCCAATAAAATTTTGACTTGTTAAAACTTCACTTTATCTTTGTTGTAAAGAAAGTTTTTTTATGAAACTATATACCATTTCACACGGTGATTTTAAACTGGACGGAGGAGCCATGTTCGGTGTGGTTCCTAAAGTCATTTGGCAACGCACCAATCCGGCAGATGAAAACAACCTGATTGAGATGACTATGCGTAGCTTACTTATTGAAAACGGTAATCAATTAATTCTAATTGATACAGGCATGGGAAACAAGCAATCGGAAAAATTTTTCGGATATTATAAACCCACTAAACAAAATCTGTTTGACGAAACCTTGAAAAAATACGGATTTCACCGCGACGATATCACTGATGTGTTCATGACGCATTTGCATTTTGATCACTGTGGCGGTTCTATCATTCGCAACGAAAAAGGATTTTATGAACCGGCTTTTAAAAACGCCCGGTTTTGGAGCAATAAAAATCATTGGCAATGGGCTACTGAACCTAATCCGCGTGAGAAAGCCAGCTTTTTAAAAGAAAACATTCTTCCCATACAAGAAAGCGGACAACTCCAATTTATCGACACTCCCGAAAAAGGAAGAATCACCCGTCAAGCAGATTTAAAATTCGATGTTATTTTTATCGACGGACACACCGAAAAACAAATGCTCCCCATGATTGAATACAAAGGAAAAAAACTGGTATTTATGGCTGATTTCCTTCCAACTGCAGGACACATACCACTCCCTTACATTATGGGATATGATACCCGTCCTTTAATTACTATGGACGAGAGAATTGAACTCTTTGGAAGAGCTGCCGATGAAGGTTGGTATCTAATGCTCGAACACGATGCTTATAATGAATTATGCACCCTAAAACATACCGAAAAAGGAGTGCGCTTAGATAAAATTTATAAATTTGATGAAATTTTTAACTCTTAAAAAATAAAAAAATGAATAAATTAAAATTACTGGGAATTGTACTGACCGGCGGACTGATAATGTCTAGCTGTGGAACCACCCAAAAAGTAACCGAACAACAAACAGACGAACAAACCAAACAAAAAGTTGAATTACCCGAACCTCTACCTCAAAAATTTACTTCTTTATATAAAAATGAAGATTTAAAAAATTGGCAACACACCAATCCATTTGACAGTCACATGCCCGGCATGAGCACTGAAAAAGCTTACGCAGAACTTTTAAAAGATAAACCTGCTACTACTGTAATTGTTGCAGTTGTCGATGCCGGCATCGATATCAATCACCCCGATTTAAAAGATGTCATTTGGACTAACGAAGATGAAATTCCCAATAACGGTATTGACGATGATAACAACGGATACGTAGACGATGTCCACGGCTGGAATTTCTTGGGAGCCAAAGACGGTAAAATGGCCGGCCCCGAACAGTTGGAAATGACTCGCTTAGTAGCCAAATACCGCAATCAATGGAAAAATAAAAGTATAGCTGATATTGCCCCAGAAGATCGTGAAATGTTTGAGTTATATCAAAGAGCGGAAAAAGAATTGGAAAAAAAATTAGAAGAACTGAAAGATTTAAGAGAAAGATATGATCGTGTGAATTCCATGGCTCTAAACACTGAAAAAACGCTAAAAGAAGCCCTTAAAACGGATCAGTTAACCAAAGAAGCGGTTGAAAAACTGGAATCTGATAATCCTGAAGTAATGCGTGCCAAAGATTTATATCTGAACGGATTAACACTAAAATCTCTTGAGAGATTTAAAAACTACGTCGAAAGTCAAGAAAAATATAATCTGAATATTGACTTCAACGGACGGGTTCAAGGAGATGATCCGGACAATATCAACGATCGTAATTACGGTAACCCGAATGTTATCCCTCCGGAAGAAGACGAGCTTCACGGAACTCATGTAGCCGGTATCATTGCCCAAGTACGTCACAATGGTATTGGTGGTGACGGTGTAGCCGATCATGTTTTAATCATGCCGGTTAGAACCGTTCCTGACGGAGACGAATATGATAAAGATGTAGCTTTGGCTTTCAGATATGCCGTTGATAACGGTGCCAAAGTTATCAATACCAGTTTCGGAAAATATTACAGCCCGCACAAAGACTGGGTTTGGGATGCCATCAAATATGCAGCCGATCACGATGTATTAATAGTAAATGCAGCCGGAAACGAAGGAAAAAATATGGATTTATATGCCGACAAAATTTCCTATCCAAATGACGGAGATATCAAAGGTAAAGAAATAGCCGATAACTTTTTAAACGTAGGAGCTATTGGCCCTTTATACGGCCCAGCTATGGTAGCTTCATTTAGTAACTACGGCAAAGAAACCGTTGATATTTTCTCTCCGGGTGAAAAAATTTATGCAACCGTTCCTTTCGGTAAATATAAATTTTTGAGAGGAACTTCCATGGCCTCTCCCGATGTAGCCGGTGTAGCTGCATTAATCCGTTCACGTTTTCCCGAACTCAGCGCTTCAGAAGTTAAACATATCATAATGGACGCAGGTTTATCACCTCAAATAAAAGTGATTAAACCCCAAGAAGACGATTACGAAGGTGAAACCCAATTGGTAAAATTCGATACTTTGAGTAAATCGGGAAAAATGGTAAATGTTTACAACGCTATTTTACTGGCCGAAGAACTCAGTAAAAAGAAAAAGGAAAACTAATATGAATATATAATCAACTTTATCAATTAGTAAAAAAGCCGTTTTCCATGTGAGAACGGCTTTTTTAATTTTGTTGTAAATAATTAATGTTAAAAAAAAGCAAAATGTATCATTCATTACAATATTTGAACTATATTTATAGTCAGAAAAACAAATCACTATATATTATGAAAAAATTAATGCTTTTATCTCACCTGTTTTTTTTGATTTCCTTTTACGGACAATCAACAAACAACGAAAAACTCAAAATTTTTTACGACTGTAATACTTGGGGGTGTGAAGAAACTTACATAAAACAAAATCTACCGGAAGTAGAATTTGTAAGAGACAGAAATTATGCCGATGTTCATATTTTGATTGTATCGGAAGAAAATGGAAGCGGAGGCCAAAAATATTATTTAGAATTTTCCGGACAAAACGATTTTAAAGATATACAAGAAAAACTCGATTTTTCAACCGGATCAGACACCACCCGAGAACAAAAACGTGAACAATTACTCAAATATTTGCAATTAGGACTTATGAAATTTTGGCTAAAAAAAGGTTTAGCCGATAAAATCAGTTTTAAAATTGAAAGTGAAAATAATGATAAAAAAGAAGAAAAAGATCAATGGAATAATTGGGTTTTTAAACTCGGACTGAACGGATGGTTCAACGGATCGAGTAATAATAGCAATGAAAGCTACAGCGGACATGCCAGCGCTACACAAACCAAAGAAAAAAACAAATTTTCATTTTCACTACACTATAGCAAAAGAAAAAACACCTATACTTACGGCGATAATGAAATAGTTTCGGACAAAGAATCATTTAATGTATCTACCAATCGAATTTTTGGCATCAATCAACACTGGAGCTATGGTATTTTTGCCAATTTTAACAAATCATTATACAGCAACTACGATCAAGCTTATCAACTATACGGAGGGGTGGAATATAGTTTCTTCCCATATAAAGAGTCAGCAAAAAAATCTCTCGTTGTCAGTGCTCAAGTCGGTTCATTATATAACAAATATTATGAGAAAACCGTATATAACCAAACAGAAGAAGTTTTGTGGCGTTCCAAATTTGATCTCAACGGTAATATAGTAAAAAAATGGGGAAGCTTATATGCCGGTTTTGAATACCGCACTTATTTTCATGATTTTGATTTAAACTCTATGGGTTTTAATCTGGGGACCAATTTACGTATTGCCAAAGGTTTATCATTTAATACGCATGGATATTACGGCATCAATCATGATCAGATAAACATTGCCGCCGGAAATCTGAGTTTGGAAGAAACTTTATTAGCGCAAAAAGAGCTGCAATCGGACTATCGTTATTATTTCAGCATAGGATTTAGTTATTCGTTCGGTTCAATTTATAATACCATTGTAAATCCCCGATTTGACAGTAGTAGCGGAGGCAGTAGCACTTGCATTTGTTTCTAAAGAATTTATTTTTGACGCATCTTTTCAAAGAAAATTTTGAGCAAAGTTTCACTCTCGTGTGCCAATACTCCTCCTTTTACTTGTGTTTTAGGATGTACTTGACAATGCCAGTGTTGATAACCTCGTTTTTCGTCGGAAGCACCATAAACAATACGTCCGACTTGTGCCCAATAAATAGCTCCCGCACACATTTGACAAGGCTCCAGGGTTACATATAAAGTGCAGTCTTTTAAATATTTACTACCTAAATAATGAGTAGCAGCAGTAATCGCTAACATTTCGGCATGAGCCGTAGCGTCGTTTAAGGTTTCCACTTGGTTATGTCCTTTGGCTATAATTTGATTATTACAAACCACCAATGCACCTACAGGGACTTCACCTTCTTGTAAGGCTATTTCGGCTTCTTGCAAAGCCTTTTTCATAAAATATACGTCATCTAAAGGATCAATCATCGATTCTAATTTAATTTTTCGGTAAGTTTTATAAACTCGGTTTTCGGGTGGGCATTTTTATATAAAATATTATAAACCGTATCAATAATGGGCGTATTGGCTTTTTTATCCCCCTTACTCATATTGATTTTAAAAGCCGATTCTACGGCATAATATCCTTCGGCAACCATGCGCATTTCGGCCATAGCCGAACGAACCGTATAACCTTTTCCTATCATACTTCCAAAAGTCCGGTTACGACTGAAAATAGAATAGGATGTAACTAATAAATCGCCCAAGTAGGCCGAATTATCAATATTTCTTTTGCGTTTATCAACATTTTTTTTGATAAACTTTTTCATCTCTCTAATCGAATTGGAAATTAAAACCGCTTGAAAATTATCACCGTAACCCAAACCATGCGCAATACCGGCAGCTATAGCAAAAACATTTTTTAAAACGGCAGCCCATTCAATACCGAAAACATCTTTAGAATAAGTGGTTTTAATGTACCAACTGCTCAAATTGGCAGACATTTGTTTGGCAACCGATTTTCTTTTGGCCGCAATAGTTAGATAAGACAATCGTTCCATAGCAACTTCTTCAGCATGACAAGGGCCGGCTATAACACCTAAGTTTTTTTCCGGAACTCCCAATTCTTTTTTTAAATGTTCTCCCAAAATTAACATAGTTTCGGGAACAATTCCTTTAACCGCCGAAAATATGATTTTATTTTTTAATGAAACTTTTATCTTATCGAGTTCCGCCTTAACAAAAGCTGAAGGAATAGCAATAATAATTGTATCGGCATTTTTGACAACTTCATCAATATCAGTGCTAATTTTAATTTTATTTAAATCAAAAAACACTTGCTGTAAATACTTGGGATTATGTTGATGCATTTGTAGATGTTCTTTGGTATAAGTACTACGAACATACCAGGCTATTTCATCGAGATTTTCCGTTAACATTTTTACAATAGCCGTTGCCCAACTGCCACTACCGAGAACCGCTATTTTATGTAGATTTTTTTTCATGCCGGTTGTGTATTTTTGGTTATAACAAATTTAAAGGATTTTTTTTAATTGATAGTCTCTAAAAACAAATAAAAGAAGACTTACTAAAAACAATATCACTTAAAAAAAAGAGGCTGTCTCAAAAGTCATTATCTCGATAAGAAATCTGAAGCCTTATTAATATTTACTGCTGAAAAATCAACAGATTGCTATCCCGAAGCAAGTTCGGAACAGGCTTTCGTTTCTCATCGCAATGACAGCAAAAGTTTACTTTTGAGACAGCCTCAATCAATAAAATCGATTATACTTAAAATGATGCATTGCCCGGATAACGAGGATAAGGGATAACATCACGAATATTGCCCATACCGGTTACAAACTGAACAATACGTTCAAAACCCAGCCCGAAACCACTGTGAACAGCTGTTCCAAACCGTCGGGTATCTATATACCAATACAATTCTTCCTTATCAATTCCCAACATTTCCATTTTTTTTAATAATACATCTAAACGTTCTTCACGTTGTGAACCTCCTACTATTTCACCTATTCCGGGGAATAAGACGTCCATAGCCCGGACTGTTTTTTCATCGTCGTTTAAACGCATATAAAAAGCTTTAATCTTAGCCGGATAATCATAAATAATAACCGGACTTTTAAAATGTTTCTCTACCAAGTAGCGTTCATGTTCACTTTGTAAATCGACTCCCCACTCTACCGGATATTTAAATTTCTTTTTCTTAAAGGGTTTTGAATTTTTTAAAATTTCAATAGCTTCGGTATAACTCAAACGGACAAAATTATTTTCCAATACGAATTGTAATTTTTCAATCAAAGCCCATTCGCTACGTTCATTTTGAGGTTTTTGTTTTTCTTCATTTTTCAAACGCATTTCCAAAAATTGTAAATCATCCAAATGTCTATCCAGAACATATTTGATAATATATTTGACAAAACTTTCGGCCAAATCCATATCACCGTGCAAGTCCATAAAAGCGACTTCGGGTTCTATCATCCAAAATTCGGCCAAATGACGGGTTGTATTAGAATTTTCAGCTCTAAAAGTAGGGCCAAAAGTATATACTTTGCCCAATGCCATGGCATAGGTTTCGGCTTCTAATTGTCCTGAAACCGTCAAATTGGTTTTGCGTCCGAAAAAATCTTTTTTATAATCAATGTTTCCTTCTTCGTCACGTGGCGGATTGTTTAAATCGAGTGTAGTAACTTGAAACATCTCTCCGGCTCCTTCGGCATCGGCTCCGGTAATAATAGGTGTGTTAACATAAATAAAATCATTTTCTTGAAAATATTTATGCACCGCAAAAGACAGAGCATTTCTTACACGCATAATGGCTCCGAACAATGTGGTACGGGGACGCAAATGTGCTTTTTCGCGCAAAAATTCTAATGTATGTCTTTTGGGCTGTATCGGATATTTTTCAGGATCGGATTCTCCTAAAATTTCCAGTTTATCAACTAAAACTTCTACTTTTTGTCCTTTTCCCATACTCTCAACCAACTCACCTTGGGCATATACGGCTGCTCCGGTATTAATTTTTTTACGAATTTGCTCGTCAAATTTTTCCGGATCAATTACCAACTGCAAATTTTGAATGGTAGAACCGTCATTGACAGCAATAAAACGATCGTTTCTAAATGTTTTAACCCAAGCTTTTACCTCAACGGGGACATTCAACTTGTCAGCATTTATAATTTCTTTTATATTTTTCATCTAATTCTTTTTTTGTAAATAAAAACTTTTTATCCGGTAACCGGAGCGCAAATTTAAGAAATATTTAAGTGAGTTTGAAAAGTTGATTTAACTTTTCGATCTGCTCGGGTTGTCCCAAAACTATGATAGCCGAACCTTTTTCCAGCTTTGTATCGGCAGGTGGATTAACGATATATCGATTATCGGGAGTTTTATAGCCTATTACCGTGCACCCGGTTTTTCGTCTTAAGTCTAAAGCGGCAATACTTTTTCCTTGATATTCGACAGGTATATCACTAAAATGTATTTCTTCCAAATTGGTTTTATGTCCAACATCTTCCATTGATAAAGCATTGATAAACTCAACCAAATCGGGAGTAACAACCAGTGAAGCCATAAA
>Ga0256843_1001517_pt1 | contig 18168 bp, 19 predicted proteins | sample AlvinellametaG_FD_191572 | JGI IMG/M metagenome (GOLD analysis project Ga0256843, IMG submission 191572) | Pompeii worm associated microbial communities from hydrothermal vent at the East Pacific Rise, Pacific Ocean - Alvinella | ecosystem: Host-associated > Annelida > Integument > Unclassified ... | reverse complement strand
TCCGTTTAAAATGAAAAGTATTTCAATTTGACATATTTTTACCTCATTTTCTACAAAAATCCTACAATTATAAAAACGAGTTATGTCTTTTTAGCCCGAAATATGCCATTAATAGGACACTATGTCTGTTAAGTGGAAAAATGGGGCAATAACGGACATTTTCAAGGAAACTTTTTGTTAGCACAAAATCACATTTGCTAGTTTTGTCCTTTTAATTTTTTGGAGGTTATCATGCAAAAACCAAAGAGAAAACTACTCGATATGGTTAGAGATAAGATATGCTTTATCTACAATGCTTGTGCCATGCACCCATTGGATATGTAACCACGTTTTGGCTAAAATACCCCTAAATATTGCAGTTTTAAAAAGGTACCCATGAAACCCATCTACCCCCTCAATGTCAAGAATGAATTTCTCTTTAACCCCTCTCCGCGTGACTTTACCGTTGAGGAGATCCCGCTGTATGCGTTTACAGGGGAGGGGGAGCATTTGGTGTTGAAGGTGCGTAAAAAAGAGATGACAACCTGGGGAATGCTCGATGCACTCTCGGCACACCTTGGCATACGCAAACGCGACATTGGCTATGCGGGGCTTAAAGACAAACATGCGATGACCATACAGTACATCTCACTACCGGCAAAGCTGGAAGAGAGGCTCTCTAGCTTTAGCCACGACAAGATAAAGATACTAGAAACCACCCGCCACAACAACAAGATACGCGTAGGGCACCTCAAGGGAAACCGCTTTGAGATACGCCTTAAAAAGGTGCTTGGCGTACAAAAAGACAAGCTAGACTCTGTGCTAAAGTGGATCAAAACAAACGGCGTACCCAACTACTTTGGCAACCAGCGTTTTGGCACCAACGGCACCAACTGGGAAGAGGGGCGTAAACTGCTTCGTGGTGAACTTAAGATGCGAGACAGAAAAACCAGAGAGTTTTTGATGGGTTCATACCAGAGCTACCTCTTTAACAAATGGCTTAGCAGACGGATGGAGCTAAACCTGCTGCTGGAGAAGTTTAGCGAAACAGAGACTGAGCAGGTGATGGGTTTACCTGAAGGTTCGCTCAAGGGGGTAAAGTCACAGCCACACTTCTTTAAACTGCTAGAGGGAGACTTGATGATGCACTACCCCTATGGCAAACTCTTTGAGGTAGAGGAGCTAGAGAAAGAGGCTGAGCGTTTTGCCACTAAAGATATTGCCCCTACAGGGCTCATCCCTGGTAAAAAGACAAAACGAGCCACCCAGACAGCCCGTCTTATCGAAGAGGCTTACGACGAAGAGATCAAACTCTTTGGTGCCAGACGCTACGCCTGGATAGAGGTTTCAGATATTAAAAAACGCTATGTTGAAGAGAAGGCACACTATGAGCTGAGCTTTTCGCTCCCTAAAGGCTCTTATGCAACCAATGTACTCGATGTGCTTCGAGGGGAGGCGTTGTAAGGTCGGATATACCGATCGTCAGTGGGATGCAATATATGTGGTAACAGTCTGTCTGATTTGAGGTAAATGTTTGCGTAAAACCAGTTCAAGTATCTCATCATCTACACTGTCATAATCATGTGCAATAAAATTGCGTACAGCATTAAGCCCCCGTAGATCCTCTTTGTCAAAATGGCTAAGTATCTCAAAGGCATTTTCCTCTTTGAGCTTATTGAACTGTTCGGCTATGGTGATGATCTTCATACGAATTGCCGGACGCAATACACGATCTTCTAATGCAGGAATGATCTTTCCATTCTTTTGTTTGACAAAGTAGTCAATATCATCTATGCTAAGAAGAATTTTTTCCAAGCGTTTTTTCACAGTGCGATTCTCTCCTGTTTCAAACTCTCGGCTAACAACGGATCTTTTGTGTTTTCAGGAATAAGATCTATAGGGTGCTTTAACTTCTGCTCAAGCTCTTTTTTGATCTCTTCAAGTACTATAAGCTTTTTAAAGGCATTTTCCGGATAGAAAATAGAGTGATCCATATGATATGTCAAGTCTATATCGCTGTATATATCGGCAGTTCCTCTTGCATAGGAGCCGAACAGACCGGTTAGCTGTATGCCTTTGGGGAGTGTTTGGTTATAGTTCTTCAGAAATACGATCAACTCTTTTTGTTTCATCATAGGAACATTATATCATATTTTCCACTGTGAGAATGGATAAGTAACCAAGTAGGCGTTGCGGTAGCGTGGATCGTCTGAGACTTCGGCAGCAACCCAAGCGGGTTTTTCAAAGGCTTCATCTTCGCTCTCTAACTCAATCTCAGCTACGATGAGCCCTTGGTTCTCTCCTTCAAAGATGTCAAGCTCCCAGGTGTGTCCGGCGTGGTTTATAAGGTAGCGTCTTTTGGCGATGTAGGGGGTGGTGCAGAGCTCATCGAGCATCGCTTGGGCATCAGCAAGAGGAATGGCATACTCAAACTCTGAGCGTGTCAGCCCTGTGGCTTTGCCTTTAAGCGTTAAAAAGGCCTTTTCATTGCTGATGCGTATGCGTACGGTTGCACCCTCTGTTGTTGGCACATACCCTTGTTTGATGATGTGTGGTGAAGGAAGAGAGGGGAGCTTGTGGGCATGGACAAGGAACTTGCGTTCTATCTCCTTGGCCATGGGTTACTTCTGCTCTTTTTTACGCACAATATCAGCCCCTAGTGCAGCGAGTTTTCCCTCGAGGTCGTCATACCCTCTGTCTAGGTGGTAGATACGGCGGACATTGGTGGTTCCTTCGGCTACGAGTGCAGCCAGTACAAGGGCTGAAGAGGCACGAAGATCGGTAGCCATCACATCGGCACCATAGAGCTTCTCTACCCCTTTGACAGCGGCAACACTCCCTTTGAGCCAAATGTCTGCCCCCAAACGGTTGAGCTCACTCACATGCATAAAGCGGTTCTCAAAGAGACGCTCTTCAATAAGGCTCTCACCTTCAGCCACACAGGCAACCGCCATAAACTGTGCCTGCATATCGGTAGGGAAGCCCGGATACTCTACGGTTATGATGTTTACCGGCCTAATAGTCTCCGCAGGTAAGATGGTAATGGTATCGCCCTCTATCTCAAACCCAAAGCCCATAGACTCCAGCTTATCGATCGAGGCACGGATATGCTCGGCATTGACACGCTCAAGGGTGATCTTTGAGTTTGTAATGGCACCGGCACAAAGGTAGGTACCCGCCTCGATACGATCGGGGATGATCTCGGTGGTAGGGAAGGTGAGTGGCTTACCACCCGTACCCTCAATGATCAGCTCACTTGTACCCGTACCCTCTATGTTGACACCGGCTGAGATAAGCATTTCGCAAAGCTGAACGATCTCGGGCTCTTTGGCTGCATTGATGATGGTGGTGGTACCATGTGCAAGGGCTGCTGCCATAAGGGTGTTCTCTGTACCACCTACGGTGATCTTGTCAAAGATGATCTTGGCACCTTTGAGGCCACCCTCTGGTGCTTCGGCACGAACATACCCCCCTTTGATCTCAATGGAGGCACCCATCGCTTCGAGGGCTTTTAGGTGCAGATCGATAGGGCGTTGCCCAATAGCACACCCACCAGGAAGGCTCACTTCGCACTCGCCAAAACGTGCCAAAAGCGGCCCAAGAACCAAAATTGACGCACGCATCTGTGCAACGATCTCGTAGACAGCTTTGTGGGAGTTAATGGAGCCGTTATTGACAACAGCTGTGGTCTCATTGTGCTCTACCTGGCCGCCAAGCATCTCTAAAAGCTTAAGCAGGGTACGAATATCTACAACATTGGGCAGGTTAGTCAACGTAACGGGTTTGTCACTCAAAATGGTTGCGGCAATAACAGGCAAGGCTGCATTTTTGGCACCACTGATCGTAACACTTCCTTGTAGCTTGTTCCCACCGTTTATCTGAAGGTAATCCATCGATCTTTCATCCTCTTTTACATACTATATAATATCTCTATTTAAAGTGGTGGGATTCTATCGAAATATCGGTTAAGAAGAGAAATAGCCAAAAAAGATATTTTTTCATATTAGTTCGTATGGTTTAAAGAAAATATCAGTTAATATGGTGTAACATATTATCTAATATCTACCTTGTCTAAGAGGTAGTATTAAGGGATATGTATGTCAAGTAGTTTAGATAAACTTAAAGCACTCACCAGCAAACTGGAAGAGAAGCTTGAGCAAAAAAGAAGAGGGCCTATGGGAGATTTGGCACCGCTTTCTGAACTCGCTCAAGTCGCGGCGGCAACTGCTGCCGTTCAACCTGTTGCTGAAGAGCGTAGGGCTGTAGCAGCACCTGTTACAGAAAAGCAACAAGTTGCACACAGAAGTGTGCCGTTTGAGATCATCAGACAGGAGAACATCAAGCGTGTTAAAACGCTTTATGAAAAACTCGGCATTAACGAGAAAGCACCTGATTTTGACAATATTTTTGTCTATAAGGCGATGAACCTTTCTGGTATTGGTCTTAAAGAAGAGGATTTCGGACAGATCCGTGAAGGTAAATATGTGCAGATTATTGCCATTATTTACGAGCCAGACAAAAACGGAAAGAAGAAAGCCAAAAATATTTCACTCGGTTACTTTGGGAAAGCAGAAAATCTTTCGCCTGAGCACAAGAGTGAGATCATTGAGTTTGTTCTAAGATGGCGTTACGAAAAGGCCTTCCAGAACGTAGAGCACTATCGTGAGCTCATTGCCAAGATAGATCAATTGCAAGATACGCTCTTCTAATCTAACTTTTGCTACAATTCCTCTCTTTAGAAGAAAATCATAGAGAGAGGATTGTATGCATTTAGAACTTACACCTGAAGCACTGCTCAAACAGTTGGGTTACCCCGTAACCGATCAGACGCTGACACAAATTTCTACTATTATTAAAGAGACACCGGAGCTAGAGAAGTTTCTACCCCATCTACCATCATTTTGTGATGCATTGGCTGTAGAGAAGGGCTATGTTGCCATGTCTAACTCAAAACCCCATCTTAAGATCAAATGTAATGCCGATCAGAGTGCAGACAATCTAAGTGCCTTTGTAGCACTCATTGAGCACTGGGCAGACAAGTATAAACTTCAACTCGAAAAAGCCAACGATACCACCTACTACATCATTGGACACAACTAAGTGCCACTTAGCACCCTCAATGCAGAGCAGCGTGCGGCTGCGACTGCACCTTTAGGACACAATCTTATTATTGCCAGTGCCGGTACAGGAAAGACTTCTACGATTGTAGGGCGTATTGCCCATCTTCTTCATAGTGGCATAGAGCCTCAGAAGATCCTTCTGCTTACTTTCACCAACAAGGCTGCCGGAGAGATGATTGCACGGCTTGAACGCTTTTTCCCCAAAAAGGTAGTAAGCAAGATCGAGTCTGGGACTTTCCATGCTGTAAGCTACCGTTGGCTTAAAGAGAAAAACCCCAACCTGGCACTCAAACAGCCCGGAGAACTTAAAACACTCTTTCGAAGTATCTACGAGAAACGCAACTTTGAGCGAATGAATCTGCCTATTGCTCCCTTCTCGGCCACCTATCTTTACGAGATGTATTCGCTCTACCAGAATGCTTCGTTAGAGGGGTTTGATGTCTGGTTTTTAGAGAAGTACCCAGAGCATGAGGTGGTAATGGATGCCTATATGCACATCATCGAGGAGTTTGAAGCCGAAAAGGCCTCTTATGGGTTTGTGTCGTTTAACGATCTTCTGTTGCAGATGATCGCCCACCTGCAAGAGCACCCGATGCCTTTTGATGAAGTGCTTGTAGATGAGTACCAAGATACCAATACCTTGCAGAGTGCACTCATTGATGCACTCAAGCCAAAATCGCTCTTTTGTGTAGGCGACTACGATCAGAGTATTTATGCCTTTAACGGTGCGAACATCGAGAACATCGCTACCTTTGCCAAACGCTACCCCAATGCCGAAGTCTTTACACTCAAAACCAACTACCGCTCCACAGCACCCATTCTCTCTTTGGCAAACCGTGTGATCGAAAGAAATGAGCGTATCTACCCCAAAAAGCTTGAAGTAGGGCGACACGGCAAGAGCCATCCGCCAAGACTGCTGATTTACAATGATCTCTTCGAACAGTACCAGGCTATTGCACACTCGATTAAACAGACACATGTACCCAACAGCAACATTGCCGTGATTTTCAGAAACAACTCCTCAGCAGACGGTATAGAGGCGAGTCTGCGTGAGATGGGCATTGCCTGTAAACGCAAAGGGGGTACCAGCTTTTTTGATGCCAAGGAGATCAAGTTCTTGCTCGATCTGCTCTCATTGCTTGTCAACCCCAAAGATATGATGGCATTCATCCACATCTTTGAGTATGCCGGAGGGGTAGGCTCTGCACTCTCTAAAGAGATGTTTCAATGTTTTGTCCACTTTGGAAGAGGGAGCTTTATGCAAGGGGTGCTTCGCCCCCTGGAGAAGGATCTACCCAAACTCAACCCCAACAAGAATGTACAGCTCGGGCTCTTTGACGATGATCTGGAGATTGGCTCTGCAACCCGTTTTAGGCATCTGGATCTTCCTCAAGAGGTCTATGAGCATCCTCTCTTAAAGCATCCACGTATTACGCAAGAGGGGGTTAAGTTCTTTGCACACTTCTATCGTCTGTTGCAACAACTCAATGCTTCGCAATCGCCGGGAAGTACCCTGCAAACCATTCTCTCATCGCCACTTTATGAGAACATCGTAGCACTTTTGTCTAAACAGAGAGCTCGTCTGAAAAATGGTGAGATCGATGCAGACAAAGAGAAAACTGCCCGTGAGCGTATTGTAAGAAAGGCACGACTACTGCTGGATCTGTGTCGGCCATACAAAGAGTTGGGACGCTTTGTCAATGCCATGATCCTTGGTGGTGGAGAGTTGAGCGAAGGGGAGGGGGTAAACCTGCTTACCGTACACGCCTCTAAAGGGTTGGAGTTTCCCGAAGTCTATGTGGTTGACTTGGTAGATGGACGCTTTCCCAACCGTAAGATGATGAGCTCTATTGAGGAGGAGCGGCGTCTCTTCTATGTAGCCGTCACCCGTGCCAAAGACAAACTCTACCTCTCTTTGGCCAAGTATGACAAGGTAAAAAAGGTAGAGTACACCCCATCGCAGTTTCTCTATGAAGCGGGGCTTATCAAGGGGGAGTTTGTCGAACCTGAAACGGCCAGATCCCAAAAGAGCAAAGAGGCAAGTGCCTAGGCACTGTACCGCTTGTCTCGAATACTCATCTGCTTACTGTTCTCATCGTAATTAATATCGAACAGATCGATCTCTTTGATAAGAGAGCTTAACTTTTTATAGCCAAAGTTCAATGGAGAGAAAGAGGATTTGTTGTTAATGTACTGTCCTACCTCTGAGAGGTGTGCCCAGCCGTAGTCGTCCGCTGTCTGCTCAACTGCCGTTCGCAGCAGGTTCACAAGCCAACTGTCTTGTCGAAGCTCTTTACCACTTTTACGCTGTCTCTCTTTGGTAACAGGCACCTCGTTGGTGCTTTCATCACTACTGTTTGCCATAAGGTTCTCTGTAAAGATAAACTGCGAACAGGCTGCCATAAAGGCTTTAGGAGTCTTCTTTTCACCAAAACCAAACACCTTGATACCTTCAGCCTGTACCCGCATCACTACCGGGGTAAAGTCGCTGTCGCTTGTAGCAAAGGCAAACGCATCTATCTGCTTGGTGTGAAGCAGATCGATCGCATCGATTGTCATAAGAATATCGGTAGCATTTTTGTTTTTAGAGTAGTCAAACTGCTGAATAGGCTTAATGGCAAACTCCAAGAGCTTCTCTTCCCAGTTTTTGAGGTTCTCTTTTGTCCAGTTGCCGTATGCCTGACGGATGTTTACCACCCCATACTTACTCAACTCATTAATAATTCCCTCTATTGAGCGGTGCGAAATGTTGTCGCAGTCAATAAAAAGGGCAATATGATCATCTTTTTTCATCTATTTCTCTTCTTTTTATTTTTATTATAGCATCCGTTTATGAGGGGAGGGTAAACAGAATCGTAGAGAGGGGGCATAAAAACCTTACACCCCTTCTAACAACTACCCTTGCTTAGGTGTGTAGTATGTAAGTGTAGATCGCCCGAACTTCTTCTTTTTGCTCTTGATGAGTGCACCGATCTCTTCTGGCATGGTGAGGTTTGTCATATGTTCAACCGCTACCATGGCACACACTTCCGGCTCTATCTGCTCGATCAGGGCGATGGTTTTGTCATAGACATCATCCATACCGTCACGGGTAGAGAAAGGGGGATCAAAGTAGAAGTAGGTGAGCTCTCCTTTTTGTTTTACCATCTCATAGACTCGCTGAAAGTTTACAAAGCTGTCGCCAAAAAAGGCGTGGCAACGGCTTGGATCTGTCTGACGGATATTGTTTTCGAGTGAACGGAAGGCAATTTTGTTGTACTCCATAAAGAAACACTCTGAAGCACCACGGCTAAGAGCTTCAAGCCCTACAGAGCCGCTTCCGGCAAATACCTCTACAAAGTTGCGTCCTACAATCTCAAACTGAATGGTGTTAAAGAATGACTCACGCAAAATAGACTTAGAACTGCGTGTTGTCGAGATGTCAGGGATCTCGATACGTTTTCCCTTAAACTCACCGGCAATAATGGTGGTTGTAAAGAGCTTTATCTTCTCTTTGGTTCGTTTTGGTTTTGTGTCGTATGGTTTCATGGCCGTATTTTACCCAAAAGCATTAGAATTTCACAATACTACGCAGTGTATTGATGAGTTTGCTTCGTTCTCTGACATCTTTACGCTCTTTACCCGGTTCGGTAGTGGTGATAATGGTACGCCCGGTAATGAGCTTGGTGCCATCGTTCTTGCGAATACCCCAATAGGTGTGCATGATAACAGGCTCACCCCTGTACTCACCCAGATAGAGCACAATATGCCCCGGCACATAAAGAAGCGAACGAAATGGCTCTGCCTCTTGGATGATACGTCTTTTTTTGGCCTTTTTAGAGAGCCCTTTGATGTTAATGCTCTCTCCCTCTTTGGCCTGTTGGCTGGAGTTGCGTGGCAGGAAAATCCCAAAAACCCCCATGAAATCACGCGTTGTTGCAGAACAGTCACGACAGCCGTAGCCACCACCCCAGCCATAAGGCTCATTGTAGAACTCTTTGGCAACTTTGGCAACATTGGCTGCGTTAAATGGAAGCGGTTTTTTGGCAATGAGGCCAGGGGTATGCACCTGCACATGCTTCAACTTAACCTGCCCGTTGGCTGTTCTTGCCGCAGCAAGGTAGCGAACGCCATCTTTGGCAACAGGAAAGAGGGTACCCAGCTTCACAAAGCTTACCTCTTTGCCTTTTTCATTATAGAGGCGAAGATTGTCTTTAATGGTAATGGCGTAGTTGCCATTTTCAAAACGCTCCATAAACTTCTTGTCTACAAAAGCCAGATCGGTTACAGGGATCCACCCAAATGCATACGAAGCACGAACAAATGCCCAGCGTCTGTCTTTAGAGAAGTGCGATACATACAGCGGCACATTCATATGGAGTGCCGAGTTTTGGTTGTAGTTAAACGGAAACCCTTCACCAGGCTTGGAAGGATCCAGATAAAAAGGCGACTTGGTAGGGAGTGCATGGACATTGGTACGCTCTGTTGTAATGGCGTAGTAGCGTCGTGTATCGGTTGCACCGTAGTTTGCATTTTCGATCCAACGCATATAGCGAGAGGGGGGAATGACTTTTCGAGAAAGTGTGTAGATGGTGTTTTTCTCTACAAAGCGGATCTCCCAGCCAAAATCATCGGTAGGGATGTCAAGCTTACGCATATGCCAAGGCTTGAAGTACTGCTTGTTAAAGGCTCTGTCGGCACGTTTTTGTGCCCATTTTGACCAGGGTTTGATCTGTTTGGCATAGTAGGCCGGATCTTGAGGAATCTGCTTCATATCGGCTACAACCGCTTTGGGCATATGATCGATTGCACTTGGTTTGCGTTTACTTGGTTTAAGCACATAGTCTGCATAGAGCAGGGAGCTGCTCACAAGCAATGTAACAATCAATAGTTGTTTGGTTATTCTCATTTTTTACTATCCGTTATATTCAATTTTGCCTAATCTTAATACAGATTGATTAACCAATGGTAGCGGCACTCACCCCGGCCAGATACCCGCTAGAAAAAGACCACTGCAGGTTGTAGCCACCACACGGCCCATCTAAATCAACCACCTCGCCACAGAAGAAAAGCCCATGAACCCTCTTGCTTTGCATTGTATCGGGATCTATCTCTTTAAGCGAAACACCTCCTCTGGTAATCATTGCTTTGGCAAACCCCTCGTGGCCAACAACTGTAAGTGGTGTGTGGGCCAAAAGTGCAATGAGCTTCTCTCTTGCTACCCCTTTTTGCTTTTTAAAGGTAAGCAAAAGATCTATCTCTGCAAGTTCACATATCACTTTGGCCAAAGAGTGGGGCAGAAGTGTCTCTACCAGCGAGAGTACGTTTTGGTGTGGATTTTGGGCCATCTTTTGCTTAAAGTCTTCTCGAATTTCTTCTTGGTTCATCCCTTTGGTAAAGTTTGCCAAAAGAGGCACTTCATCATACTTTGCCAATATTGGAGTGATCTCCCTAGAGAAGTCCAGCACCACAGGGCCACGTATGCCTTGCTTGGTAAAGATGAGATCACCTGTGGCTCTCATCTTTTTATATTTTTTCATATTAACCTGTAGTGTCACTTTGGGTATGGTATCGGCACGGCACCGTTCTACCCACCTCTCTTTGGTATGTAAAGGCATCATTGCCGGATGGAGTGGAGTGATGGTATGTCCTGCCTCTTGTGCCAGATGGTATCCATCGCCTTCAGCACCCAAAACAGGGTAGCCTTGCCCACCGGTTGCTACAATGACATTGGGAGCCAAGAAAACCTCTTTCTTATTTGAGACAACCCCTTGCAGCTCTCCATCTACTATATATAACGATGAGACAGGAGTAGAGGCAAACAGATCGATCTTTAGCTCTTTCATACGTGATACCAAAGCATCTGTTACCGTTGCGGCACTATGCGTCAAAGGAAAGACACGAAACCCATCGGGGGCATGGCTCTTCACACCGATCCTATCAAAAAAATGGCGTAGATCCTCTTGGTTGAATGTGGTTAACGCACGACGCATAAAACGTCCCTGTTTGCCAAACTTCTCCATAAAAAGTTCTGTCTCAAGTGTATTGGTAAGGTTGCAGCGTCCGCCACCTGTAGCCTTAAGTTTTACCCCCGCTGTAGAGAGCTTCTCTAGCACGGCAACCCTTTTGCCCTGTTCAGCAGCGACAATGGCTGCCATCATACCTGCCGGGCCACCACCAACTACAACAATATCATATGCCTTTTGCACCAATACTCCTTTAATATACCTTTTTTTAAGAAGTTAACAGTAACTTAACACTCTTATATTAAGATTATACCTAAGCCTTCTCTTACGACACATGTTTTAACTCTCTCCCTCCCACACATAAAACATACGCTTAGCCGTAAGAGAGGGTTGTTTATAGGTTTTTGACATTTGGTAACATTTTTGTTATCATATGGTTCTTAGAGTAATAAATCTACTCAAATAAATACTATTAATATTTTTTATTATCTAATAATAAGTTTTTGAAAATATTAACCATTAATTAATAATCTTTTATGTATAATCCATTTGAACCTTTTCTTACGATGAATGTTTTAACTCTCTCCCTCCCACACTTAGAACATTCTCTCTTAAGAAAATCGGGGAAAAGGTTCACCCTTTAACTCCCTATTTAAACCATCAAAAATATCAATCAATTATATCTTTTTGTTCAAACTAATTGATTTTTTATTTTCTTTCATTTTTTTCTCTTTTTAATTTTCATTTAATAACATTTTTGTTACTATTCTTTCGAACTTTTTCTTACGATGAATGTTTTAACTCTCTCCCTCCCACACATTAGAACATTCTCTCCCTATGAAACGTCGTAAGAGAAGTTCACTCTCTCTAAAAAAAACCCCCACTTTTTACAAAATATTACCAAAAGGTTACAAACCCAAAAGCTAGTTTTAAGTTTTGTGTGCTATAATTCCGGCGAACCTTTTCTTACGATGAATGTTTTAACTCTCTCCCTCCCACACATTAGAACATTCTCTCCCTATGAAACGTCGTAAGAGGGTTCTTTTAATCCACATAAATTTCTCACTCAAAACACCAGGTAATAAAGAGCTAATACTTTTTTTCTATACTTTCATATGAACCTTCTCTTACAACAGATGTTTTAACTCTCTCCCTCCATATTAAAACATGACTCTCCGCTAGGAATTGTTGTAGAGGGGTTCATAAATCTGCTTCTATTTAGGTATAATACTTCCGCTAAAAGAATACTCAGTAAAGGTTCTCTGCTACTTCCATGAAAATAGAACGCTCTTTTTCCCAAAATGCCAAAGATTACGAAGAGGTCAATACCATTCAAAAAAAGGTGGTTGAGCAGATGTGCCACCACATCAAAGAGCAGCCTAGAACTATTTTAGACATTGGGTGTGGCAGCGGCAGTTTCTACAAAAGAGCCAATTGGCCCATTGAAGAGTTTGTAGGCATCGATTTTGCCCAGGGAATGCTCAACGAACATCCCAAAGATGACAACATTACCCTTTATCTTGCCGATTTTAACCAAAAAGAGACATTCAAGATGCTCAAAGAGCACCACCAATTCGAGCGGATCGTCTCTGCTTCTGCACTACAGTGGGCAACCAATCTCGATGCCACACTTCACGAGATAGCCTCATTTCAAACCCCCGTTACCCTAGCCATTTTTACTGCCAACACCTTTAAAACCCTCTACCAGACAGCCCAAATACCTCCGCTGCTTAGAGGTGCCAACGAGGTAGAAAACCTTTTAAGAAAGCATTTCCCCAAAGGAGAGCTTCACTATCTGCATTATAAAAAAGAGTTTGCCTCTGTTAGAGAGATATTTCGATATATGAAAAAAAGTGGAGTAGGGGCAGGGCGAAACCTGCTAGGGTACAAAGAGATGAAGTGGCTCATGCAGCACTACCCACATCACTTTTTAGAGTACGAGATCATTTTGCTTCACGAAGCCTAATAGATTACGCCTTTTGCTCTAACTGTGGTATAGCGTTACCACTTTGTTGCAGATCGGTAATGTGGTGTAAGTGGGCTGATTCGATGTAGCGTTTTTGTGCCTCTAGCGTATCGATCTCTTGCTCAATAGCTCGTATCTTCTGCTCAACAGGCTCCAGTTTCAATATTAGGTTTTGTCGTTCCAGTTCATGCTCAAGAAGATGGATCTCAACTGTTTCGATCTCTTCATTGAGTGTATCGAGTGCAACATACCGCTCCTTTAAGGCCTTGTGTCGTGCCTCTTGTGTGGTAAGCTCTTTGAGCTCTTTTTTTAGTTCAGTAACAACCGTACACTTTTGCATCCATTGCTGATGCAGATATGTAAGCATCTTTGTCTGATGCTCGATCTCTTTTTCTACCTCTGACAGACGTTTGCTCTCTGGCTCTTTTTCTTGAAGCAGTGTGGCCTTTTGGCTCTTGAGCACTTCAATTTGCTGATTACAGGCATGAAGCTCTTGTGCATACGCCTTTACATTGGCACGGTAACGACTCTCAAGGTGGCTTAGTGCCATTGTCAGCTGTGCCGCATTTTCAGCAGAGAGCGGGGCAGAGGCTGAAACCTCTGTCTGTGGTTTTAAGGCATCGTTTTTTTGATCTGCCTGAGATATGCTTACCACTTCATGTTTGTTATTTTGTGCCATACGCTCTCCTTACTGTGCACTTTGCAGTCTCTCTTTAGCCGCTCTGCGTTCATTCTGCAGTGCCTCTATTTTAGAGACAACCTGGTTTTTGGTTCCCTCTTTAAGCTTCATCTCCAGCTGTTCAATAGTATGCTGTTTGGCCAAAAGCTCCTTTTCAAGCTCTTGAATCTGCTTCATACGGCGATGCTCATTCTCAGCATGAACCTGTCTGAGCCATGTAATCTTCTCTTCACGCTCTTGCAGTAGCTTCTTGTCTGCACTTCCTCGTTTCATCTGCACTACAATAATAGCCAACATCAAAAGAAAAAAGGCCAGGGTGCCTGTATAGAGCGATGTCTCATACACCAACCCATCTTTTCCAAATGCATCGAGGCTTACAAAAAGTACTATCCATAAAAAACGCATATATCTTCCTTGATTTTTCTTTGTTTAATAGTAAGATATAACACCTTAAGAGCCCTTATAGAATGGTATAATACCCCATGCAATTTACAACACAACCACTCCATACGATTATAGAACAACTCAAAGAAGCCCTTAAAAAAGCCCCCTCTGTCACCTTTAAAGTACTCGATCCAGACTTGGGAAGAGGGTATGCCGGAACCGCTGTAACCATTGAAGGTACCACCTACCTCTACCGCTCGTTCTCAAGCTGGTGTACCCTGGCAGAACAACTCTCTTGTCGCATCTGTACCCCACAAAAAGTGCAACCACCTCTGGTTTCAATGACATTTGAAAAACGCCAACCAGACTCATTTCATACCCAAAAGGTAACAGACAAAACCGAAAAATACGGTATCTCTTCTACCTTCTGGCAGATCAACAAGCTTGAAGAGCCCGACTTTCTTTTCTATTTTCAACAAGCACTTGAACATGTTAACATTCATAAAAGAGAGCGGGTACTCGATTTGGGCGTACACAGAGCAGATGAACTCTTAGCCATTGCATCGATGCTCGATCCCGAAACATTTGAAAAGATGGCTTTTGTAGGTATTGATCATGCCCAAAGTGCCGTCAAAGAGGCTAAAAGACGCTTTAACACCCCCAACAAAACCTTTTTGGTTGCAGACATTAACCAGTTAGAGCCTCTAAACCTGGGCAGATTCGATCTGCTCATCTCCATAGGTACCCTTCAAAGCCCGGGCATTGCCTATAAAAAACTTCTGATGGATCTGGTACAACACTACCTATATAAAGAAGAGAGTGCCATCATATTAGGGTTTCCAAACTGCCGATGGATCGATGGCGATCTCTGCTACGGAGCCAAGGTACCCCACTACAATATGAGCGAACTGGGGCTTTTGTGGAGTGATGTGATGTTTGCAAAAAAGTATCTACAGCAACACAAATACCGTGTTACCATTACCGGAAGAAGCTATATTTTCGTAACTGCCACCAAAATAGGTGGAAGCGTTAAAGAAAAATGATTATAATCTCTCCATATTATTTCCATAAGGAGCTAAAATGAACTACAAAACCCTTCTTCTTGGTGCAACCCTTCTTAGTGCTAGTGCACTTCAGGCAACAGATGCCCCTTCGGTAAAAGCTGAGGGGATTGGCTACATTAAACAGCTTGGTAAAGCCCTGAAAAGTGAGCTTAAAGCCCATATGCAAAAAGATCCCACAGGATTGGAGGCACTTGCATTTTGTACAGGTAGTGCCAAATCCATTACCCAAAAAGTCAATGCATCGCTACCACCATATGCATCGGTACGCCGAACTGCCCTGAAAGTACGCAATGAAACAGAAAATATGCCAGATGCCCTAGACAAAAAGGTGATGGAGCAGATGCAAACACGCCTGGAGACCAATGCAACTGCACTGATGGGGCCACAAGGCATTGTCGTTGTAGAAGAGGGCAATACAACACGTGTCTACAAACCGCTACTAAGCAAAAAAGTCTGCCTTAAGTGTCACGGAAGCACCCTCTCTCCAAAAATAGAAGAGGCCCTACAGAGTGCATACCCTCACGATCATGCTGTAGGCTTCAAAGAGGGCGATCTGCGTGGTGTTATGGTTGCCGAGATCAAAAAGCACCCCAAAAAATAGCCTACTGTTTATAGGCTGTCAACAAAAACACCGTAAAATCACGGTGCGGTTTGTTGATAGTCGATGCCGTATCAAAACGGATACGGCTAAATCCTGCCTCTTTGGCTATCTGTTCTAACGCTTCTCTTTGAAATCCGTAATGAAACACTCCAGTATTGTCTGAATGAAAACTTCCATCCTCGCTGTCAAGATCTGCAATAGCAATAAACCCTCCCTCATTAAGCATTGTATAGAATTTACGAAAGAGGGCGAGGGTATCTTCGACATGATGCATTGTCATAGAAGAGATAATACCATCAAAGGTACGGTTTAGTGTCTGTGTAGCTAGATCTTTCTCAATGGCCTCAGTCTCACAAGCAAACTCATCACACTTCTTTTGAAACTCTACAAGCATAGAAGGGGAGCTGTCAACCGCCACAATCTTTTTGACAAAAGGGGCAATAAAGAACCCTAGCAGCCCTGTACCAGCACCAAAATCCATAATCTCCATCTCTTTATTGAGGTTTATATTTTTTACTATTAATTCAGCAATACTACGTGCATTTTTAACGCGACGCGACTTCATATCCCAATTTTTTGACTTATGTGCAAAAAGATCGACTTTTTCTTGATTCATATTTTAATATTCCTTAATATTATTCTGTTTCTAATTTAATATTTTTTACTATGGTACTAAAAAAGGGTACCTTGTTGCTCTATTTTTATCTTCTCCCAGAAGAAATCGACATGTTTTTCAAACATCGACACCACCGAAGAGGTTGATTTTTTGTCCAATTTAAGCAGAGATACCTGCATCTGGTAGAAAAAGAGTGGCGAGAAGAACTCATGTGCCAACAGAAGCGGATCGGAAGAGTAGATTATCTCCTCTTGCATCATACTAAAAAATATACCTGAGAGTTTTTTAACATTCTCCTGGTAAAAATGCTCATTATAGATCTCTCGTACCCGCTCATTACGGAACATCTCTTGCATCATCAGCTTAAAAAGGGCCTCATTTTGCCCGTCAAAGCTCAATAGCTTAAAAGTAGTGGCAATGCTCATAAGAAGCGATTTTCCCTGTTTATGGAGCTCCTGGGACTCTTTATTGTCAAATAGCGTCACAATGGCCGAAGAGGTAAGATCGCTTATAAGTGTCTCCAGGATCTCATCTTTGTTTTTAAAGTGGTTATACAACGCACTCTGCTTCATTCCAAGCTCTCCGGCTATATCTCTTACAGTTGTTGCCTTATAGCCTTTAGAAGAGAAGAGCTTGAGTGCTGTTTTGAGTATTTTAGCCTTTGTTTTACTGCCTTTAGATAGGGCTCTATTGCCCGTGAGCTCGTTCATTGCACCTCCTTTTGATGCAATTATAGTGAACAATTGTTCATATGTCAAGAGGAGGGGATTGAAAAGATATGAACAGTTGTTCATCTTTAACTTTTCTCCTCTCTTTCTTTATGAACAATTGTTCTTTTATTTTTGTCGACTTTCTTTTTGATATGAACAGTTGTTCTTAAGATATGCGTTATGTGCCTATTTTACGTACTTTGAGGAGGGTGTGATTTATGCTTACTTCAAGAGATGAGATATTTGCAAAAACCATATTTGCAAATATTAGTTTAGGGGCACTTTTGTTTTGTTTTTTCATGTTTATAGAAAAATGTGTAATTCCTATTTTGTATATTTTTAAATATTAATTAAGGGCTTTTCTGTTTGCCGGAGTCGAATTTTAGACAGTATACAACATCTAAATATCTCTTATCGTAACCAACTTAATTCCATGATTCGTCTTCTTAAAATTTCACACTTTCAAATTTCTACATAACACAATAAAAATCTACAGAAACCGATTCTGTTTCTGTCCATAAAATTTTCTATATAAAAGTTTAGAGAAATAAAAAACAGAGAGAAACCCAAAAATCTATTTTTTTAAAATAGAAAAAACAATACGCATATAAACCCAAGAGAGCAGATTCGCTTTTTTAATAGAATTTATATTATGTTAACCAGCTTATATTCTTGCACAAGGAGCATAAAATGGATCTATACATTCACTTTTATTTTTCAGTTATCATCCTGGTCAGGAATGGATTCTGCCAAGATCCACCCCCCCCATTCATATATCTATATCGCGGGGCTATTACAAAAAAACTATTCTTCCTTCCCATACCCAGGCTTAGGCTCTGCTGCCATCAACTCCGGCTCAACCTCACTGTTGACCACATACATCTTTGGTTTTTCTGCTTCACCATCTTTTGTCCACTCATCGCTCAGCACTTCTGCTTGTTGCATGACCAGTTGCAGTGCTTCGGCCTGTTTGTCGGGTGGGTATTTGTAGCGTCTAAGGATAATGCGTATCATGTTACGCATCTTGGCTCGGACACTTTCGCGTTTTTGCCAGTCGACACTCACGCTCTTTCTTAGCTTTTCGGTAAGTTCCTGTGCTATTTT
>Ga0256843_1001516_pt1 | contig 18195 bp, 17 predicted proteins | sample AlvinellametaG_FD_191572 | JGI IMG/M metagenome (GOLD analysis project Ga0256843, IMG submission 191572) | Pompeii worm associated microbial communities from hydrothermal vent at the East Pacific Rise, Pacific Ocean - Alvinella | ecosystem: Host-associated > Annelida > Integument > Unclassified ... | reverse complement strand
TAGGTAGACTTACATTTACAAGAGTTTATGCAGGTACTTTAAAATCTGGTACATATATTTATAATGCTACTACTGGTTCAAAAGAAAGAGTAGGTAGATTATTACAAATGCATGCAAATGATAGAGTAGAAATTCCTGAAATTACTGCTGGTAATATCGGTGCAATAATCGGTCTTAAAAATACTAAAACTGGTGATACTTTATGTGATATTAATGATAAATTCTTAGTTGAATCTATTGAATTCCCTGCTCCAGTTATTTCTATTTCAGTTGAACCAAAATCAAAAGCTGATCAAGAAAAAATGGGTATGGCATTATCTAAATTAGCAGAAGAAGATCCTTCTTTTAAAGTTGCTACTGATGAAGAAACTGCTCAAACTATTATCTCTGGTATGGGTGAATTACACCTTGATATCATTGTTGATAGAATGAGAAGAGAATTTAATGTAGAATGTAATGTTGGTGAACCTCAAGTAAGTTACAGAGAAACTATTAAAAATGTTGCTAAAGATGTTGAACATAAATACTCTAAACAAACATGAGGTAGAGGTCAATATGGTCATGTTGTTATCACTTTCGAACCATATAAAGAAATGGATGAAGAAGATATTGCAGCTGGACTTAAAGAAAAACCTGAAAACAAATTTGTTAATAAAATTGTTGGTGGTACTATTCCAAAAGAATATATTCCAGGTGTTCAAAAAGGGTTAAATGAAGCTTATAATAGAGGTTTTGTTGCTGGTTACCAAATGGTTGATATTAAAGCTACTTTAACTTTTGGTTCATACCATGAAGTTGATTCATCTGAATTATCATTTAAATTAGCTGCTTCTAAAGCATTCCAAGAAGCTTGTAGAAAAGCTCAAGCTGCTTTATTAGAACCAATAATGAAAGTTGAAGTTAATACTCCTGAAGAATATATGGGTGATGTTATCGGTCAAATCAACTCAAAAAGAGGTAGAATCGAAGAAATGGGAGACAGAGGACAAGCTAAAATTGTTACTGCTTACGTTCCATTATCAGAAATGTTTGGTTACATGACTGATCTTAGATCTGCATCTCAAGGTAGAGCTACATATGCTATGGAATTCGATCATTACGAAGAAGTTCCAACAAATGTTGCTACTAAAATCAGAGAAGAAAGAGGATTTGTTCTTCCAGATGAAGATTAATCTTTTCTCAAATAAAAAACACTTACTAAATTTAGTAAGTGTTTTTTATTGCTTTATCTCAAAAATCCTTAATATAAATATTACTTATATATAGGAAATATAAGTAACTAAAAAATGTCCAAAATATTACTTTGTATTCAAGGTAATAATTATAAAAAATTAAGTCTTTAAAAGACATTCCAAATTAGAATATAATAAATATGACAACGATATTTAATTATAAATCTAATATAAATCACAACATAACCTGATTTGTAAACATATATGTAATAATTATTGCATATCTTTTTAGAGAAACTGATTTTATTATCATTAAATCCTTTATTTAAGGATATATATCAAATTCTGATATACTTTATATAATAAACATCAAAAAAAATGAGTCATACAATACTACTTATTTTTGCATGAGCTATTTTTTGAATGTCTCTATCGGTAGTTTTATTTTATCTATGGGAAAATAGAAAAACAAACAAAGCATCTGATAAAGCTGAAAAAATAGTAAAAGAAGCAGAAAATAAAAAAGAAAAAATTTTAGAAGAAGCAAGAAAAGAAAGTAATGAAATAATTAATAAAGCTGAAAAAATAGAAGAAAGAATTCTTGAAAGAGAAGAAAAAATTCAAAATAGACTTGAATTAATAGAAGAAAAACAAGATAAAATTTTACAAAGAGAAGACAACTTAAGAGAACAAAAAGAATTACTTGAAGATAAAAAAATAGAACTTGATTGAAAATTAGCTGAAATAGCAAAATTAACAGAACAAGAAGCTAAAGAAATATTTTTAAAAGAAGTTAAAGATAAATTTTCTGAAGATTGAGTTGAAATAATAACAAAATACAAGAAAAAAATAGAAGATGAAAAAAAAGAAATAGCTAAAGATATAATTCTTAAATCTATTCAACAATATGCTTGAGATGTTACTAGTGAAGTAACAACTACCCTTATACCTATTCCATCTGATGATATAAAGGGTAAACTTATCGGTAAAGAAGGTAGAAATATTACTACTTTTGAAAGATCAGCATGAGTTGCATTAATTATCGATGATACTCCAGATACTGTATTTATATCAGCATTTGATTTATATAGAAGATATATAGCTAAAAAATCATTAGAAAAACTTATAGAAGATGGTAGAATTCAACCTGCTAGAATTGAAGAAGTAGTTGCACAAACTGAATGAGAAGCTGATATTTTACTTAAAGAATTAGGTACAAAAATAACAGAAGAACTATGAATTAGAAATCTTCCTGATGAAATAATACCAGTAATTGGTAAATTAAGATTTAGGACTAGTTACGGTCAAAATATACTTAAACATTCTAAAGAAACTGCTTTAATAGCAGAAGCTTTAGCAAAAGAATTATGAGCAGATCCAAAACTTGTTAAAATTGGTTGATTATTACATGATATAGGTAAAGCATTAGATCAAGATTTAGAAGGAACACATCCTGAAATTGGTTGAGTACTTGCTAGAAAGTATAAGCTTGATGAAAAAATTATTGATATGATTGAAAATCATCATGGTGAACAATTTAGTATTTCTTTAGAAGCTGCAATTGTACAAGTAGCAGATGCTATTTCATCAGTTAGACCTGGTGCTAGAAGAGAAGTAATAGAAGATTACTTAAAAAGAGTACAAGAAATGGAAGCATTAGTTCAAAGCTTCTCTTGAGTTGATAAAGCTTATGCTCTGTCAGCAGGTAGAGAAATAAGAGTATTTGTAAATGCAAAAACTATTTCTGATATTGAAGCTGCTGAATTAGCAAAAAAAATAGCAGATCATATTCAAGAAAAACTTTCTTATCCAGGTGAAGTTAAAGTAAACTTAATAAGAGAAACTAGAGTTATTGAGGTTGCTAAATAATTAGTAAATTAACTAATTGACAATTACGAATTACGAGTATTATTAAATAAATACGTAATTCGTAATTTTTTTATAATTAATCTAAAATATATGTATAATGCAAGTGACTTAAAAATTGGTAAAAAATTTATAATGGATTGAGCTCCTTATGAAGTAACAAGTTATGCTCAAAAAGTAATGGGAAGATGAGGATCTATTATAAATATCAAAGCTAGAAATTTGTTAACAGGTGCTAATATACCAAAAACTTTTTCTGATCATGATAAATTTCCACCAGCAGATATTACAACTAATGAATATGATTATTTATATAATGATGGTACAAACTATTATTTTATGAATAATTCTACTTATGAACAAGTTGAATTATTAAAAGATGCATTATGAGGTGCAGAACTTTTTTTACAAGACTGAGATAAAGTATTACTTCAAGAATACAATGGTCAACCTATAAACGTAAATCTTGAACCAACTTGTACACTAGAAGTTACAGAAACTCCACCTGGTGAAAAAGGTGATACAGCTACTGGAGGGAAAAAACCAGCTACATTAACTACATGATTAGTTATTCAAGTACCATTATTTGTAAAAGTATGAGATAAATTAATTATAGATACTAGAACTAAAGAATATAGAAGTAGAGCATAATTATGGAAAAAACATTAATAATATTAAAACCATCTATTCCCAAATCAGAAGATATTAAAAATATTAAAATAACTAAAGAAAAATTTCAAAAAATTTTTTTTAAAATTATTAAATGTAACTGATTTAAAATAGAAAAAAGAAAAGATGAAACTATAAACAAGAATATAGCTATTAAACATTATGAAGAAAAAAAAGAACATCCACTTTTTAATGATGTCATAGAATATATTTCATCTGATATTTCTATAATACTTTCTATAAGTTGAGAAGATGCTATTCAAAAAATAAGAAGTATAGCATTAAAAATGAGAAAAAAATATATATGAGATTCTAAATTATATAACCTTATTCATTCATCAGATTCAAAACATGAATCTGATAGAGAACATCTTATTCATTTCCCAGTTAAAAAAGAGCAATACTAAAAAAGCATTGCTTTTTTTTGTTAAAGATATAAAATGATAAAAGAAATTTTATACATATAATTTAATTTTATGTTTCCACTATTTGAACCAGTTAATGGATTTATAATCTATACTTTCTGATTAACAATAGCCTTATGTTTTTTTGCATTTCTATGGATGCTAAAAAAATTATCAGTTAGATTTTGATATGATTATATTGTATTCAATAAAAATGTATTATGGTTTACTCTATGAGTATTTTTCTTTTCTAGGTTATTTTATGTTATAGGTAGATGGCATGATTTAAAATATATAAAAAATCCATTAGAATTTTTTATAATGAGTGATTATAATTTTTCTTTGGCATGAGCTATATTTTGATTTCTCCTTGTTCTTTCTATAATACTTAAAATAAGAAAAGAAAAATTAAATAAATATATAGACTGAATAACTATATCCTTCTTTTTTGTTTTATTTATTGGATTTATTTGATCAATATTTTGATGACAAGTATATTGAAAAGAAACATTTTATTGAATAGAAATACTGTATAGTCATCCATTTTCACCTGTTCCATTTCAAGTACCTGTTTTTCCTTTACCTATTGTTTATTCTATATTATTTTTCATACTATTTTCTGTCTCATATATAAGTTCTATGTATGTACATATTAAATGATTAATATGATATATCTGACTCATTATAATGTCATCAATATTTATAATATTTGAATTTTTTAGCTGAAAATATGATATATTCAGAGATAGTATATGAATTAATCTAATGCAAATATTTTCAATACTATTTATCGGTTTTTGTACATATAGATTATTTCTTGTTTTTAATGAAAACGAAAGTAAAGAACAAACAATTCTAAATTAAAAATGATTACAAAAAACATAATATTTATATATAGTTGAATATTCTTATTATTTTGAATATTTACAAATAATCTAACAAAAGATTATAATACATCACTCCTAGTACTACTAATTTTAGTAGTGCTTTTTTTATGCTATTTTCTATTAATAAAAAAATACAAAACACTATTAATATTTATAGTTATTTCATTTACTATATGAATATCTATATCTAGCTATAATTTAAATAAAATTCATAATAATGAAGAATTATTGAAAAATTTTTATAATAAAGATAATACTATTACTCTTCAAATACAATCTATAAACAAAATAACAGATGATAAAACTGAATATATAGCAATAGTTAAACAAATAAATAAATTGATAGTAAATAATGCTATAAAAGCCATTATTATTACTGATAAAAATTCAAAATTTAATAAATGAAAAATAATTAAATCAAAAACTAAAATATATGAAATCAAAAATTTTAACTGATTTTCATATAAATATTACATGTTATCAAAAAATATATATTTTAGATCTTATATATATAGCTATGAGTCCATATGAAATACTAATATTACCAAAATAGAAAGCTATATTATAAAATTTAGAAAAAAAGTATTAAAATCAATATATGAAATATATCCTAAAGAAGAAGCAATATTTTTATGATGAATTTTAATATGAGCTAGAGAATCCTTACCAGATCAATTAAAACAAGATTTCAATAATTCAGGTCTCACTCACTTTATAGCTGTTTCATGATTTAATATAACAATATTAATAATATTTATAACTTATATTATTAAATACTTACCAATATACTTTAAAGCTATCATTATTACTCTTTCTATAGTTTTTTTTACAATTTTAGCATGAGATACTGCTCCAGTTATTAGAGCATCTATAATGTGAATAATTTGATATTATATATTAATATCTTGAAGAAAATGAAATATATTATCTATAATTATATTAACTAGTATAATTATGGTTATTTATTCACCCTTAAGTATAAATTATGATGTATCTCTACATCTAAGTTTTTTAGCTGTATTATGAATAATATATAGTCAAAAATTTTTTGAAAACTTATTTTCATTTCTACCAAACTTTTTAGAAATTAAAACAGCATTTACACTAACATTATCTGCTCTTGTTTTTACCTTACCTATAATGATTTTTAATTTTGGCCAAGTGTCAATATTAGTTCCTTTTAGTAATATAGCCGTTACTTGGACTATACCATTAGCAATGATATTTGGTTTTTTATCAATTATTGTCCATTTTGTCTACCCTCTATGATGAATAATCATATGATATATAACATGGATTTTTCTAAAATGGGATATTACAGTAGTACATTTATTTTGAAATTTAGATTGGTCACTTTTAAAATTTGATTTATGAATATATTCAACTCAGATTGAAATACTATATTTTATAATATTAATATTTCTAATAATTCGGTTTAGAAAAAAAGAAGTAAATTAATTTACTTCTTTTAATCATTCATTTACATCATTTATTAAATCTAATACTGATGATTCTATTGCATCTCATTTAGGTAACTCTTCTTTAAAAGAATCTAATTCTTCTTTAATTTCTTGAAGTCTAACCTTATCATTATTTTCAATAGATTCTTCAATAGCTTTTTTATATTCAGAGACTTTCTCAGCTTTAGAAATCTCCTTATTTTTTATGGCTTCTTGTCATTTTTTAAACGCTTTTGTTTGTTTTCATATAATAGATGCAGTACTATTAACAATTTGAGTCTCTATTTTTTGTAATTGTTCAAATCTAGTTTTAAAATCTAAGCTTCAATCTAAAATATTAGCTTTAATATTATCAAAATTTCCAGGTTCTTTAAATTGTTTATTATTAATAAATTCATTTAATGTAGTTTTCATTGCCCTATTTAATCACTCCTTTGTTGTTTCTGTACTTCAATTTTCAGCTCAAACAGTAAAATAATTTCATCAAATTTTATCCAACAACCTTTGTTGTCATTCTGATAAAGATTTTTCTTTTCATTCTCATGATTTTAAAGAATCAATCTCGTCTGAAAAATTATTATTAAATTTTTCTATAAAATTTTCCTTAGAATTTTCAACATATTGAAGTGCATCAAGAATTTGTCATTTTTTTTCTTCATCTAATCATTCAATTTTATTTATTTTATCTAACATATCTCCTTCTCCTATAAGAGCTTTTTTAACAATATATCATTCATCAATAGTAAGAAATCATTGTCATACTAATCCATCAATTAATGGAGATTTTTCTCACTGATCTATTTGTTTATCTAAAAGTTTTTCCTTTGCCTCATTATATTCTTCTTCAGTTCAAGTGTCCTCCATACTATCTACTGATCAATTATGTTCATCAATAATCTCACTTTCTGTTTTAGTATGAGATTCTATATCTTCATGCATTTCTTCTCATGAAATATAATCATTATTTTCAGATCAATTATTAGAATACATTTCATATGCTTCTTTCTGGGCATCTTCTTCCGTCACATCTAAAGATGGATCTACCATATCTTCAGGATCAATAATATCATCCTTTTTTTCTAAATTAGCTAATGGATCATCTTCTTGTTTAAAACTACCAAATAGCTCATTTCTTAATTGCTCTTTTTGTTCTTCTAATGAAACCTTAGGCTCACTATTATATTCTAAATCATCTTGTTCTCTTTTTTCTCTATCACCAAATTTTGGTTCTGGTATTCATTCAATAAGCGGCATAATTTTATTTATAAAAAAATAATTACTAATATTTTAACATATTAGTAATTATTTTGTCAAATTATAGCTTAATCTTCAAACCCTTCTGGTATTTTTTCTCAAAACTTAGTAGCTTGTTCATAAACATTAGCTATTTCAAAAAGTTTTTGTTCTTCTAATCTTGGTGTAAGTATTTGTAATCATACAGGCATTAATTCTTTTTCTGAATCAGCACTTTCCGCAAAACCACAAGGAACAGAAATCCCAGGTAATCCTGCTAAAGAAGCAGGAATAGTATAAGCATCACTAAGATACATCTTTACTGGATCATCTATTTTTTCTCCTGTTTTCCAAGCAACTGTTGGAGCAACTGGTGAAATAATAGCATCTACATCTTCAAAAGCTTTTTTAAAATCTTCTATAATAAGAGTTCTAACTTGTGTAGCTTTTTTAAAATATGCATCATAATATCAAGCAGATAATACATAAGATCATAAAACTATTCTTCTTTTAGCTTCATCACCAAATCATTCTTCTCTATTATTCATAAATAATTCATCAGTACTTGAATATGGTTTATCTGAATTGTGACCAAATCTAATACCATCATATCTAGAAAGATTAGTTGAAACTTCGGCAGGCATTATAATATAATAAGTAGCAATTGCGTATTTTGTCATCGGTAAACTAACTTCTTTTATTTCAGCTCATAATTCTTTCATTTTTTCTACTGCCTCATCTATTCTAGCCTTTACTCCTTCATCTAAACCTTCTTCAAAGTATTCTTTAGGAATACCTATTTTTACTCATTTTAAATCTTTAGTTTCCCATATTTTATCATCAATAATATCTTTTCCAGGTATTGATGTACTTTCTCTTTCATCATGACCATTCATAATATTATATAAAATAGCAGAATCTTTAACTGTTTTTGTTAACGTTCATGGACAATCTAAACTTGAAGCCATAGCCATTGTTCCATATCTAGAATTTCTTCCATAACTAGGTTTAAATCAAACTATACCACACATTGAAGCAGGTTGCCTAATACTTCATCCTGTATCAGTTCAAAGAGCAGCTGGAGCTAATCATGCAGCAACACAAGCAGCAGATCAACCACTTGAACCACCAGGAATTCTATCTGTTCCCCATGGATTTGTAGTAATATTAATAGCTGAAGATTCACTTGTAGAACCCATTGCAAATTCATCCATATTAACTTTACCTAGAGAAGACATACCTTCTTTTTTAAGTTTTTCAATAACAGCTGAATCATATGGTGGCACAAAATCTCTAAGCATATTAGAAGCACAAGTAGTAACTACTCATTTTTCACAAAAAATATCTTTTATAGCAATAGGTATTCAAGCTAATTTTCATTCTTCAGAATTTAATCAATCCTTATTTATAAAATTGTATGATTTTATTTTATCATCATATTTATTAATTCTAGATTGAAAATAATCAAAAACTTCTTCCTTTGTAGTTTCTTTATTTTCTATTAATTTTATAATTTGTTCTAAACTTAAATCTTTGAAATTCATATTCTATTATTATTTATTAGTAATTGAGATGTAGTATATACAAAAAAAGCTTTTTTAAAAGAAAAAAACCTCCAAAATTGGAGGTTTTTAATACATTATTATTTAGCTTTTCTAACTTCTTTAAGTCTAGCAGCTTTACCAGTAAGATCTCTGATAAATTTAATAGATTTTCTTCTAACTTTAAATTGTCTAATAATATCAATTTGTTTAATAGTTGGAGAGTGAATAGCAAATACTTTTTCAACACCAAATGCTCCAATTTTTCTTCTAACAGTAATAGTATTTTCTAAAGCTGATTTACCAGCAGTTTTAATTACTAAACCTTTAAATTTTTGTATTCTTTCTTTAGAACCTTCTTTAATGATTTGGTGTACTTCTACTTCCATACCAGTTCTAATTTGTTCTCTACCTTCTTGTAAAAAACTTTCTTGTACAGTTTTTATTAATGCTGAGTTTGACATAATAATTTGTTTTAAAAATAAATTTCCTATCGGAATTGGCCATATCATATAAAAAAAGTAATAAAATGCAAATCTTTTTTTGCAAAAAAAATACAAGTGTAGTAGAATATAAATATATAATAAATAATTTAACAAAATGGATTTTAAAAAATTAAAAGAAAAAGCTCTAGAACAAACAAATAAAGCTATTAAATTTAGTGCTGATAAATTAGCATGATCTTGATTAACTATTAGTACAAAAGAAGAATTAAATAAAATTATTGCTAAATCAAAAACTACTAAATTCAAAAATAAAGAAACCTGAGTTGAAAAAGAATATAAACATAAATCTATAGTAATATTTGCAGAAGAAAATTCTGATTTTTTTAAAGATGCATTATATATTCTCCCTGTTATTACAGCAAAAGCATTTTCTCAAAACATAAGTGTAAAACTAGCTAAATCTAAAATAGATTGAGTAAATCTAAAAGATTATAAAGTAAACGAAAAATCTCTTCCTTGCTTAGTTGTATTTGAAGAAGAAAAAGTAAATAAAATAATAGAAGGTACTCAAAACATATTAAAACTTGTAAAATCTTTCGATTTAGATATAAATAAACAAATAGAAGAGTTTAAAATCTAATGTATTAAAACAATGACATTAACAATTTTAGAAGTACTTTATATAGTATTAATAGTATTTTGATCAATTATCTGAACATTATTAATTTTAGTATTATTAAGAGTATATAAAATACTATGACCAATGGTAGAAATGTTAGAAATATATAATAAAATGAAAACTATATTTAGAGCTTATGCAAATATTCCTGAAATAGTAAAAAATAAAGTTTCAGAAACTTTAAATAAAAAAGATTAATCATATATGATTAATCTTTTTTATTTACTTTTTTTAGTTAATAGCTAAAATTTTATAAATAATTTATAAAAACTCCTAATGTCTAAAATAATAAAACTAGATAAAAATTTAGCTAATCAAATTGCTGCTTGAGAAGTAGTTGAAAGGCCTGTTTCGGTTATAAAAGAATTAATAGAAAACAGTATAGATGCAAAAGCTGATAATATTATTATAGAAATAGAAAACTGATGAATTGATAGAATAGTTATTACAGACAATTGAGAGTGAATAGAAAAAGAAGATCTACCTCTTGTTATTGAAAAATATTCTACTTCAAAAATAAAAAATCTAGATGATTTATATAATATAATGACTTTTTGATTTAGATGAGAAGCAATTTCAGCTATATCTTCAGTTTGTGATATGGAAATTATTTCAAAAAATATTAATGAAAATTTTTGAAATAAAATAGAAGTTTTATGATGAATAGCTCAAAATATAGAAACCTATGCTACTGAAACTGGTACTAAAATAATAGTAGAAAATCTATTTTATAATACTCCTGCAAGACTAAACTATCTTAAAAAACCAAGAACAGAATATAACCATATATTAACATTTTTACAACAAATAGCTTTATCTTATCCAAATATATGATTTGAATTTATTTCTGACTGAAAACAAATATTTAAATATGCTTCAAGAGAAGATTTGAAAACTAGAATTTATAATATTTATTGAAAAGATTTTTCTGAAAATTTACTTGAAATTGATTTTTCAATGAACTGAATAAATATAAATGGTTATATTTCAGACCCAAAAGTAAGTTTTCCCAATAAAAATAGACAATCATTATTTGTTAATAAAAGAGTTGTAAAATCTCCTCTTATATTAAAAGCAATAAATGATGCATATAATAGATTTATACCTCACTCAATGAATCCTGCTTATGTTTTAAATTTAAATATTGATCCTACTCAAGTTGATGTAAATGTTCATCCTAGAAAACTTGAAATAAGATTTGCTAATGAACAAAATATTTTTAGAGCAGTTTATCATTCTATTCAAGAAAAATTAGATAAAGTTAGTTTAATATCTAATAATACAAATATAAGTGAAAATATTGAAAATAATTTTTCTAATAACTCATTTAAAACATCTTTTTCAAAACCTACAAACACAAATAATTGATATACTGGTTCATGAACTAAGTTTAAGGCATACTCTCCCTATACTGATAAAACTCCAAATATAAATCAAACTCAAATAAGCAATGCTTTAAATTTTTCTAAATCAATATTAGATAATTGATCCAACTATAAAGAAAATATAAAATTAGAAGAATCAACAGATTTACATGATACACCATTAGGTAAAATAATAGGACAATCACATAACTCTTATATAATTGTAGAAACAAATGATTGAATAAAATTTTTAGACCAACATGCACTAGCCGAAAGGATTATTTATGAAAAATTAATAAACAAAGATTATTGACATAATGTACAATGATTACTAATATGAGAAAGTTTATCTTTGACACCAAAAGAAATAGATATATTAGAATCAAATAAAAATATTTTTGAAGAAATGTGATTTGATTTTGAAATAATGCCTTGAAATATTGTAATAATAAATTGAATACCTGATTTTATAAAAAAAGAAAATATTTCTAATATCTTTATATGAATAATAGAAGATATATGAAATCATAAATTTTCTAAATCTACTACATTAGATGAAGTAAAAAATAAAATATTTGCTTATACTGCTTGTAGATCTGCAATTAAGTTTGGTCATAAATTAAATTTATTTGAAATGAATAAATTATTAAATGATTCGATAACTGATTATTCTGCTACTTGTCCACATTGAAGACCAGTTATATTTGAAATTAATTTAGAAGAACTTAAAAATAAATATGAAAGATAATAAAATGAAAGATTTTGAATGACAATACTCTGATGAGAAATTATTACTTAAACAACATGAAAATTTAATAAGTTTTCTACTTAGAAAATCTCATTTATTTATAGTCTATCTAATACTTAGTGGTATATTATTTATAAGCCTAAAATATTTTTTAGATTCTTATATAATATCAACAATAATATCTATTTTAATCCTTGTTATATTGTTTATATATCTAAAAAGGCAATATTCTAACACATGGATAATAATAACAACTAGAAGAGTATTAAAACTGGTCAGAAGTGGTATATTTACACAACATAGAAAAGAATTAAAACTAACTGATATAAAAGCTACTACTACTAGAAGAAATTTCTATGATTCAATATTTTGATATTGAAATATAATGATTCAATGAACAGAAGAACATTCAAATATCTATTTTAAAGGTATTAAGTGACATTCAGATATTGCTAATTATTTATGAAGAGTACTAGATTATATAAAACTAAACTGACATACAGATAATATAGCAAGGTATAAAACAAAAAAAGCTAGAAGAAAATAATTTTCTTCTAGCTTTTTTAAATTTTTACTAATTTCGTTAATGATATGAAAATTAAGTATTTTTATGTTCTATTTTAGGAATCAATATATCATCTACTGTTGATACTATATTATATTTTATTGCTTTTATACTAAAATATCATTTAATTATCTTATCTAATGAATTAATTTTTTTATTTAATTCTAAAATTATTTTTTTTATTTTATCACTTCAATTTTTTTCATTTTTTGTAAGTTTAGATTTATATAATTCTATATTTCTTTCTAAATTACTTATATGTGATTTTAAGCTTTCTTTTCAATTCTTTTTATATAATATTATAGCTACTTTATATTCATTTAATATAGCATTATATTGTTTATAAACCTCATTATCTTCAAATTCATCTATATCATTAATAGCTTCACTTAATTCTTTCTCAGCATTAATTAATTCAATTAACAGTTTATCTTTTTCATTAATTATATTTCAAATATTATTATATTCTTCATATAAATCTTCTCTTGCTTTTAACATAATAGATTATTAATATATATAACTTATAAAAATATATTTGTCAAGTTTTATATTATTATAATAGCAAATTTACATTTTATTTTCACAAAAAAAGTATTTACTTAATATTAAATAAATACTTTTTTAAATTTTTTTAATGGTATCCCTGACAAGAATCGAACTTGTGTCTACCCCTTAGGAGGGGGTTATTCTTCCACTGAACTACAGAGACTAAAAAAGTTTCTAAATCATAATAATTTTTAGAAACTTTTCAAATTATATTTGCATAAACCAAACAGTTCCAGCTATTACAAGTAATACAATAACAAAAATAATAAGTATCATATTTGATGTTTTTTCATACTTAAGCTCATCTTCTAACTTTTCTTTTTCTTTTTCAAGATTTTCTACCTCCTTACTTAATCCACTTTTAGATTCTTCTAATAAATATTGAGACTTTTTAAAATCAAGCAATGAAACAGAATTTTTAGCTACTTCTTCTGCTTTTCATACTCTCATAGCTAATTCTTGTATTATTTCATCTTTTTTTACTATTTCTTCTTTTAAATCTTTATATATTGCTCATAAAGTTCCTGCAATATTTTCATCATTTCTTGTTATTGTCTTTTGTTCTACTGGTTCAGTATTTATTACTTTTTGTTCTACTATAACTTCTTGTTTAGTTTCTCAATTTCATAATAAATTTTCTACATCTGATCATTTAACATAAACAACCTTACCATCTTTTTTTGCTCTAAGTTTTCAAGCCTTTATATATCTATCAACAGAACGTGTAGAAATACCTAATTTATCTGCTGCTTCTTGTCTTGTGTATTTATACATAATAGACATTATTAAAAAATAACTGTCTATAATCTAATATTATTTGCTAATTAATCAAGTTTTTTAATATACTTAATCTTTGACAATAAGGTATTTAAATGTCTATTATATAAAAAATAATTAGATATTTTATCTAATTATTTTTTATATACCTTGAAATTTTTACATAAATCTAAAACTTCTTCTTTTAATTCATTTAATCTATTAATTAATTTTTTATCTTCAAAAACCTCCATATTTGATTTATCCTCAGGTTTTGAATCATATCATTTAGCTTCTTTTAAAGCCTTTATTGCTCAAGTAAAAATTGAAGCTATAACCAACATTTCAGACTCTCTCATTCATCTAGTTGTAACAGCTGGAGTACCTACTCTTATACCCGATGGATCCATAGCTTTTCTTTCATCATATGGAATCATATTTTTATTAGCTGATAATCATACTAATTCTAATGCCTTTTCTGCCTCCTTACCAGTAACTCAAAAACTAGAAAATACATCTATTAAAAGAAGATGATTATCCGTACCGTTTGAAGTAATTTTAAATCAATTTTTTATCAATTCTTCTCATAATACTTTAGCATTTTTTATTACCTGTGCCGCATATTCTTTAAATTCTGGCTGAAGAGCTTCTTTAAAAGCTACGGCTTTAGCAGCAATTAAATTCTCATGTGGTCATCATTGAACTCATGGAAATACAGCTCTGGCAATAGCTTTTTCATGTTCCTTTTTAGACATAATTATAGCTCATCTTGGTCATCTTAGTGTTTTATGAGTAGTTGAAGTTACAACATCACAGTATGGGACAGGATTTTCTAATTGTCCACCAGCTATTAAACCAGCAATATGTGCAATATCTGCCATTAAAATAGCTCATACTTTGTCTGCTATTTTCCTAAATCTTTTCCAATCTAAATCTCTTGAATATGCTGAAAAACCTGCGATTATCATTTTTGGTTTTTCTTTTAATGCAATTTCTTCTAACTTATCCATATCTATTAGTCCAGTATCTCTTTCAAGAGTATAAGGAATAATTTCATATAAAAGACCTGAGAAATTTAAAGGATGTCCATGGCTAAGATGTCCACCTTGATCTAAACTCATACCTAATACTTTATCTCCTGGAGCCAAAAATGCCATATAGACAGCTAAATTAGCTGGACTTCAAGAAAGAGGTTGAACATTTACATATTCACAACCAAATATTTCTTTACATCTATCAATTGCTAAATTTTCAATTTTATCAATATATTCTTGTCCAGCATAATATCTTTTCCCTGGATATCATTCTGAATATTTATTAGTAAGAATACTTCATGCAGCTTCTAAAACATCTAAAGAAGCATAATTTTCAGATGCTATTAATTCTATTTCAGTTTCTTGTCTATTTTCTTCTAAATTTATTAAATCAAAAATAGCTTTATCGTTGTCTTTTAACATATGTTTATAGTTAATAATTAAAATAAATACTTAAATTTATTTTATAAAAATAATTAATTTTTTAGTGAATTTATAAATCATTTTTAAATAGTTAAAATTTATCTATTTTATAATACTAGCAAAAATAAAAAAAGCTAGATAAACTAGCCTTTTTATGTTAAAATATTGTTTAAAAACTCATTAATAAAACTCATATCTGAATCCCTTGTTATTACTACGTCATATCTTTCTAAGTATTCATTCATTAATTTATCTTCTTTTTCATTTAAAAATCAAATTTTTAAAATATTTTCATAATCAAATCAATCTGACATATGATGATCTCATAAAGAATCTCAAAGTAATATAATATTCTTTCTATTTTTTATTTTATTATATATTTCTGGAAAGTCTTCTACTAAAGTTTCATCTTTATTAAAAGAATGAATAATTGGTTCTTTATATCAAATCATTTTTCAATTATTATCCCACTTCAAAATATTTCATATAAATTTAACATTATTATAATTTTTACTATATTTTTTAAAATATTCATCTAAAGAATAAATTCAAAAAGCAGTAGCAGAAATAATAACAACAGGTATTTTATACTTATTTGTTATATATAAAAAATCATTGATTCATTCTCTAAAAATTAATCTTCAGCTATCAATAGTTTGCTTTATGTGATTTTTTGTTAATCAATTTTCTATTAATAACTCAAATGTTTCTTTCCACCAATTATGTAGTATTTCCTTTTTTTTATTTATTTCAATATTTGGATTTTCTTCCTGTGGACGGTATTTAGAATATAATTCTTTTTCTTTAATTGTAACTTTATCTCATAAAATATTCTTTTCTCTTAAAACTCATATAAGTGCAGGAGTATGCATTCAGTCAATATAAGCTTTAGTTAAAGTTCTATCAAAATCAGCTAAAAAATGAATTTTAGAAGCTCAATTAGCTCTAAAATTCATTTTTATTTTTTCAAAATTTTCTTTATTAGAAAAATATATATTATTCTTCATTTTCTTTTATTTTAGGTTTATATTCTTCATTTTTTTCTAAAAAATTATCAATACTTAATTTATAAGCATCATCTTTTATAAAAGTATTTAATACTTCTTTTGCAACTTCTAATTGTCTATCATAAGGAACAAATTCTTCTTCTTTTCATTTCTCAGGAGTATAGTCTTCTTTTTTAAAATCTACTTCTATATCAGGCATTATTCATTCTCAATCAATATTGTTATCATTAGGAGTAAACCATTTAGCAACTGTTAATTTTAACATACTACCATCATTTAAATCAAATGGTTTTTGAACAGATCATTTTCAATATGATTTTTTTCAAACCAATATAGCCTTTTTATAATCTTTTAATGCTCATGCAGTTATTTCTGATGCTGATGCTGAATTTTCATTTATTAAAACAACTATTTTTCATTTATATTCATCTCAATTATTTATACTAGGGTAAGAAATATTTGAAAAAATATCTTTATATTTTGTTGTTACTAATACTTTATCATTTTCTACTAAATCACTTAATATAGAAACAGCACTTTGTAAATATCAACCTCAATTATCTCTCAAATCAATAATCAATCATTCAGCATTTTTATTTTTTTCTAAAGCTTTTTTAAATTCTTTAGCAGTATCTTCTCAAAACATATTTATTGAAATATAAGCTATTTTTCAATCTTCTAATATTTCAGTATCTACAGATGGTATTTTTATTTTATCTCTTGTAACCTCTATTTCTAAAATATTTTTTTCTCATGCTCTTATTACTTCTAATAAAACTTTAGTTCAAGCTGGTCCTTTAATTTTTTCAACAGCTTCATATAATCAAAGTCATTCTAATTTTTCTCAATTAGCACTTATTATAATATCTCATGATTTCAATCATGCTTTTTTAGCAGGTGATCATTTTATTAATCTCTCTATATTTACTCATAATGGATTTTTTTCAACAACAGCTCAAATTCATTCAAAATCTCAAGCTAAAACATCATTAAATTGTTTTGTTTCCTTTTTATCAAAAAATTCACTATGTTTATCTCATAATCATTCAACTAATCATTTAATTGCTGAATCAACTAATTCATTTTTATTTATTGATTCAGAATCATAATTATTTAATTTTATTAAATCATATACATTATAAAATTTAGTTAAATCTAAATCTCATTTATTAGAATAATTAGTTTTAAGCAATCAATTATCAATTTTTAACAATTCATTGTTTCAATTATTGTCTATATAAAAGGAAAAAATTATTCACAATATAAAACTTGTTAAAAATATAACAAATAATTGTAAATAATTATTACTGTTTTTATCTTTATTCATATTTTGATTTTTTTTTACATTTTAGAATTAACATTTTTTAATATAAGATTTTAGAAAAAAAAAGACAA
>Ga0256843_1001515_pt1 | contig 18202 bp, 17 predicted proteins | sample AlvinellametaG_FD_191572 | JGI IMG/M metagenome (GOLD analysis project Ga0256843, IMG submission 191572) | Pompeii worm associated microbial communities from hydrothermal vent at the East Pacific Rise, Pacific Ocean - Alvinella | ecosystem: Host-associated > Annelida > Integument > Unclassified ... | reverse complement strand
CCATGGTCAGATATATAATACATTGCTGTTGCATATTTATTGTTTTTTTGTAAAAATTTAATAGTTTTATCTAAAATATGGTCTGTATAAAGAATAGTATTATCATAAGCATTTACTACTTCTTCTCTTTTACAATCTTGTAATTGATTTGTTTTACATACAGGATTGTATTTATCATATTTTTTAGGATATCTTTTATAATAAGCAGGACCATGACTTCCTTTTGTATGTAATACTATAAAAATAGGTTTAGTATTATTTATATCATCTACCCATTTTTGAAGTCCTACAAATAATACATCATCAACACATCCATCTTTATTACAATATTTTGGATTTTTTGCATGGTTGTAATCTTCATAATTTTTTATTCTACTAGCTACTTTTTTAGAGCCACTATCATTATCTCTCCAAAGTAGATTTACTCCCGCATGATTTAATACATCAATTACTGATTCAGTAGATTTTCCTTTTGCATCACTATAATCACTTCTATTATAAGGAGAAAACATACACGGCACACTAATAGCTGTTTCAGTTCCACAAGAGTGAGTATTTGGATAATTTATTAAATCTGGTGTTTTTTCTAATAAAGGATTTGTATCCCTTTTATATCCATTTAAGCTAAAATGGTCATATCTAGCTGCTTCTCCAAGTACTAAAATTATTAGTTTTTGTTTTTTTTGTGGTTCGATTGTAGCATCTAGGCCTATTTTTTTGAAAGGCAATGGTTTTTTTAGATAAGTTTCATTAATATATTTACCTAAATTATATAGATAAAATGTTGGATTTGTATAATATCTTAAAGGTTTGTGTTCTCTAAAAAATGATGTGAATGTTTTTGAAAACATAAATAAAACAACTAATATAATAACAATACTTCCTAAAATATATTTAACTCTATCTAATAACTCTTTTTTTAAAGGTTGAGTGATTATTTGTGTTTTTAATAGAATAATAGAAGGTACAATACCTAATATAAAAATATATAAAAATAGTGTAAGATTTAATAAATCATTTACCTCTTTAGTATCAGTTTCTATCATATTTTGTATCATTTTATCATCTATAATAGTCCCATATGTTTGCATAAAATAAGCAGCAGCACTACTAGCTATTAATAAAATAATAAAAAATGGTTTTATTATCCATTTATTCATTAATAGATTAAATACTAAAGTCATAACACTGATTAATAAAACTGCAGTTGCTATAAGAAATGGGATGCTATGAAAAACCTCATAAGTTTTAGAAAAAAATACGAAATTATCAAATAATGTAAAAAATATAGATAAAAACAGTATTATTTTTGTTTGTGTAGCTTTAAACATAAATATTGCCTTTTGTTTTTAGCATAATTATATTAAATTTTTATGAAAAGAATATGAAAAAGGAGGGAAAATAGCAAGAGAATTTATTAATCTCTTCCTTTTCTTAGCCAAGTAGGAATATCGATATCTTCACCAGTTAATTCTAAATCATATCCTTCATTACCAACAGCTTTTTTATGGATGATATTTAAATCTACTTTTTTTGCTAAATCATCTGGTGCTGTTTTTGTAGAATTTGCTGGTTTATTTTCATCAAATCCTGTAGCAATAATAGTAACAATAATTTCATCATCAGCTAAACTATTATCTGTAGTTTGACCTTCAATAATATCAACATTTTCATTTTCCATCAATTCACCTAAGATTGATTCCATTGCTTCATCAATATCAACTAATGGATAGTTTTCATTAATAGTAAAATGTACTAATAATCCTTGTGCATCAGAAATATTTGTTTCATCAAGTAATGGTGATTCTATAGCTTGATTTAGAGCATCTAATGCAGAATTTTCACCTGATTTATGACCAATTCCCATTAAAGCCATACCTTTATGAGACATAACCTTTTTAAGGTCAGCAAAATCCACATTTACATCATTTTCACCATGAGAAATAATCATATTACTAATACCACTTACTGCTTGATGTAAAATATCATCTACCATTTTATAAGCATCTTTTTTACTTGCTCTTCTATCAATAATAGATAAAAGTTTTTGATTTAAAATAGTTACAATTGAATCACATTCAGTTTTTAATTCATTAAATCCAATTTCAGCAAGTTTTGCTCTTTTTGCACCTTCTCTTCTAAAAGGTTTAGTAACTACACCAATAGTTAAAGCACCTATTTCTTTTGCTACTTTTGCTATTACAGGAGCAGCACCAGTACCAGTACCACCTCCCATACCAGCAGAGATAAATACTAAATCAGCACCCTCAAGAGCTCTTTTTATTTCATCATAACTCTCTTCTGCAGCACCTTTTCCAACTTCAGGCTCCATTCCAGCACCAAGTCCTTTAGTTAATTCTTTTCCTAATTGAATTTTAATAGGTGCTTTGTTTGTTCTTAAAGCTTGAACATCTGTATTTGCACAAATAAGTTCAATATCTTTTACCCCTTTTTCTATCATGTGGTTAAGCATGTTTCCACCACCACCACCTACACCTATTACTTTAATAGTTGCATTTTCCATAAATTCATTTTCTTCTATAATATTGTATGCTTCTGCCATTTTCCTCTCCTTTTAAAATAAGTTTTTAAACCACATATTTAGTTTTGCCATTAAAGAAGCTTCTTCTTTTTTCTTATCTAATATTGTTACAACTTTTTCTTTTTCTGTTTGTTGTGTTTGTTCATTTGTATCAATATTAATATGATTTAGCTCTTCTGGTTCTTTTTGTGAAAAATCTTCACTATATTTTGATCTAAACTTTCTATTTGAATCAATTTCATAAGAAGAATGTTTTCCTAATGAATAAATAATTAATCCAATAGAAGTAGAAAATTCTGGTGCTTTTAGATTGTCAAACAATCCTTCTACCTCTTTTGGTTTAGCTATTCTTACAGACATATTTCCAAATAATGGAATAGCTATTTCTCTTAAATCAGGTAAATTTGTAAATCCACCAGTTAAAATAATTCCAGTTAATTTACCTTTCATTGAACTATCTTCAATCAATTTATTTAATATCATTAATGTTTCATTAATTCTAGCATTCATAATCTCTTTTATTGTTTGAATACTAGCTGATTGAGTATTTTGTTCATCTCCAATTAAAGGTATCTCTATAATATCTTCATCACTAAATTTATCTATATGTAATTTAATCTCTTCAGCTTTTGCTATAGATGTATGTAAAGCCATTGCTAAATCATTTGTAATATGATGACTTCCTACACCTAAAAATTCTGTCCATCTTACAGCATTATCTTTAAAAATAATTAAATCACTTGTAGTAGCTCCTATATCTATCAAAGCTACACCTTGTTCTTTTTCATCTTCATTTAAAGTAGCAATCGCAGAAGCAAAAGAACTAAGTACAATATTTTCGATAGATATACCAGCTATTTTTAACATTTTTTTGATATTTTCTATAGCTGATTTTTGTGCTATTATTATATGTATAGATACTTCAAGTCTGCTTCCACTCATCCCTTCAGGATCTTCTATATCTGTAACATCATCTACTTTAAAATCATAAGGAATAGCTTGTAATACAACATAATCATTTGGAATAGTTGCATTATATAAAGCAGTTTGAATAGCTCTATTTATTTCTGTAATAGTTATTTCATTACTAGGAATATTTACAATTCCATAACTTTTTGTACTTTTTGTATAAGCAGTAGAGATTGATACTATTGCTTTATTTACATTTGTACCAGCTATTCTTTTTGCATCTGTTACTGCTTGTTTTATTGAATTAGCAGCTTGATCTATATTTGTAATAGTTCCTTTTCTTATCCCTTTACTTTTGGCTATCCCTACACCTGTAATGGTAGGTTCTTCTCCTACATCTGCTATAATAGCAACTGTTTTTGATGAACCAATATCTATCCCTAAAATAGTTTTCAACATTTATCCTTTTATATTTTCATATATATTTTTATTTGTGCTTGATAAAGTCTTTCTAACTCTTTCATTAAATTAGTATTTAATGTGTCATTTTTTAATTTATTTGCATAATTTACAACCATTTGTTGATATTTTTCATATTTTTTCTTATCAAGCAATTTCTGTTCCGTAATTTTAAATAGTACAACTTTAGTTGGATTTTCTTCATTAGGTAATAAAACAAATCCAGTTGGTTTGTCGCTTGAAAATAGTGTTTGTAAGAAAATTTTTGCATCATTGATACTCATCATATTTAATTTCATAATATCATCTCTTGATAAAAATCCTATATTTTGACCTTTGAAATTTTTTAAGTTATCTTGTGCTAATTTGATTAAAGTTTCTTTAGTTTTTTGTTTGATTAAATCTTGTTTTGCAAATTCTTTTGCTTTTTCATAAGGTAAAACTTCTGGTTTATTGATTTTAAATAAAGTAGCAATTAACCATCCTTTTGGAGTTAGTGTTGGTTTTAAAAATTTAGTTTGTATTAATTTATTCATATTATCTGTAGAAATATATTTATTGTTTGTACTTACATTATCAGCTTTATTCCATTTTAATTCATCTTTTTTAAGTTTTTTCATAGTTAAAATAGCTTCTTTTTTTGTTTTTTTAGCTAATAAATCAGTTTTTACTTTATCTTTTACTTTATCTAGTGGTAAAATAGCACCATCTTTATCTGTATAATTAGTTTTATGTTCATCATAATAATTTGAAATTTCAGCATCACTAACATTTGCTTCTAAAGCTACATAAAAATATCCTATATTGTAGCTAGTAATAGATTTATATTTTTCTTTATGTTTTTGCCAATATTTTTTTATTTCATCTTCTGTAACTTCTATAGATGGAGCTTTTATTGTATCGATAGATACTTTATCTTTCATAGTAAGAAGAGCACCAAGTGTTGTTTGTGTTGTTTTTGTTGAAGGAAGAGAGATTGCTTGTAATACTTTTTGTATTAATAAATCTTTTCTTAAATTTGCTTCATATTCTTTTGGTTCCATTCTAGCTTGTTGTAAAAATAGTTTATATAATTTTTCATTAAATTTACCATTTTTATCATGAAAAGCTGGCATAGAGATTAAAGCTTGTGCTAATTCTTCGTCTGTAATGTATAAACCATTGTCTTTAGCAAATTGGATAACCATAGCTCTTTGAAGTGCTTGTTGAAAAGCAGCTTTTTCAAGTCCAAATTGTTTAGCAGTAGCTTCATCAAGTTTACCACCCATTACTTGATTTAACTGATTGAATAGTTGTGAATAGATATCTTGAATATCTTTTACTTTTATAGAAGTATCTTTTACTCTTGCTACTTCATCTTGTTTTTTTCCATAACTATAAGCTCCCCATCCTACAAATCCAGCACCAACAAAAGCGATTGTTGCTATCCAGATAGTAATTATTAACCATTTTTTATGTGTTTGCATCCATGTAATCATTGAAATATTACCTTTTTAAATTAATTTTTTGCTATTATATTAAAAAAATAATATTATTTAAAGGGTAAAACATTGAAAAATAGCGATTTTATGCAAAAAGATTTAAAATTTAACTGGCACCCTTGTACTCAAATGAAGGACCATGAATTTTTACCATTAATTCCTATTAAAAAAGCAAAAGAAATTTATCTATATGATTTCGAAGGAAATAGTTATATAGATGCTATAAGTAGTTGGTGGGTAAATATTTTTGGACATCAAAATAAATATATAAATAAAGCTATAAAAAAACAATTAAAAAAATTAGAACATGTTATTTTTGCTGGATTTACTCATAAAGGTGCTGTAAAATTATCAAAAAGACTTACAAAACTTACAAAATTAGATAAAGTTTTTTATGCAGATAATGGAAGTAGTGCTGTAGAAGTAGCTTTAAAAATGGCTTATCATTATTATTTAAATAAAGGGGAAAAAAGACATCTATTTTTTTCACTAAAAAATTCTTATCATGGGGAAACTATAGGAGCTTTAAGTGTAGGAGATGTGGATTTATATAAAAAAACTTATGAGCCTCTTTTAATTAAATCTATTCAATTACCAATTCCAAAAGATGATTCAAAAAAAGAAGCACTTCAAGCTTTAAAAAATTGTAAATTATATTTTCAAAAATATCATTATGATGTAAGTAGTTTAATAATAGAGCCATTAGTGCAATGTGCTGGAAATATGAAAATGCACCATCCTATTTTTGTAAAAGGATTAAAAGAACTTTGTGATGAATTTAATGTTAAGCTTATATTAGATGAAATAGCTGTTGGTTTTGGTAGAACAGGAAGTATGTTTGCTCATTTTCAAGCAGGAATTAAACCAGATTTTTTATGCCTTAGTAAAGGACTTACAGGTGGCTATATGCCATTAAGTATGGTACTTACTACTAATGATATTTATAATGAATTTTATTGTGATTATGAAAAGCTAAAAGCTTTTTTACATTCCCATTCTTATACAGCAAATCCACTTGCTATTGCAGCTGCGAATGCAACATTAGATCTATTTGAAAAAACAGATATTTTAAAAGAAAATAAAAAGAAAGCAAAATATATATGGAATAAAATCCAAAAATTTAAAAAGTTGAAAAATGTAAAAGAGATAAGACAAAAAGGGATGATTACAGCAATAGAAATGATTGATTATCCATTTGAAAAAAGAGCAGGACTTGAAGTATATAAATATGGACTTAAAAATGGAGTATTACTTCGTCCTCTTGGGAATGTAATCTATTTTATGCCTCCATATATTATAACTTATGAAGAGATTGATAAAATGATAAAAACAGCTTATAAGGGGATCAAATGTTTAGAAGACAAATAGAAATTTTAAAAGAAAATCAAAAAATTTTAGAAACAAAATCAGTGTTAGTTGTAGGTGCTGGTGGACTTGGAAATGTTATTATGAGTGAAATAGGTTGTATTGGTCTTAAAGAGATATTTTTAATAGATTTTGATCAAATAGAATTGCATAATATTCATAGACAATTCCAATTTAAAGAAGAAGATATAGGTAAATATAAATCTAAAGTATTAGCTGATAGAACACATAGATGTGGTACAAAAATCATACCTATTGTTGATAAATTTGAAACTTTTGATAAAAAGATAGATTTAATAATTGATTGTACTGATAATTTTGAAGTAAGAAAAAAAATAGATAAATTTGCAAAAGATAATAATATTCCTTGGTTATATGGAAGTGTAGAGAGTTGGATAGGGCAAGTATGTCTATTTAAAGAAAAAAACTTAGATATATTTAATATAAATGAGCATAAAGTGAGTGGAGTTATGCCTAGTATGGTAGGATTAGTAGGTAGTATACAAGCAAGTATAGCTACTAAATATTTAGCTGGATTGGAAGTGGATTTTGATAAATTATATTATATAGATTTTTCAAAAGATTTAAAAATAAACTTATTTAAAGTTTAATTTTTAATTTTAGTTCTATCACTAAAAGCTTTATATAAAGATGTAATATCTACATTTTCAAATTTCACTCCCATAGGGATTCCTTGTGCTATTTTTGAAAATTTTAAATTTTTATCTTTTAATCTATCTTCTAAATATATAATTTTTGCTTCATTTTCTATAGATGGAGAATAACCAAAAATAATCTCTTCTATTTTTTTATTTTCTATTAAAGATATTATTTTTTCTATTTTATCATTATCAAGTTCAGGTAAAACAAAATAATAACCATTAAAAATATCATTTTCTTCTAAAATAAGAATATCTTTTGAATGTTCAACGATACATAGTTTAGCTTCTCTATTACTCATACATATTTCACAAAGTTCATTTTCAGTAAGATTTCCACATTCTTTGCATTCATCAATAGCAGTAACAGCATTTTCTATAGAATTAGCTATTTTTATGGCTTGGAATTTATTTTTTACTAAAAACATAGCCATTCTAGTGGCTGATTTTTTACCTATTGTAGGAAGTTGTTGTAAATTTTCTATAAGTTCATCTAAACTTTGTAGTTTCAAAAAGAGTCCTTTTTTGATAAAATTATAACATAATAGTAGTTTATTTTTAAGTGATAATATTTAGTAAAAATTTAAAAAGGAATAAAAATGTGTAATTGTAAAAATGAACTTAGTGATTTTCAAAAATATGTAATTTGTGAAGGTGGTACAGAAAGAGCATTTAGTGGAGAGTATTGGGATAATAAAGAAGAAGGTGAGTATCTTTGTGCTTGTTGTGATAGTCTTTTATTTGAAAGTAAATATAAGTTTGATAGTGGAACTGGATGGCCTAGTTTCTGGAATAAAAGTGGAAAAATAAAAGAATATAGAGACACCTCTTTTGGGATGGAGAGAATAGAGGTAAGATGTGGTGAATGTGATGGACATTTAGGACATGTATTTAATGATGGACCTGAGCCAACTTTTATGAGATATTGTATAAATTCTGCAAGTTTGAAATTTTTGCCTAAAAAGTGATATAATTATAAAAAAGGATATATGAAATGAATAAAAAACAAGAACATTTAGAAAATATTGAAAAACTACAAAAAGCTGTAGAAAATCATCCATCATTAGAAGAGATGAAAAAAAGTTTAATTTTAGAAAAAATAGAAGAATGGAAACATGATGAAGATGCTATGGCATTAATTCCAAATAAATTATTAGAATTATATGAAGAAGATATTAAACCTATTTTAGTGGAGGTAGGATTAATTTAAAGGGATAAAATGAGATTATTACTACTATTATTTTTTTTTTTAGCTATTAATATATATGCATATGAAGTAAAAACTCCAAGTGATGTATATAGTGTAGCTATGATTTTAAAGAAAAAAGTTGAATTTTTAAGAAAACAAGCAGGTATAAAGGCACCTTTTCCTGAAGTTCCTACTCAATATAATAAATACCCAAGACATGTTATTCAAAAAGCGATAGAGATTTTAAGAAAAATTAATCTTTATAGAATATCAAAAGGATATGGTGAAATATCTATTCCTCCTTATCCAGCTAAAAATATTACTCCAAGTGAGGTATATGAAATAGTAAAAAGGGTAAATGCTGAGATTACACCTTTTATTAAAGATAAAAAGTTTTTAGCAAAATTAAGACCTATGAAATATGTAGGTGAAACTCCAAATGATGTATATCAATTATTATGGTCTATCTCTTTAGCATTTAATTCACTACTTGGTATTCATGGTAATACTCCAAATGATGTATATGAATTATCTGAAAAACTTTTACAAATTATTAAGTTTATTAGACATTCTCAAAATATGTATAATCTTCCAAAAGAGCCAAAAAAAAGGCCAAATTTATATGCAAACCATTCATTATATGCTAGTTATGATTTTTTAAAAAAACTTAGAACAAGTGAGATAAATTTATGGATAGAGCCTACAGGAATACCTAAAAAAAGAGAAAAAGTGGTAAATGCAAATGAAGTGTATGATTCTCTTCAATACAATATTGCAGAACTTCAAAGAATTAAATATCGTTTAGGTATTGAGAGATATTTTAAACTTAAAAAATTAGTGGGAAATAAAAACTTTAGTGATATAGTGCAAAATATTGAATATGCAAAAAAATTATTACCAACTTTTTCAGTAACTCAAAAAGTTATTCAATATCCAATATCAAGTCTTAGAAAAACTCCAAATAATGTATATGCTGTAACTCAAGAAATTTTAAGAAAAATATCTATTTTCAAAAATTTAAAAGGGATTAAACAAGAGCCAAAAAACCCACCTTATATAGCTGATTTAAAACCTATTTATGCTTTCCAAAAAGCAAATGAAGATATTAAAAAAGCTATTAAATTAAAAACAGAAATGGGATTTTATCCATCAGAGATACCAAAATCTCCATTAAGACCTATTACACCTGATGATGTATATAATATTGTTATTAGACTTGATAGTACTATTACAATTTTACTACACAAAATAGGATATAAAAAGGCAGAAGAGTATATTTATAAAGTAAATAAACAAATTCCAAATGACAAACATCCAAGTGATGTTTATTATAATCTATGGAAAATATCAAATAATTTAGATGTATTATTAGCTAGTGAATATTCTACAAGTGAAGTATATTTATTTGTAAATAATATTAAAAATAAAGTAATACCATTACTCTTAAGCTTAAGAATAAAACCAAAAGTTATTAAAGATATACAAAATGAAAGAATACAAGTATCATCTGTAACATTAAAAGATGTATTTAATTTAACATTAGATTTTTATGCTCTTTTACAAAAAACACAAAAAAGATTTAATATGAATGTATCAAATATAATTATTCCAAAATCTAATTCTATTAAGTTAGATACTATTTATAATGGACTTAGTATTATTAATGCTACATTAAATGAAGTGTTGATTTATAAAGGAATAGATGAAACTGAAATAAAATATGATACAAAAAAATATAAAAAAATTTCTTTAAATGAACTGTATGCAAATATATTAAAATTAAATAAATTATTAGATTTATTATATAAAGAATCAAGTTATGAAAAATAAAAAATTTTCTTTATCTATAAAAATAGCTTTTTTAGTAATGATTGTATCTTTAATAGGGATAGGAGTGGTCTCTTATTTCTCTTATATCCAAGCTAAAACTATTTTTATTAATCATACAGCAGAATTGATATCAAAAAATATAGAACAAGATAAAAATGAACTTAAAAATAATATCTCAAAATTAAAATATAATGTAGAGATTCTTACATATAATCCTTCTACTAAAGGTTTTTTCCGTTCTTATCTTAATCCATATAAATATGATGAAAAAACAAATAGAACTTTTGCTGATTATATAAATGATATAAGTAGAATTATTACTTTGATGATGAAACAAAATCCTTCTTATTTTCAAATTAGGATTATTGATAAAGATGGTAATGAAATATTGAAGTTTATTAGAAAAAACTCTCAAATTATTAAGAAAAAAGAGCTACAAAATAAATCTCATAGATTATATTTTATTCAAGCAATTAGTAATAATGATATTTATATTTCAAAAATAAATTTAAATAAAGAGTTTAATAAATTAGAATTTCCAATTAAACCTACTATTAGAGTAGCAAAGTCTATTATTGAAAATAATAAAAAAGTGGGAATTATTATTATTAATGCAAATATTAAAAAACTATTTAATTTTTCAAAACTTGAAAATAAATCAAATCTAAGAACATATATTACAAATCAAAAAGGTGATTATTTATTAAATAGTAAAAATCCTATTAAAGAGTTTGGATTTGAATTTGGTAGAGATTATAAAATATATTATGATTATCCAGAGTTAAGAGCATTTTATTTTAGTAATCAAAAATCTTTTTCTTATATAGGAAAACAATATATAATCGAAGCTAGAAAAATCTATTTTTCACCAAAAAGATATATTGTAATTGTAAAAATAGCTAAAACATCTATTTTTAAAGAAAAATTTCAAACATATTTAAATGATTTAATTATATTTATTATTATTATTGTTATTTTAATTATGTTAATAGCTACTGTGTTAGTAAAAAGATTAACAAAACCAATAGAGAAACTTACACAAATTGCAAAAAAAATAGCAGCAACAAAAGGTAAAAAATTTACAAAAATAGATATAGACACTAATGATGAAATAGGAGAATTAGCCTCTGCATTTAGTGTTATGCTTGATTCATTGTCAAAATCGAGAAAAGAGATTGAAAATTTTGCTTCTAATCTAGAAAAAGAGGTTGAGAAAAAAACTGAAGAATTACAAAAAGTAAATGAAAACTTAAAACATTTAGTAGAAGAAAAAGTAAATGAAGTTCGTCAAAAAGACAAAATGCTTTTACAACAATCAAAAATGGCTGCTATGGGTGAAATGATTGGGGCTATTTCACATCAATGGAGACAACCATTAAATTCTTTAGCCTTAAATATTCAGTTATTAGAAGATATGGCATATAATAATGATTGTGAACCAGAAAAAATAGAAGAATTTGTAGATAAAAATATGCAAACTATTAGATTTATGTCACAAACTATAGATGATTTTAGAAACTTTTTTAGAAAAGATAAAGAAAAAGTAGAATTTAATGTAAAAGAAGCAGTAGAAAAAACATTATCTTTACAAAAAGCACAATTACAAGATCATAATATTGATGTAGAAGTAGAACTTGATGATATTAATATTATTGGTTTTAAAAACGAATTTATGCAAGTTATTTTAAATCTAATATCTAATGCAAAAGATGCTATTGAAGAGAGAAGAGAAAAAGAGGGTGATTTTAAAGGAAAAATATATATCAGTGTAAAAAAAGAAGATAATGGTGTAATTATTAAAATAAAAGATAATGGAGGAGGAATACCTAAATCTGTAAAAGAGAGAATATTTGAACCTTATTTTACTACAAAAGATGAAGGTAAAGGAACTGGAATAGGTCTTTATATGGTTAAAGAGATAGTTGAAAGAATGGATGGTGATATTAGATTTGAAAATATAGATGATGGTGTAGAATTTACAATTACATTTGGGGGGGGGTAATAGTATCATTAAATAAAACTAAAGGAGATATATGAGTGTTTTAGTTGAATTTGCTATGTTTCCTACAGATAAAGGAGAAAGTGTTAGTGAATATGTAAGTAGAATTATTAAAATGTTTAAAGAAAGTGATGTTTCATATCAGCTAACACCTATGGGTACTGTATTTGAAGTAGATGAATTTAATGAAGCTACTCAAATATTAAATAAAGCTTATCAATGTTTAGAAGATTGTAATAGAGTTTATTCTACTGTAAAATTTGATATTAGAAAAAATAAAAATAATAGAATGAGTCAAAAAATAAATTCTATTAAAAATAAAATAGGTGAAGTTAATGGATAGATTATATGCTCCTTGGAGAAGAGAATATCATATAAAAAAACCAACTAAATGTGTTTTTTGTGATATAAGAGATAGTGACAAAGATGATGAAAATTATATTTTTTATAGGGATGAGATTTGTTATTTTGTAATGAATAAATATCCTTATAATCCTGGCCATTTTATGATTATACCTAATAAACATACATCAAATTTAGAAGATTTAGATGAACAGGAAATATGTCATATTTCTAAAATGGCTCAAAAAGGGATAAAAATATTAAAAAAATGGGGAGCGACAGGGATAAATGTGGGGTTTAATCTAGGATATGATGCTGGAGCAGGTATGCCAGAACATATTCATATGCAAATAGTACCTAGATTTAGAGTAGATTCAAATTTTATCACAACTATTAGTAATACTAGAGTATATAGTGCTGATTTTGATAAAGTTTATAATGAAATAAAAGAAATAGCTAAAACTATTTTATAAATTTATAAAAGGGGGATATTGTGGATTATTTAGCAATAGTAAATAAATATTTACCAGATATTATGAAAACAGTAAAACAACAAATTTTAGATGATGAAGTAATTTTAGAATTTGTAAATGATAAAAAAGAACTAGAAAAATTACTTCAAATTCAAGAGCAATTAATTGTAACATATTTACAAAATTTTAAACTAGAAGAGATAGATGAGGGGGTTTGTAAGCAGTTTTATAAAGATTTAAAAATTCCTTATACTATAATTTTTAGAAGTTTAAATCTTTTAAAGACAGAAATGTTAAAAGCTTTAAATAAAGAAAATATTGATAGAGTTGATATATATGAATTTTCTATATATTTTAACTCTTTTGCAGATATTACAGCTAAAGTTTATTTAAAAAAAGATATTGTAGAATTAAAAAAAATATTTTATTCAAAATTTAAAGATTATCTTCTTTTTCATTCTCATATTGAATGGGTTGATAAGATTATAAAAAGCATACAAAATGATAATATAGATATTTTTCCTATACAAACTTCAAATGAGTGTAATTTTAGTAAATATATTTTATATCCAGAGTCTTTAATGATTTGTATGGATAAAAATTTATGTAATTATTTAGAAAAACTACATGAGATGATACATAAATTAGCAAACTCTTTTTATCTATTTTATAGACAAGAAAGATTTAGTGAAGCTTATTTTATTTTTAAAGATTTAAAAGAACATATTTTAAAATTTAAACAATTAATAGGAGAATTTTATTTTTCAACTTATTCAAATTTAGAAAATAGTTTTTTTAAATTGATTGAACTTATTGAGTATCAAAACTCTATATATTTAACTTCTGTTAATATTAAATCTTTAAAAAGTTTAAATAATATTTATGGTGAAACAGTAGTTACTTCTGGATTATTGAAGTTAGAAAAAAGAATAAAAAATTTTTTTAATGAAGATCAAGATAGAACTTTAGTAATAAAAGCTGTAACTAGTGATTTTTATATGTTAAATATGAATTATACAGATGAGGAATTTGAAAATATTTTATCAAAATTAGAAGAGATTATATTAGAACCTATTATTGTAGATGATGTAAAAATTAACTTTGAAGTTGTTATTAGTGGTATTAAAATAGATAAATATTCACAAATTAAAGAGATAGAATTTATTAAAATTTTATTGAATTTACAAAAAGAAGCAAAAAAACAAAATTTAACTGTGTATTCAAAAATTAAGCAAACAAAAGAGTTTATTGATAAAATATTAAATGAAGAATATAATGAAAAATTTATATTAAAAAAATTGGAAGAAGGTGCTATAGATGTGGAGTTTCAACCAATTTATAATATAGAAAATAATGATATATATACTTTAGAAGTATTAGGTAGAATAGTAGATAAAAATAAATTTATTTCAGCAGGAGTATTTATTGATAAAATATATGCTATGAATAAAATTGAAACATTTGATTCTTTTATATTAGATAAATTAATAGAAAAAGAAAATGTTATAAAAGAAGTTACAAATAGACTTTTTATAAATATTAGTTTTCCATCTTTATTAAATGAAGAATATATGAAAAAATTACAAAAATTATTTAAAACTTTTAAAATAGAGATAATTTTAGAATTAACAGAACAAAAATTTGTACAAAATTTAGATATATTAAAACAAATTCATGATAAATATAATATAAATTTTGCTGTTGATGATTTTGGTACGGGGTATTCATCTTTAAAAACGGTAGTTGAATTGGTAAAACAAAATATTTTGAAGATTTTAAAAATAGATGGTACTTTAGTTCAAAATATAGAAGATGATGAGTATATGAAAAAAATTATCAAAATTATTTCAAGACTTGGTGAAGAATTGGAATTAAAAACAGTAGCGGAATTTGTAGAAAATAAAAAAGTTTTAGATTTATTAAAATCATATAAGGTTGATTTGGCACAAGGTTATTATTTATCTAAACCTAAAAAAATAGAAGAGTTATTAGCATTGAAATTAGGAGTGGTGTGATGATTGATTTTGAAAATCAAACAGATTTAGAGATAAATTTAGATGATATTAAAGAGATAATAAAATATATAACTGATAAAGAATTTGAATTAATTGTTGTAAATAATGAGATGATTCAAAGTTTAAATAAAGAATATAGAAATATAGACAAACCAACTGATGTACTTAGTTTTCCACTTGATGTAAGTTGTCCTGGTATGCCAATAGGAAGTATTATTATTTCAGCTGATTATGTAAAAAATGGAGCTGATAAATTTGGTCATACTGAACTTGATGAATTTAAATTACTTTTAATTCATGGACTTTTACATTTAATAGGTTATGACCATGAACAGGATAATGGTGAGATGAGAGAAAAAGAAAAAGAAATTATTGAAAAATTTAATCTTCCAAAAAGTTTAATTGTAAGGGTAGAAGATTGAAAAAGTTAATTATATTTTTAGCAATTTTTTTATTTGCAAATGAAAATTTAGTTAATTTTACAGAAATCACAAAAGATTATAATGATACAGAAACAAAAAATAATGTTAAGCAAATTTTTAGTAAAAAATTTGGTTTATATCCATATAAAACCAATTATATATTACCAGCTACTTGGGATCTTAATAAAAAATCAGACAGAGAACAATTTGAAACAAAATTTCAAATAAGTATAATGAAACCTTTTGCAAGAGATTTATTTGGTAAAAATGAAATATATTTCTTTGCTTATACACAACAATCTTTTTGGCAAACATCAGCTCCATCTGCACCTTTTAGAGAAAATAATTATGAACCAGAAATATTTGTATTATTTCCTATTAAAAATCAAAATTTAGATGCTGTTGTATTTGCACTAAATCATCAATCAAATGGAAGAGATGGGAACTATTCAAGAAGTTGGAATAGAATTTATACAAAGTTTTTATTTCATTATAAAGAAACAATATTTAATCTAAGATTGTGGTATAGAATTCCTGAGAAAGACAAAACATCTCCAAACGATACAAATGGTGATGATAATCCAGATATTGAAAAATATATGGGATATGGTGATTTAAAAATTATGTATCCTTATAAGGACAATTTAGTGACTTCTTTAATAAGATATAACCCTTTTACTAATAAAGGTGCTATTCAAATAGATTATTCAAAACCTATAAAGAAAAAAGATAGTGTATTTTTATATTTCCAATATTTTTATGGTTATGGTGAGAGTTTAATTGATTATAATCATTTGGTAAATAGAATAGGAATAGGATTTTCCTATTCAAGATAGTTTATTTTTCGTATTTATCTAAATCTTCATCATCCCAGTTATTTTTATAACTTTCGTGTTTGTATTTTGGGTCATCTTTTATACTGTCTAAGTCTTTTTTTACTACTTTATACATTTTATAGATGTTTAGTCCAGCAGCAGCTACACCCCAAAATACACCAAGCCAAAAAAGCCACTTATATCCAAATACATTTTCCATAACTTTACCAATACCTACACCAAGTAGGATTGCTACTACCATAGAGATACCAAGAGAAAGCTTGTTAGCTCCCTCTATTATGGGTTTAAATTTTGGTTGTTCGTTTTGTGTATTGTTTTCACTCATAGTGATTTTACCACCTCTTCAAAAGCTTCTATAGTTTTTTCTATATCACTACTACTCATAGCTGTACAGATAAATCCAGTTTCATAAGCACTTGGTGCAAAATAGAATCCTCTTTTAAGCATTTCACTATGGAATTTTGCATATCTTTCTTCATCACCAGCACATACATCATCGAAGTTTTTAGGTAGTTTAGAATTAAAGAAAAATCCAAACATACTTCCTCTTACATTATATTGAAAATCAATTCCAGCTTCTTTTGCTATACTTGCAAATCCAGCCATTAATGTTTCAGCTTTTGTATTTAATTCTGTATAGATTTCTTTATTTTCTTTTAGTTTTTTAAGACTTGCAAGCCCTGCTGCCATAGCTACTGGATTTCCTGATAAAGTTCCTGCTTGATAGATTGGACCTTCTGGACTTAATTGACTCATAATTTCAGCTTTTCCAGCAAATGCACCTACAGGCATACCACCACCGATAACTTTTCCAAAAGTTACGATATCAGCTTCGATTCCTAATATTCCATAACTTCCTTTTAGACTTGCTCTAAATCCACTCATTACCTCATCAAAGATTAAAATTGCACCATTTTTTGTACATAATTCTCTAAGTTCTTTTAAGAATTCAAGATCAGCTGGTACTAAACTCATATTTCCAGCAATCGGCTCAATGATTACACACCCTACCTCTCCAGCTTCAAAACATGCTTTTACACTTTCAATATCATTATAATCAGCTAAAAGTGTGTGTTTTGTAAAATCAGCTGGAACTCCTGGAGATGAAGGAGAACCAAATGTAACAGCACCACTTCCTGCACTTACAAGTAAGCTATCACTATGTCCGTGGTAGCATCCTTTGAATTTGATAATATCATCTTTTCCACTCACACCTCTTGCTACTCTAATAGCACTCATTGTAGCTTCAGTCCCAGAACTTACAAATCTGATTTTATCAAGGTATGGAAATAACTCTAATACCTCTTTTGCTAGTTCAGTCTCAATAGCAGTAGGTGCTCCAAAACTTGTACCATTACTTACAGCTTCACAGATAGAATTTTGAATGTCTTTATCGCAATGACCTAAAATTAATGGACCCCAGCTTTGAATGAAATCTAAATATTTGTTTCCATCTTCATCTGTAATATAAGCACCTTCCCCTTTTTTAAAGAAAATAGGTGTTCCACCCACACTTTTAAATGCTCTAACAGGTGAATTTACTCCACCTACGATATATTGTTGTGCATCAGCAAATAATTTTTGAGAATTTGTAGTATTCATTTGTTTCCTTTTGTGCTAAAATTATTTTTAAGTGATTATACCAAAAAGGATTAAATAATGAAAAAATTATTTTTTATAT
>Ga0256843_1001514_pt1 | contig 18204 bp, 19 predicted proteins | sample AlvinellametaG_FD_191572 | JGI IMG/M metagenome (GOLD analysis project Ga0256843, IMG submission 191572) | Pompeii worm associated microbial communities from hydrothermal vent at the East Pacific Rise, Pacific Ocean - Alvinella | ecosystem: Host-associated > Annelida > Integument > Unclassified ... | reverse complement strand
CTATGGATAGTCGCTACAAACCCACTTGTAAGCTTTGTAAACCAAGAAAAACTACGTAAAACTCTAGCAAAACTTGACCTCTTAGTAGTACAAGATGCGTTTATGGGTGACACAGCACAAATAGCAGATGTTGTTTTTGCAGCAGCTACATGGGGAGAGAAAGAGGGAACATACACAAACTCAGAACGTCGCGTTAACCGTGCAAACAAAGCGGTTGAGCCAATAGGTGAAGCAAAAAGTGACTTTGACATAGTTGTAGAGTTCTCAAAACAGTTTGAGGGAGTCAATGAGCTTCTCTTTCCATCATGGAGCAAACCACAAGATGCGTTTGATGAGTTTAAAAAGCTCTCTAAAGGGCAACTATGTGACTACTCAGGTATCACTTATGAACTTTTAGAGGAGCATGGTGGGATTCAGTGGCCATGTAATAAAGAGCGACCTTTAGGAACAAAACGTCTCTACTCACCTGATATACCATTTCGCACAAAAGATCAAAAAGCAAACTTCATATATGCAGACTGGTTCCCTATGGCGGAACCTGCTTCACCTAAGTTTCCACTCATCATGAACACAGGTCGTACAGTAGAGCAGTGGCATACTCGTACCAAAACAAGAAGTATAGATATACTCGATAACCTAGCACCTGAGAGTTGGATAGACATTAACCCTAAAGATGCAAAGCAACTTAAAGTAAAAAGTGGCGATCGTATGGATGTCTCAAGTGCTAGAGGTGTTGTAAAAGATGTCATAGTGCGTGTAACGCAGAGTGTTCGTCCTGGGACAATATTTGTTCCTTTTCACTTTAGTGAGCAGTTAGTGAACCAACTTACTTGTGAAAGTTTCTGTCCAAAAAGTGGAGAGCCTAACTTCAAGCAAACTGCTATCCAACTTCACTCTAAAGAGGTTCCAGAGGGAATTAAGTTTGAAGAGAGTGAAGTTAGTGGTGAGATAGAGCATGTTAAAACAACATATGAGGGTATAAAACTACCACAAAAAGAGTTAGAAAAACATAACTCAAACTAACGCCTTCTATAACTCAAAGCTTCTAAGAGGTGATCTTTTGCTATCACCTCACATTTTTCTATATCAGCTATGCTTCTAGCTACTTTTTTAATCTTTTTTATACTTCTAAAAGAGAGAGCAAAACGCTCTATTGCTTTGTTTAAAACATCTTGTGCATCATCTTCTAAAATACAAAATTTCTCAATCTCATCATCACTTAACTTTGCATTGAAACTACTCTGTTTTCTTGCTTTTTGAAACCAAAACGACTCTATAACAATCTTATGAAACTCTTTTGAAGAGTAACTTGGAGTATCGTCACTCTTTACTGCTTGCATCACTACGTTTATATCTATTCTATCTAAAAATGGTTCTGAGAGTCTATTTTTGTAACGTTGAATCTCTAACTCACTACAACGGCACTCTTTGTTTTCATCTAAAAGATTTCCGCAAGGACAAGGGTTCATCGCCCCTACAAAAAGAAAGTCTGCCATATACTCGATCTTAGAGTTTACACGTGAAATTCTAATCTTTGCATCTTCCATCGGTTCACGAAGTGCTTCTAGTACCTTTTTACTAAAGTGAGGTAGTTCATCAAAAAAGAGTATACCCTTGTGTGCAAGGGCAACCTCTCCTATCTGTGCTTTTTGACTTCCTCCACCAAATATACTTGATGGTGTAGAGGTATGATGTGGTGCACGTATATTTCTATGGGGCTTAAAAAGAGGTTCTTTCATATCTAATACATCTTGCTTTGCTATCTCTAAAATCTCCTCTCTGTTCATCGGTGGTAAAATATATCGTAATCTATTTGCTATCATACTCTTTCCACAACCAGGGCTTCCCTCTAAAAGTATGTTATGAAACCCAACTGCACTTATGAGTGCTGCACGTTTTGCAACCTCTTGTCCTCGTATATCTTTAAAATCATACTTATACTCTTGTGTGTAGTAGTATTTATGTTCTTCTAGCTCTATAAATGGATACTCTATAACACTTTGAGAAGTTGCAACAGCCTCTTTGTTAGCTGTAATTATATCTAATGCCTCTTGTAGTGTATCTACACCATAAAACTCTATATTTGGTATTTTAGAGAGTTTCTCTAAACTTGTTTGCGGTACTATCGCTTTTGAAATAAGATTTTGATTTGCCAATGAGAGTAATAAGGGGTAGAGAAGTTGATTCTCTTTTACTGTTCCATCTAACCCTAACTCCCCAAAAACAGCCCACTGCGTTATATCTTCACTCAAATTATCCAACGCTATGAGTAAAGCCATACTCAAGTCAAAATGACTCCCCTCTTTTTTAAGGTCACTTGGAGCAAGATTTATAGTTATACGCTTAGGAGGAAAGGAAAAGTTGTTACTTAAAAGTGCAGACTTTACACGCTCTTTTGCTTCTGTTATAGCAGTACTTGCCATTCCTACTATGCTAAATGAGGGTAATCCTTTTGTTAAAGTAGATTCTACCTCTACAATCTTTGCACCATTGCCATCATAGGTAGCACATATAACCTTTTTCATCTTCTCAACTCCATTTGCTATGTTGAGAAGATTGTATCAAAAAAATTGTTTGGGGAGGAAAAATATTACATTTTGCAATATTATTTAGATTTTTTCTCTTTTTGTAGTTTTTTATACTCTTTTTCAAATTTTTTACGACGAGCATAGGAGAGATGATCTATAAATAAAACACCATTGAGATGATCCATTTCATGTTGTATAGCGATACTTAAAAGTCCATCAGCATCTAATGTTTTAGTATTTCCTTCTCTGTCTTGGTAGTTAATAGTAACTGTCTCATAACGCTTTACATCTTCATAAAAAGAGGGAACACTTAAACACCCCTCTTGATAGACAGTAGAACCATCTTTTTTTACAATAACAGGGTTTATAATCTCTATGAGATCATCTTTAGATTGTTTATCATCCTCATCTGGAAGATTGATTATAAGTGCTTGAATAGGGTGTGCAACCTGTATGGCAGCTAAACCTATACCATTTGTAGCTATCATGATCTCATACATAGCATCAAGGAGTGTATGTAACTTAGCATCAAAAGATGTAACAGGTTGTGATTTCTCTTTTAATCTTCTATCTGGGTACTCTACTATTTTTAATTTCATACTATTTTGTTCTTTCTATATTGTAGTCTCAACGCCATCTTTTAACGATACAGCGTAATCAACATCTTTTAACTCATACGCTTTTTCAATACCTTTTAGCGCACTCACAACTGTCTCTTCAACACTATGTACGGTATCAATATCTGTAATACCAATAGCAATTTTTAATGGTATCTCTCTATCTGCTAAGAAAAAGTTAGAGTTAGAGACCAAGTCACTCAAACGCTCACTTGCTTTTTTTGCACTCTCTAGATCTGTATGTTTTAAAAGCATTGCAAACTTACCATTGCCATAGTGTGCCACAACATCACTTCTTCTTGATGTTTTTAGTAGTAAACGTGCTATCGTTCTTGTCATAAGAGTAATAGCCTTTTCGTTGTTAATCTCATTTTTAAGATCACGTGAAAGTTCAATAAAAATAAGAGAACTCTTGTGTTTAAACTCTTCTATAAGACTTATCTCTTTTTCTATTTTTGTTAATAGGTAGCGTTTGTTGTAAACACCATATTGGTTGTCAAATATAGTTTCATTTTCTACTGTTTTAATAATACTAGCAGTAGAATCATACATAGATTTCATTTGAGAACTTTGTTTTTTTAAAATACTGTTGAGTTTAATAATATCTGTCTCAAGTGAGTAAAGTATTCCAGCACCATCACCATTATTACTATCTAACTCTTTTTTTCTTTTATCTAAAATTTTTGTCATTAATGTTATGTTCTTATAAAGATTTGCAGTAACCGATAAAATATTTTTTATAGATGTAAAACCATTTTTAAGTATATGTTCTAACTCAATAGTATTTTCATCATCATTATTATTTTCTATCTCTAAAATACTTGCTATCTGTTTTCGAACTGTTTCACTTTTATCTTCTAAATGTCTATCAAAATAGAGTGCAAAGTTATTTGGTGTAGGAGGAAGGTTTTCCTCTATAAGATGGTCAAGAACCTCTTTAGAATAGATCTCTAATTCACTCAGTGTCTCACCCTGATTTGATGTTGTTGTTACAGAAGCTTGTGCCATCTTCTTCTACCTCTACTCTTTGTCGTTTTTTTCTAATACTTCATCGATCATACCATATTTTTGTGCTTCAGCTGCACTCATAAAATTATCACGATCAGTATCTTTCTCAACTTGTTTTATAGTTTGACCTGTGTTTTTCGCTAAGATAGAGTTTAACTCTTTTTTCATACGTAGAATCTCTTCTGCTTGTATCTGAATATCTGTTGCTTGACCTTGCGCACCACCTAAAGGTTGATGAATCATAATACGAGCATGAGGAAGAGCATAACGTTTGCCTTTTTCACCACTTGAAAGTAAAAAAGCACCCATAGACGCTGCTTGACCTATACAGATAGTTGCAACATTTGGGCGAATATAGTTCATAGTATCATAGATAGCCATTCCCGCTGTTACAACTCCACCTGGAGAGTTGATGTAGAAGTAGATATCTTTTTCAGGATCTTCTGCTTCAAGAAAAAGAAATTGTGCAACGATAGTTGAAGCAACTTGATCATTTACTTCACCACTTAGCATCACAATTCTATCTTTTAAAAGACGTGAGTAAATATCGTAAGATCTCTCACCACGTCCTGTTTTTTCTACTACGTAAGGAATGTAACTCATCTTAATTATGCCTCTTTAGCTTTAGCGTTTAAAAGACCAGTAAGAACTTTGTCCTCTACCATTGACATTTGAATAGCTGGAATATACCCTGCTTCTTTGTATTGCTCAAAAGCTTTTTGTGGATCTTGACCCATTTGTAATGCTTCATAGTAGATAGTTTGCATAACTTCTTGCTCACTTACTGTGATATTTTTATCTTGTGCTAAAGCATCAATAATAAATGTAGCTCTTACACTTTTTTCTGCATCTTCTCTAAAAGTTTCACGTAACTCTTTTAGTTTTTGTGCATCTTCACGAAGCTCTTTAATCTCATCTTCACTCATAGTTGCAGCTTTTTTGTTAAGTGCCATATCTATCTCTTGCTCTACTACAAACTCTGGAAGATCAAATTTCAGCTCAGCAACAAACTTCTCTAAAAGTGCAGGTTTCATAGTTTCATTGTAAAGTTTACCTAACTCTTCACCCTCAAGTTGTGCTTTTACTTGTTTTTTAAGTTCAGCTAAATCTGCATTTTCATCACCTGGTAGCATCTTTTTAGCTAGTTCATCATTGATCTCAACTTCACCTTTTTGTTGAATCTTATGAAGGTTTACTTTAAATTCAGCATCTTTTGAAGCTAAATCTCCACCATAGTTTTCAGGGAAAGTAACTTTGATAACTTTTTCTTCACCTTTTTTCATGCCTACCATTTGATCTTCAAAACCTGGTATAAACTGACCTGAACCGATCTCTAATGAAAAATCTTTCGCACTTCCACCATCAAAAAGTTTTCCATCTACTGAACCTTCAAAATCAAATACAGCTGTATCACCTTTTTCTAATGCTCTATCTTCTTCTACATCTACCATTGGAGCAGTTGATGCAGCTAAAGTTTTGATTCTCTCTTCTACTTGCTCATCACTAATAGCAGGTTTTGTAAACTCTTCTACCATATTTTCATAATCACCAAGTTCTATTGAAGGGCGCATTGCAATCTTAACTACAACATCAATTTTATCTTCAGATTTGTCAAACTTAGAGATAGTTGGTTCACCTATTAAAGAATCATTTGAGATATTCATCTCTTCTAAACCTTTTGCTAATACTTCACGAACCGCTTCTGCTTCAGCATCTTGAACAAGTTTCTCACCATACTGTTTTTTAATAATTGCTAAAGGCACTTTCCCTTTTCTAAAACCTTGAATATTTGCTGTTTTACTTAAACTTTTAGCGATTTTTTCAACATTAGCGTTTACTTCGTCCATAGAGATTACTGCTTCGATCTCTGCATTTGCACCATTGATTTTGTTTGATTTAATTTCCATTAATATCCCTTCATAATTCTTTTAATATAGTTTTATCACTATTATTTTTGGCAATAATACCAAAAATCTACTTTTATCTAGCTTTTACAGAGTTTTGGTTTATAGTTTAAAAGAAGAAACCATACAACTGCAATATCTATAACAACATCTGCAAAATTAAACACAGCAAAGCCAGATTGTCCCATTATAGGGTATGGCCAACCATGCCAGTAGAACATATCTACAACGCCACCATGAATAAATCTGTCATAAATATTTGAAAAAGCACCACCAAGCATTAAACCAGCTGGAAAGGCATAACAGATCTCTCTTTTATAAAAGAGGTATGCCATTACACCTGCAACCAATAGAAGTTGAATATACTTCAACCACTCCTGTAAAAATGCAAACATTGAAAACGCCACACCCTTGTTATACACAAGTATAAGATCCATGTAATCACTATAAAATCTATACCCATCTAAAAATATAGATTTTATATTTTGATCTACTATAAAGATACCTACCAATGTAAAAAGTAGTATAAAACTAAAACGTAGCATCTTGTTATGCATTGAGTGCTTTTTGGAAAAACTCTACCATCTCTTCCATCTTTTTATGCATAAGATTTCCCTCTTTACACTCAAGAAGAATTCTAAGTTTATTCTCTGTACCTGAGTAACGTACTAAATGACGTATATGCTGTGCATCTAACTCTTGTAACTTAGCCTCTAAACCTTCAATCTCATCAAGTGGTTTTTTTACCTTTACTTTTACATTTACAAGTTTTTGAGGATAAAGTTTAAATGGACGAAGTACTTCAGATGCTTTTCTACCTTTACTTATAAGAAGTGAGAGTACTTGAAGTGCAGCTACAAGCCCATCTCCAGTTTTTGCAAAATCATGTGCTATGATATGCCCACTTTGTTCACCACCAAAGTTGATTTTCTCTTTTTTCATCAACTCTAAAACATGTTTATCTCCAACATTTGAACGTAGAAGTTTTAAACCATTTGCAACCATATAATCTTCAAGTGCCTGATTACTCATAACAGTTGAAACAATTCCACCACCTTTGAGTACTCCACGCTCGTTCATATGTACACCCATAGCACCTAAGAGTTGATCTCCATCAACCTCTTCACCATTTTCATCTACTACTACAAGTCTATCTGCATCACCATCAAGTGCTATTCCTAAGTCAGCTCTATATTTTCTTACACTATCACAAAGATCTTTTGTATGAAGTGCACCACAGCCTTCATTAATATTAAACCCATCTGGTTTATTGTGTAATACTATAACATCTGCACCTAGCTCTTCAAATACAGTCGGCCCAACTTTATACCCTGCACCATTTGCAGTATCAAGTACTATGCGCATACCCTGTAAAGTTTTATCTACTGGAAAAGAGTTTTTAAGTTGTACTATATAACGACCTATAACATCATCTATACGTTTTGCTTTTCCTATTCTTCTTGCTGTAACTTGTGCCTGTGCTATTGCCTCATTATCAAAGTAGATACTCTCTATCTCTTCCTCTATTTCAACTGAGAGTTTATTCCCTTTGCCATCAAAAAATTTTATACCATTGTCTTCAAAAGAGTTATGTGATGCACTTATCATAATCCCAGCATCACAACGCATATTTTCTGTAATATATGCAATGGCTGGCGTTGGCATAGGCCCTATTTCTATAACATCATACCCTATTGCAGTAAGACCACTTACTATCGCATTTTCTATCATATAGCCACTTCGGCGTGTATCTTTTCCTATAAGAATTTTATTTGTAAGAGAGTGTTTTTTAAAGTATATTCCAGCCGCCATAGCTACTCTCATAGCCATTTGTGCTGTTAAAAAAGAACCTGCTTCACCTCTTACCCCATCTGTACCAAATAGTTTCATAATTTATATCCATAATTTTAAAGTGGTGTATTTTAACATAATTAGTAAACAAGAGAGAAAAACAACTCTTTAACTAAATTTTAATTATCTTTAAGATATTATTGCGCACTTAAATTCCAAAAAGGACTCATAATGGCAAATCACAAGTCATCTATCAAGAGAATTCGTCAAACTATCGTTCGTACTGAACGTAACCGTTTTTACAGAACTCGTCTTAAAAACATTGTAAAAGATGTTCGTTCTGCAATCGATGCAGGGAACAAAGAAGAAGCTCAAGCAGCATTAAAAGTTGCTAACCAACAAATTCACAAATTTGTAAGCAAAGGTATTCTTAAAAAAGAGACTGCTGCTAGAAAAGTAAGCCGCTTACACAAAGCTGTTAACGCTATATAAGGCTAACAGTATATGTTAGCAGATAAACTTACACCGTTTATCAACCGCTATAATGAACTTAGCGAACTGCTAAGTTCACCTGATATTACATCTGACATCAAACGTATGACAGATCTTTCCAAAGAACAATCTTCTCTTCTTCCTATCGTTGAAAAAGCTAAAGAGTACAAAACACTTATTCAAGATATAGCAGATACTAAAGAGATGTTAAGTGATGCAGAGATGGGAGAGATGGCAAAAGAGGAGCTCAAAGAGCTTGAACCTCGTAAACCAGAAATAGAAGAAGAGATCAAAATGCTCCTTCTACCAAAAGATCCAAACGATGACAGAAATATCATCGTAGAGATGCGTGCTGGAGCTGGTGGAGATGAAGCTGCCATCTTTGTTGGAGATCTTTTTGATGCATACACACGCTATGCTGATCTACGTGGTTGGAAAATAGAACTTATCTCTACATCTCCATCTGATGCAGGTGGATTTAAAGAGGTAACTGCTCTTATAAAAGGTGAACAGGTTTATAGTCGGTTGAAATATGAAGGTGGTACACACCGTGTGCAACGTGTTCCATCAACTGAGTCTCAAGGTCGTGTTCATACTTCTGCTATAACAGTTGCTGTTATGCCAGAAGTTGACGATGTAGAGATCAACATAGAAGATAAAGATCTTAAAATTGACGTTATGCGTTCATCAGGTTGTGGTGGTCAGTCAGTAAATACTACCGATTCTGCTGTTAGAATTACTCACTTACCAACAGGTATAGTAGTGACTAACCAAGATCAAAAATCACAACATAAAAACAAAGAAAAAGCTATGAAGGTACTTAAAGCTAGACTTTATGACCAACAGATGCAAGAACAACAATCTGAAAATGCAGCAGAGAGAGCAGCACAAGTAGGAACTGGGGATAGAAGTGGTCGTATTCGTACATACAACTACCCTCAGAACCGTATAAGTGACCACAGAATCAACCTTACACTCTACCGTCTCAATGAGATTATGAGTGGTGGTCTCATGGATGAGATTATAGAACCTCTTATAGCAGACAATCAAGCAAAAATTGTCGAAGCTGCAGGTCTATAACAATCTTTTTTATAGTTATATAGATAGAGTTTTTCTCTATCTATACATCTGCCTCGCTTATCTCTTCATTGTCCATAAGCATAACACTACTCATACCCATAGCCTCTTTAATTTTATTTTCTATTTCAAGTGCGAGTTCTGGTTCATCTTTAAACTTTTGTTTAACATTTTCACGCCCTTGACCAAGTTTAGCATCATTGTAACTAAACCATGCACCTGCTTTGTCAATAATATCAAGTTTTACACCATAATCAACTAACTCACCCTCTTTAGAGATACCCTCTCCAAACATAATATCAAACTCTGCTTGACGAAATGGTGGTGCTACTTTATTTTTAATAACTTTAGCTTTAACGCGGTTACCTATGACACTCTCACCCTGTTTAAGAGATGCTATACGACGAACATCAATACGAACTGAAGCATAAAACTTAAGTGCATTACCACCTGTTGTAGTCTCTGGTGAACCATACCCCATCATTCCTATCTTCATACGAATTTGGTTGATAAAGATAACAGTACAGTTCATCTTGTTGAGTACACCTGTAAGTTTACGCAGTGCTTTTGACATAAGTCTAGCTTGTACCCCTACTTGTTGATCATTCATCTCACCTTCAAGTTCTACTTTAGGTGTTAGTGCTGCAACAGAATCAACAACTATAAGATCAACCGCTCCACTTCTTGCCACAGTTTCTACAATATCAAGTGCTTGTTCACCATAATCTGGTTGCGATACTAAAAGATTTTCAACATCTACACCTAAATTTTTAGCATAGACAACATCAAGTGCATGTTCTGCATCTATAAAAGCACATACACCTCCATTTTTTTGACACTCTGCTGTAATCTGAAGTGCTAAAGTTGTTTTACCTGAACTCTCTGGTCCGTAGATCTCTACTACACGACCCTCTGGTACACCGTTAATACCCAGTGCTAAGTCAAGTCCAATAGATCCCGTGCTTATAGCTTGTATAGGTTCTATGTTTTTATCACCTAAACGCATTAAAGCACCTTTTCCAAAGGCTTTATCTATCTGTTTCATCGCTAAGTCTAATGATTTTTGTTTGTTTGCGTCCATCGTTTGGCTCTCTTGTTTTAATTTTGAGTTATTATACGATAATTTTTAAAACTCTTTTCAAAATATTGCATTTTGCCATAAAAAATTTCAAATTCTTTTTTCCTCTGTGCTATTTATAGAAACTTTTTAGAGAGTTTTCGTTACAATATCTCTATGAAGAAAACTATAATAGCCCACTCACCAGATGCTGATGATATTTTCATGTACTATGCCATTAAATTTGGCTGGGTAGATATGAAAGATACACAGTTTGATAACATAGCAAAAGATATACAAACACTCAATGAGGATGCACTCAACGGTGTTTATGACATAGTTGCAATCAGTTTTGCACTCTACCCTCACATCCGAGAAGAGTATGCACCACTTCGTACTGCTGTAAGTTTTGGGGAGGGGTATGGTCCAAAACTTATCAAACGCAAAGGGGAGAAACTCAAACGCAACTTTAAAGTAGCACTGAGTGGAAAACATACAACTAACGCTATGCTTTTTCGCATCGCATACCCTAATGCACGCATAACATATATGAACTTTTTAGAGATAGAACAAGCTGTTTTAGATGGTGTTGTAGATGCTGGAGTACTTATTCATGAGTCTATTCTTACTTATGATGATAAACTTGAAGTTGAACGCGAAATGTGGGATATATGGCAAGAGTTAGCAGGAGAGGAACTTCCTCTGCCTCTTGGTGGTATGGCGATTCGTCGTTCACTTCCACTTACAAAAGCAATAGAGTATGAAGCAACACTCACAAAAGCGGTTCAGGTTGCACGTGACCATAAAGAGAGACTTTCAAAGATGCTTTTAGAGAGAGATTTAGTAAGAATCGATGCACCAACACTAGATAAGTACTTAGAGCTCTATGCAAACGATGAATCTATCACGCTGAGTGAAATTCAATACAAAGCTATCAATAAACTCTTTGAGCTAGGGTATAAACATGGTTTTTATGACACTCTAGTAAAAATAGAGGATTATCTCATACCAACAGAGTACAAAGAACAGAGGTTTTCATAAAATCATGGAAGCAAAACTTATTGGTCTTGGCGTTGACACATTTAAAATAGCCCTTATGCTAGCACTTCCAGGTCTTTTAACAGGTATGCTTTTAGGTCTAGGTGTTAGTATATTTCAAGCAACAACACAGATCAATGAGATGACACTCTCTTTTATTCCTAAAATTCTTGGTGTTGTTATAGTAATAGTACTTACAATGCCTTGGATGCTTAACTCAATAACCGATTTTGCACTTGGAGTTTTTAACATGATTCCAAACTTTGTAGAATAATGCTCACAAAAATAGTAGATTTTTCACAATACTCCTCTATAAAGATAGGGCAAAAAGTAGAAGTTGCACTTCTTCAAGAGAGTAAAGATTTTAGTGATAATTACTTTCTTATAGGTGGAGCAAATAACTTACTTCTCTCTCCTAATCCCCCAAAACTTATGATGCTCTCTAAAAAATATGATTATATAAAAATAGAAGATAATCTCTTAAAGATAGGTGGTGCAACACCCTCTGGTAAGGTTGCATCATTTTGTAAAAAACATAACATTGCAAACTTTGAGTTTCTCTCTCATCTACCTGGTAAGATGGGTGGACTTGTTTATATGAATGCAGGACTTAAAGAGTATGAGATCTTTAACTATCTTTATGATATTACCACAACAGAGGGTAGATTTAAAAAGAATGAGATTGCATTTGAATATAGAAAAACTGATATAGATAAGCCGATATTAGAGGTCACTTTTACTCTAAAAGAGGGTTTTGATACCTCAAAAGTTGAACTCTTTAAAAAGATGCGCTCAAATCAACCAAAACTCCCTAGTGCTGGAAGCTGTTTTAAAAATCCTCAAGGTGATTATGCTGGTAGGCTTATAGAAGCCGTAGGACTTAAAGGATTTAGAGTTGGAGCTATGGAGTTTAGTGAGATTCATGCGAACTTTTTAGTAAATCACGGTGGTGGAACTTATGATGATGCGTTGTATCTTATTAAAGAGGTACAAAAAAGAGTATCAAAAGAGTTTCATATAGAGTTAGAGTTAGAGATTCAAATAGTTTAAGATATGTAAACTTCAGCCTAAAAAGACCAAAGTTTATTCAAATATTGCTTAAAAACGAGCCATCAAACCAAAATAAAGACCTGAAAAGTCAAGATCAATTACTGTTTTACCATCGCTTGATTCCGCATCCATAACAATCTCTCTATATCCTACCTCAATACCAGGTTGTAATACAGGCATAATATCAAATGTATAATCTAGTTTAATGTTCATATCTGAAAATGTATTGCCATCTAATGCACCATATTTAATAACTGCTTCAAGACCAAAATTCATAAAAGGAAGTTCTGCTCTTGCTCTTAAATAAGGTAGTGGAGCAACAAAACTTCCACTCTCATCATAAAGAGCTATACTTACTAATCTTGCATCACCCTCTCCAGTAGCTGTATAATCTATAAACTTAATATCTAAACCAAGATCTACTGTAACTAAAAATGTATCATCAAGTATATTGTAATAAGGAATAACCTCTATCTGTGTCATCTCAGTTGTTGTTGGTAAATCTTCTCCACCATATCTCATACCTTTCCAAGTACCATTAAGATAACCATCACTTTCAATCTTGCTATATTCTAATCTAAAGTTTGGTACAAAAGGAACAGGATGTTTTACATATGCCCAAAGATAAGCATTAGTTTTTTCTACTTCCGCTGATCTATCTTCAGCAGTTGTATCATCATCTTCATAACTTATATAACCGACATTTGTCTGACTCCAAAGACCAGCTCCTGCTTCAACTCTTAAAAAATCTGCATTTGCAGCTGTACTAAACAGAGCTAATGTTGCTAAAGTTGTTAGTGTTTTTTTCATAAAAAACTCCATGTAATAATTGTAAATAGTTACCTAATTATATCTAACTAGAAAGATGATTGGCTTAAAAAAAAAGTTTAAAGGAGATTTTAGGGCATATTGCCCTAAAAATAGGAGAGATTAAATATCTTCTTTGGGGAAAAAGATTATTTAACAGCTGCTAATGCAGCATCGTAGTTAGGCTCTTCAGTGATCTCTGGAACGATCTCTTTGTAAGTTACAATACCTTCTTCATTTACAACGAAGATAGCACGACATGTAACACCAGCAAGTACTGAACCACCAAGTAGTACACCATAAGCGTTTGCGAAATCTTTATTTCTAAAATCTGAAGTTACTGTTAACTTGTCAATTCCTTCAGCTGAGCAAAAACGTCCAGATGCAAATGGTAAATCTAAAGAAACAATAGTAGCTTCAACACCTTCTAAATCTGCAACTTTAGCATTAAAGTTACGTGTTTCAGTAGCACATACACCAGTATCTAGTGAAGGAACAACGATGATAAGTTGTTTTTTACCTTTAGCACCACCAACTGTAACATCACCTAAACCATCAGAGTTTACTACTGTTACCTCAGGAGCTTTATCTCCAACATTTACTTCATTACCTAATAACTCTACATCTTGACCTTTGAATTTAGTTGTTGCCATATTCAAATCCTTTTATTTTAAATTTATATGCGAAACGCGCTTTGATGTCGAAAGTATAGGTAAAATCGATTAACAATACTCTTATCTAAAATGAAAATGATTTTGCATAAGTATTTTTTAAGTTTAAAGATTACTTTTTGGGGCACTCTGTAAACTATCTTTATCTATAAATAGACCTTGTTTATACATATCTACTGCAACTCTTCCTATCATTGCTGCATTATCTGAACAATATTTTAATTCACTTAACAACAATTTTGCATCATATGGTTTTAATAGTTGTTCCACTTGTGAACGTAAATAAAGATTAGCACTGGCACCACCAACAATAGCAAATTTCTTGGGTGGAGTAGTTTTAAAATACTTTTTAAGTTTCATAATAAGATGTTTAGTAGCTATATGTTCAAATGATGCTGCTATATCTTTATATTTTGTTATATCATCACTAGCTTCTTCAACTGCTAAACGCACTGCATTTTTCAAGCCTGAATAACTAAATGCGATTAAAGGAGATTGATGTAAAGGCACTGTAAAATTATATGCATCTCTATCTCCTTCTTTTGCTAAATCTTGTATAAGCGGTCCACCAGGGTATCCTAACCCCATCATTTTGGCAACTTTATCAAAACTCTCTCCAAAGCTATCATCCATAGATTTTGCAACAGTCTCTATCTCTGTTAAACTTTTTACTTCCATTACTTGTGTGTGCCCACCTGAAACTAAAAGACATGTAAGTGGAAATTGTGTTTCTTTTTCAATAAATAAAGAATAAATATGTCCTACTAAATGATTAACACCTATAAGAGGTATATTGAGTGCTATACTTACTGCTTTAGCCATAGTAACTCCTTCAACAAGTGTAACAGCAAGTCCAGGAGTAGAAGTAACTGCTACTGCTTTAAGATAAGGAAAATACTCCTTTGTTTGTTCTAGTATTTTCGGTAAAGCCTCTGCATGTAAACGTGCTGCAAGTTCAGGCACTACTCCACCATAAACACTATGTTCAATCTCTTGACTTATCTTTTTATGAAAAAGTAATTTATTTGTTTCTATTTCTGTTATAGCTATTGCACTATCATCACATGAACTTTCTATACTTAATATCATTTTATTCCTTTGGCATACTACTCAATAAGCTATCTATTAATCTTGGTGGAACTCCCTCACCTATAACTTGACGTATTAAATTTTCACTTGCCCACTTCGGTGGTACCCAATCGTCTGGAAGTCCTGTCAATATAAAAATCTCTTTTAATGTTAAAACACGTGCATCTGAATATGTACCATCTTTTTGTAATCTTCCTGGATGAACATTATTTTGAGAAGAAACTGAACCATTTGCCATTGTAATAGTTGGTGCAGGTTTATCCCACTCTATACGTTTATAAGTAGTATCATACCCTTTAATACGTGTGCCATCCTCTTTTTTAGGATAATGAATTTTATTATGAAGGGCTGTCTTACCTGTTGGAGTATGTCGTAAAAATGAAATATGACGTTTATTATGCTTTTTAGCATAATGAAAATCTATATCAGAACTTTGTTCGCTCTCTAAACTTGGTAGATGTCCAATAGCTTGATATACTGTGATCTTTTTTTGTTTTTGAGGAAGTTCCCATTTTTTTAGTTTAGAAATAAGATAAATCGCTCTTTTTCTACTTTGTGGAGTACCATAATCTGAAGCATCCACAACAACAGGATGAATAATATACCCCAATGGTTCTAATTCTTTCTTTATAAAATCTGTAATCTTTATCTTCTTTTTTTTATGCACAAGATAGGTATTAAATACTTTTGGTACATTCTCTATAAGTACATTTATAGGTTGAAGTTTTTGTACCATCTTTATAACATACTTGATTAATGAATTTCTTGGATCATCTTCATACATTTTTCCTGCTAAACTCATTCCTTGACATGGTGGTGTAGCTATAAGGAAATCACATCCTTTTTGAGATGCTTCTTCATAAACTTTATTAAAAATTTTATCACTTGTTATATCTCCTTGAATCATTTTACATCTAGGATATAAATAGGAGTGAAACTCTGCACGGTTTTTTAATAATTCATTTGCTACAACAATTTGAATATCGTGCTTTGCAATATAAGTTTCAGCAATACCTACATTTGCAAAAAGTGAAACTCCATAACTTACACTCATTTTCGAAAATACTCTCTAACCTCTTTATCCAATGCAAAAACATCATCAATATTACTTGGTTCAATATTAAATTTTTCATAAGCATATAAAATTATTTTACTTATATCAGTGAATTTTATTTCGTTTAATATAAACTTCTCAATAGCAACTTCATTTGCTGCGTTAATAATAACACCACGATTTGGATTTTTTAAAAGCTCCTCTTTTAATTCCCATATAGGATAACGTTCTTTTTCAATTGAACGAAATTCTAAACTACCAATATCTAAAAGGTTAACAGGCTCTAAAATTTCCTCTTGCATCTTAATATCGAGTGCATAAGCAATAGGAAGTTGCATCGAAGCATTTGCAAAATGTGCAGTTGTAGAACCATCTTTAAAATCTATAAGTGCATGTATAAGTGATTTTGTCTCAATTATAGCATCATATTCACCTTCACCAAAAAGCCAACGTGCTTCTAACAGCTCAAACATTTTATTAACCATTGTTGCAGAATCAATTGTAATCTTTTGCCCCATAGACCAATTAGGATGTCTTTGAGTATCAGCAAGGGTAGCATTTTTAATGCGATTAAGATCCCAATCTCTAAATGCTCCTCCACTTGCAGTAATTATCATTTTTTTTACAGGTTTATTTTGTAATAAATACCATAATCCAAAATGCTCACTATCTATTGGTTGAATCATAGATGTATCTATAAAATTTCCACATGCTACCAATGATTCTTTATTAGCCAATGCTAAATGTTTACCACATTCTAATGCCTTTAATGTTGGAAGAAGACCAAGAAAACCAACTAAAGCATTAACTACAAGTTGACTTTCACTTTCTTCTATTACTCTTAAAATAGCTTCACTACCAAAAGAAACATTAGAATGTTTTACTTTCAAAATATCTTTTTCATTTGCTATAACAACCATTTTTGGAGAATAAATCTCAATTTGTTGATTCAATAAATCAATGTTTGTTCCAGCTACTAAAACCTCAATTTTTATACCAAATTTTTTTGCAACAATAAGTGTATTAACCCCTATTGAACCCGTTGAACCTAAAACTACCAAACTATACTAATCCTCTTAAAAGTACAAGCATCACAACACCACCAAAGAGATAGCCATCAATTCTATCAAGAACTCCTCCATGACCAGGTAATAAATTACCACTATCTTTTACACCAGCAGATCTTTTTAAAGAGCTTTCATAAAGATCACCAAATATAGAACTAATGCTAACACCCATTGAAACTAAAAAAGCGATACCCATATCAACTATTGAAAGTCCTGCAAACATTCCAGTGAATGTAGCTATTAATACACCACCAACAACACCTTCCATAGTTTTATTAGGACTTGTAGGTGAAAAAGGAGTCTTACCCATACTCTTACCTACAATATATGCTCCAATATCTGTCATTGCAACAACTAAGACTAACCATAGTAATGACATAACTCCATACTCTTGATACATGGTAAACATAAAGAGAATACCAGCTGTTGGATAGATATATGGAGAAAATTCTTTCCATGTTAACTCTTTATTGTATGCCACAGCACTTGCATAAGCTATACCAGCTAAAACAAAAAGATCATCACCATAAGGATAAAAAAGAGCTATTAACCAAATCAATGATGGATAGAACAAACTTTTATGAACCGTATTAAAAAGTTTTGTTGCCTCTTGAAAAGCAAATATATAAATAACTCCAAAAATCAACCACATTACGTAAAAGTTATCTATATAACCAACAAGTAATACACCTGCTACAAGTGCTAAACCTGTTTTAATTCTTTCACTATGCTCACCAAAAATAGCCATTAATATCCTTATATATTATAATTAAATACTAAATTATAACATAATAGACCAAGTAATATATGAAAAAGAGAAAAAAAGTATCAAATAAAAAAAGTATCAGAAAGGATAACAAACGAAAAGATAAAGTAAAGTGAATAAGTAATAAAGATTAGTGATAAAAGATAAAAAGATAGAACTGATCAACTAGGCAGCGACCTACATTTCCG
>Ga0256843_1001513_pt1 | contig 18204 bp, 18 predicted proteins | sample AlvinellametaG_FD_191572 | JGI IMG/M metagenome (GOLD analysis project Ga0256843, IMG submission 191572) | Pompeii worm associated microbial communities from hydrothermal vent at the East Pacific Rise, Pacific Ocean - Alvinella | ecosystem: Host-associated > Annelida > Integument > Unclassified ... | reverse complement strand
CACTCTATACAGGAGGTAACTTTGAGGTCAATGACATGCACCTATCGCACTGGACTCTGCCAAGTTATGGACTCGAAGCGTTGTTAAACCCATTTAATCTGCTCTTTGGGGTGGTCTTGGTGTTGCTTGCACGGATTCAAGGGATGCTCTATTTTCTAAACAATTTAGATAACCAAGCGATTCGATGGCGGATTTTAAGCCGATTAAAGCGAGAGTTTATACTTTTTTTACCTCTGTTTGTGCTCTTTTTATTGATGCTGATGCTTCAAGATGGTTACGGGTACGACGAGGCGGGGATTGTTCGAGTGGTTCCTCTAAAGATGCTCCAAAATCTCTTGGCGTTTCCATGGTTATTGGGGCTGTTGGCAGGAGGAGTTTTGCTCTTTTTATTTGGGATCTATCGTGCATTGGTTGCCCAATCTACACAAGCAATCTGGTGGACGGGAAGTGCTACAGTAGTAATGGTGACCATACTGTTACTGCTTTTAGGCATAAATCACACGGTACTCTATCCTTCGCTTAGTGACCTACAGAGTTCACTTACCATTGCCAACAGTTCAGGCAGTCACTATACCTTAACCGTTATGAGCATGGTCTCACTCTTGGTTCCCTTGGTATTGGGCTATATTGTTGTGGTTTGGCGAGCGATGGATCGCTTTAAGCTCACGGTTGATGAGGTCAACGCTGACCCACATCACTATTAATGAATAAGGAGTTTTAATGGAGTATTTAGGAGAGATTCTCTGGTACATAAGTTTGCCTGTAATGGTCTGGGTCGCCACCCGTTTTGTGGCATGGAATCTGAGGGCATTTGATGAGCTTCAAAAAGAATAAACAGCTACTGATTTCTTGATGGAGAGATGAATGATGCTTCAGTAGTGAGGCATCACTTCATTGAGATACCATTTCTTCATAAAATTAATCTATTAAATTAAAAAATATTTCTTCAGATTCTTTTATAAACAAATATATTCTTTGATGTAATTATTAGTTGCATAAATTAAAAAATATTCCATAAATCCAAAAAATTAAGAAAAAACTTAACTATAAATGTTAGTATGGTTTATATAGATTTTGGTTTGGGGGATACGTGAGATATTTTGTGATGACTCTGTTGTTGGTTTTTTTCGGGTGTGGAGAGGAGAGCGTAAAAAGTGAGAAAACAGGGGACACTAGCTTGCTAAGTGAGAGAAATGAGACCTTGTTTACAGAAACTTTTTTGGAGTTCAATGAATCAAACTTCATAGAAAACGATGCTTCAAACAAGATAGATCTCTCTTATTCTGAAATAAACATTAAGAAAATAGATATAAATAGTGAAATAAATATAAGCGTGGGAGATGAACCAAAAACTCTCTATCTTCTTTTTACGAATCGTTCGGATCATTCAGAAAGAATCAATGTGAAATTGAATTCATTGCCCCCCTTATCAAAGATTAATTTTAAAAGAAATTGTAGTAATGATAATTTAAAATATTTTTTAGAGAAGAAGAGTCTTTCAGAAATAACAATCTTTAACCATCAACCCTTACTCAAGAGACTTAAGAGCATGCAGGTAAAGCCTCTTTTTAAAGAGAGAGAGTCCAAAGAGGGGGAAACGAGGGAGCGTTTCTTTATGGGACAAGATCGTCGAGATGGAACATGGGCACGCTTGAGAAAAGAGGTAAAGAATGTTGAAACCTTGTATGGTTTGAAAAGCCTGAAAATATGGGTTTCTGAGGAGAATTTTCATGCTAGATGCGTTACGCAAGAGATGGTAGATGCGTTGGCTCAAAGCTTTTTGCAGGAGGGGCAGGACAATGATATCTATGATTGGGTAACCAATATTTTTGGTGAAGAGTGGGAAGAGAGTGGTATAGATGGTCTTATCGGAGAGCAAAATGAGATCAGTATACTTTTGACCGATATTGGGCATGACCAGCGAATCGAAGGGGGTATTCCTGCCTATTTTTATGCCAAAGATAACTATACCCAATCGCTTGTAGCGGGTTCAAATGAGCGGTTAATGTTCTATGTGGATGCACCAATTTTTGCCTATTACGCAACGCGAAATGCACAAAATATAAGTCAAAAAAATTGGTTACGTTCTGTATTGGCGCATGAGTTTGAACACATGATCTATTTTTATCAAAAGCGTGTTAAGCTTCAATCCAAAACAGAGTCAATCTGGCTTGATGAGATGTTGGCTGTAGCTACGGAGGATCTTTTGGCCACCAAATTGGGTACATTGGGTATTCGTGGTATTCCTCCATGGGAGGGGGATGCCGGAGAGTATCAAATCCATAACCCTTGGTTGGAAACGTTTAATGAGCACATGAATGAGTCCATTTTGCAATGGGATGGAGAGTTTAAAGATTACTCTAAAGTAGCTTCGTTTGGTGCGTATCTGATTCGAAATTATGATGGTGCCTCAATTCTCCATAACATTATGCACAATACCTACGGTGATAAAGAGGCGATTGTAAAGGCAGTAAACCATTCATTGTTGCAGGAAGAACCTAAAGATTTTGATAGCATTTTACAGGATTGGGGTGTTGCCGTACTCTTAAGCTCTGAAGAGGAGGATCAGCCACACTATAGTTTTAATCAAGGTGATTTTTTTGATTTTCCTTATGGGGATACCCTCTACAGTGTGGGATCAATTAATTTTTTTAATTATGATGTGCAACCAGCGATTCGTACACGCATGGATCAGCCCATTGATCCTCATGCTAATTTTTATTATAAAATAGCAGAGAAAATTCAGGGAGAGCTAAACATCCATGCAGAGATTCCAGAGACCATTGATGTGGTATTGGTCTCAAAATAGGGGACTGCCAAATCTTGGTTAAGGTTCTAAACTGTCAATTACTGATTCAATATATAAGCTAAAAAGAGTATAATCTATTCAAATTATATTCATAATTTAAAATTATACTAGGAGAGAGAATGTTCAAAAAAATTCTACCCCTTAACTTGATTATTTCATTGCGGATGTTTGGGCTTTTTATTGTTTTGCCGGTGCTTTCTATCTATGCACTCAATATGCCAAACTCCAACCATACCATGGTAGGTATTATTATTGGTGGGTATGCGATTACGCAGATGATTTTTCAGGTACCTTTTGGGAGCATTAGCGATAAGATTGGACGAAAAAAGACCATTATTATAGGATTGGTTATTTTTGCACTTGGTTCGCTTATTGCGGGGTTGGCGGATAATGTTTATCTGTTACTCGTGGGGCGACTGCTTCAAGGGGCAGGGGCGATAGGTTCGGTAATTACTGCGACCATTAGTGATGTGGTACGTGAAGAGGAGCGTGGTAAAGCGATGGCGATCATGGGTGGAAGCATCGGGATGGCATTTGCTCTTTCGATGGTGGCAGGTCCGACCATTGCGGCACACTTTGGTGGGGTTCCTACCCTCTTTTTCTTGGTTGCTTTTTTGGCACTTTTATCGATCTTTATTTTGATCAAGTATGTGCCCAATCCACCCACGATTAAACATACCTATCTAGAGGATGAGAAGTTTAATCTCTTTGAGAATAAAAACCTCATGAAGATGAACATTACCAACCTTTTGGTCAAAGGGTTTATGACCTTTGCGTTTATGATTATTCCCATTGTCTTAACCAAGACCTACGGTTGGGATAAAGCAGAGCTTTATAAAATTTACTTGCCCTCTATGGTGGTGGGGATTTTAGCCATGGGACCCGCTGCGATGATTGCCGAGAAGAAGGGGAAATATAAACTGATTTTGCTTTTGGGGATTCTCTTTTTATCGATTGCCTATTTGATTATCGGTTTAAGTGAGAGTTATCTGATGTTTGCAGTAGGGATTGTGATCTTTTTTATTGGGTTTAACCTGCAGGAGCCTATTTTGCAGTCACTTGCGTCTAAATACGCCAAAGTGCATCAACGAGGAAAAGTACTCGGAATCTTTAATAGCTTTGGTTACTTTGGTACCTTTATAGGTGGATTTATTGGGGGGATGTTGTTGGATATGACTTCATTAAGTACCATTGCTTATGGGATTATTCTGCTCTGTGTGGCATGGGCGGTGATGGTCTTTACGCTAGATAACCCTGCTAAGAGCAAAATCGCGTACATTCATCTTGATGAGACCGATCAGCATAAGCATCAAGAGCTTCATGGGCTTAAAGGGGTTCAGGAGTGGTACATTAATGATACTGAAGGAGTTGTTGTGGTGAAGTATAACGAAGATGAGATTGATGAACGCACCATTCGTCAAGCGATTTTTCATGGAGTGGTTTAAGCCCGAAAGAGTGTTTTGAGGCACTCTACTCGAAAAGAGACCATGGGAACGGACGCTTTATAGGCAGGGTAGTCTTTGGGAAACTTTTTGGCTACCTCCCTCTCCTCAAAAAGAAGCACCATAAGAAGGATAAAGAGCATCTCCATAGGAGCGACACGGCTAATAAAGGTGGGGCTTCCCAAGAGTAGAGCCCATCCTAGAGGCAAGAGGGTTAAGCCAAAAAGCATGGGATGACGCATGCAGGCATATATCCCAGAGGTAACCAATCGATTGGTCTCCAAACGAGGAGTGTTGCCCGTACGCCCTTTGGTAAGTTCCCTGCCACCATTTTTGGCGGCTCGAAATGCCAATAGGGTGATGCCAACTCCCAGTAACGCGGTACCAAGATGAAAGATTGGATCTCTAAAGTAGGGGTTGGAGAGGTCGTTTATAATGCTGTAATAGGCACCACCAAGTAGCATAATGAGCCAGAGGGCAAGACGAATAATGACGGAGAGTGAGGTGTGAATCTTCATGCGAATATCCCTTTTTTATAATTCAAAATTATAGTAATAATTACTTAATGTTATCTTCTTGAAGCTGTTTTTTTTTGTTAATTAAGAGAAGATTTAACAAAAAATGTTATACTTGATAGAAAAACAATGGATAGGTAAGCGAGTGATTATTGAAAAAAATGTACTAAAACTGTTGAGGCGGTCGGCACTTTTTAGAGATCTTGATGAGCAGTTAATCTGTGATGTTCTTGAGTCTGCCGAGGTGATTTCGTTTGAAAAAAAGAAGGTGTTTAGGGATGATGAACTTAAAGAGTCAATTTTTATTGTTTTAAGGGGAGGAGTCAAAAGTTATCAAGTGAATCCTCGCAGTGGTAAGGCGTATACTATTTTTCTGTTTCATCCAAGTGATGTTTTTGATATTATTACCTTTGTGGATCAAGAGGAGCACGGGGTCATCTTTGAGACCTTAAAAGAGAGTCAATGTTTACGCATCTCCCATACCGCGCTCGATCGTTGGGTTCAGCAAGAGCCTCGATTGAATCAAAATATTATCTCGTTGCTGTCTCGAATGTTTCTGCAACTGGAAAAAAACACCACCGATTTGGCACTGTATGATACCTTTACACGGCTATCAAAGCTGATTTTACGGCACGTCTCCATTAAGCCTCGAATCCCCTCACTTTTGGGATCAAAAATTCGTCTTAAACATATTGAAAATCTCTCTCATGAGGATCTTGCTAATTTAATTGGTACCGCGCGGGAGGTGGTAAGTCGTCACATTAAGACCCTTAAAGAAAAAAATATTTTAGAGACCATTGAAAAGAAGCATCATATTGTTAATCTTCAATCTTTGATTGATCATTGTGATGCAAATATGTGACATAAGTTACAGATAAAGTCACTCCTTTTCGTTAAAATTCCGTCCGAAAATGATTACAAGGAATAATAATGAAAAAAATGAGTTTATCGTTGATGCTTTTACCACTTCTTTCTGGTACGCTGTACGCTGACGAGTTGGATGCGTTAAGCATGACCGACTATAAATTAACCGATACGTTTTTTGATGAAGCGTACGTTAATGGGCAGTTCTCTTTGACATCACCTTCGGATGATGAGAAAGAGACCAGTTACAATGGTCACCTGAACAGCTACTACAAACTTCGAAACATGACGCTTGATTATGCACAGGATTTTAGAATTGATGGCAATTATGACATTGAAAAAGGGGATGATCCTGAGAGTGATAGCGATGATTCGTATGATGTGTTGGCTTCAGGGCATGCGGATAAGTACATGCTTGATATTGATCAAGATTTTTTGGTCTATGCGAGCAGTACGTTAGGTTATCGTAAGCTATTAGGAGCGGAGGATGCTGATGATCCTTATGTTCAGATGGGTGCAGGGGTTGGTTATGGTCGTATCTACGATGCTACCCCCTATGCCAAAGCGATTCGGGTGATCAAGGATCTCAAAGAGCGTAACATTATTACGGAGATGGTGGGAAGAGAGACGGTCTTGAAATTAGCAGATTTGATCTCCAAAGAGAGTGAGTATATCTCTAAATACTCCGCACGAGAGTATAAAAAATATTGGTTTAATGACATGAGCAAACTCTTAAAAAGTACGGGTGCAACCAAAGAGGAGCTAAACAGTTTTGGAATCATTCGTATTGAAGAGATTTTGGTGGATGAGAATATCTTTGCCCGTTATCATGGATGGATTGTGCGTGCGGGTGCGGGAAAAATTCTCTCCAATTACAACAATGAAGGGGAGGATCCCACCTTTGATATGGAGTTTGAGTATGGACTGCCCATTGGTCTAAAGAGTCAGTTTTTTAATGTAGCTAAATACTCTACGATTCTTAACGGGGATACCGGTCATAAGTTTACCAACACTATGAGTTATTCGTACGAGTTGAGTGATCGAGTGGATTGGGAGAACAAGTGGACCTTTGATTACTACAAACCTACCGATGATGCGGATGAGGATATTACAAGCAATATCTTAAGCAGTACGTTTTCGTATTATATTGCCAACAGCTTGAGTCTTGATACCACTTTGAGCTTTAGTCAGGTGGATGATGGGATTGATAATAATGGTAATGATGATGTTGAGACCAAGCTCTTTGTGGGGGCAAGATATCGCTTGAAATAGTTTCTTTTATAAATCGGATAAAATCCCTCTTTGTTTAAGAGAGAAAGCACTATAATCTCCTTAACGTATAAAAAAGGAGCGTGCAGATGCAAGAGATAACATTAGAGACCAAAGTGGCTGATCTTTTAAATAACTATGAGGGGATGAAAGAGATTTTAATTGGGATTAACCCCAAGTTTAAAAAGCTCAACAATCCCATTTTACGACGAACCATTGCCAAAGTAGCAGGGGTTAAACAAGCGGCAATTGTGGGGGGAATGGATCCTTTGGATCTGCTTAATCAACTGCGAGAGGCAGTAGGGCAACCCCCATTAAATCTTCCTCAATCCGAAGAGAGTATCTCTAAAAAAAGAGAGAGTTCTCCTCCTCCGGCATGGATTACGCAGACCCCTACCGTAACACTCAATGCCAATACGTTACTCGATGCGGACAAGAACCCTCTTGAGGAGATCAATCGAGAGCTTAAGCACCTTAAAAAAGGAGAGGTGCTTCTGCTCTTATCTGATTTTCGTCCAGAACCCTTGATTGATGCTTTGATCAAAAAAGGGTATGCCCTCTACTGTCAAGAGCAGGGGAGTGAGGAATTTTTGACCTATGTTCAAAAATAGAATCACATTATGGATGAAGGGTATCAATCTTCTCTCCATTGATGTAGAGACGTTCGACTTCGTGAGTGTGCAAGATGCTCTGTAGGGCAATGTTTTGAACGTTTTGAATTGTATCAGGAAGTTTGATGCGGGCAAAGTCTGCTGATTTTCCTACGGCAATTTCTCCGCTGTTGAGGTTAAAGATCTTTGCGGGGGTGGAGGTGATGCTTTGGATCAGCGCATTGGCAAGGCTTTCAATGGGTTGAAGATGGTGCATCATCAAGGCGGCTCGCATCTCATCAAAAAGGTTGAGTGAGGTATTCGAACTGAGTCCATCTGTGGCGAGGGTAAAGGGAATATTAAGTGCCAAAAGCTTCTCTAATGGAAGGCGACCACATCCAAGCAGTCGATTGGAGCGGGGACAATGGGCGATGGAGTGACCCTGTTTGGCAAGATATTCAAGCTCGGTTTGATTGGCGTGAACCACATGAACAAAGTGGGTAGGTAGTCCATCAAACTGTTCAATAAATTCTGATAAACCACTCACCGCAACCGAGGTAGTAAAGTACTTCTCAAAAAAGGGTAGAAAATCACCGCTGTTTTCTTCTAGCCACTCACGCTCGGCGGACGACTCTAGTAGGTGTGCGGAGACCGGTAGATCCTCATTTTTGGCAACTTCTAAAGCAAGTTTGATCATGATAGGATGTACGGAATAGGGGGCATGGATGGCAATGGCAGGGGTGATTCCAGCTTCTAGCGGGGTATCTTTGGAGGCATCAATTCGCTCCAAGAAATCGGCATAGAGCATATCTGCCGTCATGGGGTTTGAGCCAATAAGCTCATTGAAAAAGATCACCTTTTGTGGGGTTTGCATACAGACTTCAAGTTCCGTACCAAAACTAGATATTGCTCCAAAGGTAGTAATTCCTGAACGCATCATTGCTTCACACGCTTCCATCATGAGGGCATTATTGCAGGCACCAACAAGATCCGCTCGGTGTTCAATAACGGAATCTAACCATGGGAGGAATTCACCGTACTGCAGGGTGGTTTTGTTGGCAGAGAACTCCAGATGCACGTGGGTATTGATAAAGCCAGGGAAGAGTACGCTGTTTTCTCCACCACTGTCCACGGTGGCATTGGGATAGCGTGCTTGGAGTGCTTCAAGGCTATCAATGGCTTCAATGGTTTGAGAGAAAGCAACGGCACGATCGGTTTGAAACGCCCCATCGATATAGGTGTATTGGGCATGTATGATTTTCATGGGTTCCTACTTTTTTGATGGCATTTTAACATATTTTTTCAACCCCAAGTCCCCTTGTGTTGTTCAGTTGGATGTGACTCTCTTTAAAGGTTGCTCCCCCTTGGAGGGGATTGTACTGTAAGAGTGCCACGGCATCAAGATCGAGTAGGGTAATGGTCTCTGAACGGGCAGAGACGACATGCAGGGCTGCATTGATGGCAATGGGACCCTCTAGCATGCATCCCATCATGCATTCAACTCCATAGAGTTGAGCAATATCGGCAATCTGTAATGCGGGAGTAATGCCTCCACATTTAGCAAGCTTGATATTGATGAGGTCGCAAGCTCCCAATTCAAGCAGTTGGATACTCTGTTGGGGACTAAAGACGGATTCGTCCGCAAGTAGGGGGGTGAGGGTTCGCTCTTTGATGTATTTCATGCCTCGAAAATCATGGGCTTTAATGGGTTGTTCAATCAGTTGAGGAATAATATCGTGCTGTTCAAGCCGTTGAAGCAGTCGTACACTCTCTTTGGGGCTCCATGCCTGATTGGCATCGATGCGAAGTTGGATCGTAGGAAAGTGCGTAGCAATAGCGTGGATGCGGTCATAATCTTCTTGGATTGTGGTGCCTACTTTGATTTTAAGAATGGTATACCCTTGATCAATAGCTTTTTGGGCATCAGCAATCATGGTCTCAATGGAGTTGAGGCTAATGGTAATGTCAGTGGTAAAGTGGGTTTTTGATCCTCCTAAGAGTTGATAGAGTGGACGTTGAAAGGATTGTGCTCGGAGGTCATAAAGTGCCATCTCTAGCATGGCTTTTGCAGTACTGTTGTCTACCATGCTCTGATGGATAAGCTGAAGAAGGTGGTTAAACTCATCTAGAGAGTGGTGAAGCAGTAACTTTTCCATCGTTTGAATAGCACCTTGTATGCTCTGAAGTGTCTCTCCTGTAATGACAGGGGTGGGTGCTCCTTCTCCATAGCCAATCAAACCATTTTGGGTCTGAATGGTAACAATGAGGTCCTGAAGATGGGTTACGGTACGCAATGCGGTCTTAAAAGGTGTTTTTAGGGGGGTCTGAAGGATTTGTGTTTGAATTTTAATGATTTTCATGACGTATTTTAACATATTTTTTTGCTATAATACGCCACTATTTATTAGCAGTATTTAATAAAAGATAATAAAAAGGGAATAGATTATGAAACATAGTTCCAAGATTCTTCTTGTGGGGCTTTTGAGTTCATTGGCACTGATTCTGGGGTGTCTGTACATGAACGTAGAAAAATTTACAAATGAATCTTCTGACCAACTGATTGAGGTTGCTTCTTCTGATGTACCCTCCAATCACCTAAAAGAAGCCTCAATTGAGGCTTCATCTCAACAACAGACAACAACAGAAAAGAGAGAGAACGCTTTTGATGGATCATCACGTTATTCGGATGATGCTCCTCAAAAAATATCATGGCTATTGTATCAAATTGATGAAAGGAATATTACCATTGATGGGCGACTTCCAATTATGGAGGAGAGTGACCGGCTCAAAAGAGCAATGGTTGGTGCGTGTGGTCACTTTTCATGCGATAGAAAGGTACATTTTTCTCCGGAACGACGAGATCCTTCATGGCGAGCATTAGCCATTGACCTGATTAAACTTTTTCATGAGGAGAAACTGCACAAAGCAATGTTTCGAGTCAAGGATAAAAGCATTGAGGTTGAAGCTCATTTTGAGGACAATGTCGCCAAAGCTCGTTTGGATCAACTTCTAGCCGATTATGATACCCTCTATGCAATCAATGATAGCTCCTTAGTGGTGACTGCTCCTGTTGTACCAACAACGAAAAAGAGAGAGCCGGTCGCATCATCACTATCGAATGCGACCAAGAGCGTAAAGGTTGTCACGACGGCTTCTTCTCAGGGGAACAGTAGCATTGCTGTTGCCAAAGAGATTTTAAGAAATGCCTCCCCTAAGAGCACTCAACCCTCTTATTTGGAGATAGCCAAAGCGCAGGAGCAGGTCTCTAAACTTCTAAAAAAATCACCCATCAATTTTCATCGTAATCGAGCACAAATTACCAAGCAGGGAAGAAAAACACTTAACCGTGTCATTAAGATACTCAAAGGGCTTTCGCATGTGCGTATTGAAGTTCATGGTTATACCGATGCTGGTGGGCGAGCAAAAATCAATCAATGGATCAGTGAAGAGCGTGCTAAAAGTGTCAAAAAATATTTAGAACAACATGGAATAGATGCCCATAAGATTACTGCTAAGGGTTTTGGAGAGAGACATCTTCTTTTTCCCAATGACCCTTATAATGTTTTGAATCGACGGGTTGAAATCGTAATAAAAAAGGAAAAGAGATGATAGAAATAATAGAAAAGATGGTACTCTGCCTTGCTATCGCATTGTTGCTAGGGTTTATTATTGGTTGGTTATTCTCCAATGCGTTGCATAAAAAAGAGAATAGAGTTTTAGAGGAGAAGGAGGAGACTAAGAGCGATAATGAACTCTTAGCACGGATTCACCAACTTGAAAAGCTTTATGATGAAGAGAAGGCACTTGCGTTGGAGTATCAAACAAAAAACAAGAAACTTAAAGGGGAGTTGATGAAAAAGATCAATCTTCTTAGCAATACATCGGAAACTCTCAAAGAGATACAGCATAAAAATGGATGCAGTGATCTTGAAGCCAAGTTAGCCAAAAAAGAGCAAGAGCTCAAAGAGTTTGAAGAGGTATTGATCAAAGCTGAAGAGACCATTGAGTCTCAAAAATCCCTTATTCAAGAGCTACAAAAACAGTAATTGTCTACTCATACAGTAACCTCTCTTCTTGAAGAGAGGTTTTTTTCAATAAAGTATAAATTTTTTAAGTTCTTTTAGGGGGGGAGTCTATTATTGAATGGGTGGTGGGTCCGGAGAGACTCGAACTCTCGACCACTCGGTTATGAGCCGAGTGCTCTAACCAACTGAGCTACAGACCCGATATGTGTCAAAATTATCGATGGTGTATACTGCGTTTCATCATCGTTATTTTTGAATCAGGATTATACATAAAATAGAAACGAAAAGCAAGTAAATTCTCCAAAATACCAAAAAGAAAAGCGAAAATGATAAAAGATGTTCCTCCATGACTAAACATGGGAAGGGGAAGTCCAACTACCGGTGCTAACCCAATGGTCATGGAGATATTAACCCCCATGTAGATAAAAAAGAGAAACGCAATGCCTGATGCCATGACCTTGACAAAGTAATCCTTGGTATAGGACATGGCAATCTGTAGTAGGTGAAGAATCAAAAAGATATAGAGAGCGATAACCGTAACAATGCCCATAAAGCCAAAACGCTCCCCTAGGTAAGCAAAGATAAAGTCGGTGGAGGAGACAGGAAGAAACTTGAGCTGGGTTTGGGTGGAGTTGTCTCGAGTCTGCCCATTCATTCCTCCTGAGCCAATAGCGATTAGGGATTGATGAACATGGTAGCTCGGCTCTCCTAGGAAGTTGGCAATTCGTTGTTTCTGATAGGGTTTAAGCCCATGGGTATAGAGGATGGGGGCAAGAAGGCTAATCACTAAGAGCAGAACCACCCAAATACGGGCCTGAATACCAATCACAAAGAGTACCCCAAATCCTGTCAAGAGCAACACCAATGCGGTTCCTAAGTCGGGCTCTTTGGCAATGAGTACGAACGGAACAAGAATATAAAAAGAGAGTCGCATAAACATTTTGAAATCGTAGCCCGACTTTGGTGGGGGGTTACGCATAATAATATACCCTAACATTAAGAGTACGGTGATCTTGATAAACTCTGAGGGTTGAATGGTAACCCCAATACCAGGAATCTCAATCCAGCGTCGTGCCCCAAGAATCTTTTTTCCAAAAAGATCCACGCTAAGCAGTAATCCAAGGTTAATCCAGTAGGAGAGGGGAATAAGCCATTTGTATTTTCGCCAAGGAATTAAAAAAGCAATAAAAAAGACCACCGCAGCAATACCATAATAGACCATCTGCTTTTGAAAGAGTTTAGGGTTGATTTCATACACCAAATACGAAGAGAAGATAAACAGAGGAATGAGTTGGAGTATTAAAATAAAATTGAATTGTTGAAGTATACGTCGATCAAATTGAAACCAGTTTCTCATGTCATGCTCTATCTATTTTAGGATGAGGTATTATAGCTAGCAATCGATTAATCTTAAGCAGTGATGAGGGAGAAAGAGAGTACAAAATAGGGAGGAAAGGGTACTCTAATGCTATGTTTATCTATCAATTTAAAAGGAGGAATGGGAAAAAAACGTTGCTCACCACTCACTTAAGATATGAGAAATTATACCTAAATCGGATAAAATTACTCTTAATTAGAAAAAATTATTCTATTTTTGGATAAAAATTAAAAGTGTCGCTTATTTCTGGACCCTTTCCCCTCTTTTTTTCTCTTTTTTGTGCCTTGCTTCTCTTTTGCCATCATCTTTTTAGCAAGTGCCTTTGCCTCTTTGAGGTCAAGACGATGCTCTTTTTTCTCTCTTTTTGGGGTGGAGGAGGTGGTTTTTTGAGGGGGTATTGGGTAGTTTGACTGGAGAGGATGGGGGTTGAGCTTTTGATTGATTCGCTTCTCAATGGCATTGAGTAGGGGATACTCCTCTGCTGAGACAAGTAAAAGGGCAACCCCTTGTTGATTGGCACGACCGGTACGCCCAATGCGGTGAAGGTAGCTCTCAACCTCATGAGGAAGTTCAAAATTAATCACGGCGGGAAGTCCAACAATGTCAATGCCCCGTCCCGCAATATCGGTTGCGACTAGGACATCTATCTCCTGTTTGGTAAACGCATCGAGTGCTTGGGTTCGCATCTGTTGTGTTTTGTCTCCGTGGATGGCACGGGCAGGAATATGGTGCTCCCTGAGTGCTTGGGCGATACGATCGGCTTGGCGTTTGGTATTGACAAAGATTAAGACCTGTTGCCATGAGGTTTGATCAAATAGCGTGAGCAGTAGTGAGAGTTTCTCTTGAGAAGAGGGGAGTTGAATGACCTGTTGATGAATGGTTTGATTGGCTTGATGGGACTGAGGGATCTCAATAATAGTAGGTTTATGAAGTAGGGAGTGTGCAAGTTGTTTGAGGGGTGTGGCAAACGTGGCTGAGAACATTACCGTATGTCGTTGTTGGGGAAGGTCTCGAAAGATAGTACGTACCTCTTCAATAAATCCCATCTCTAGCATTCTGTCCGCTTCATCAAGGATCACCATTTTGACCTTGGAGAGGTCAAGGGATCCATTTTTGAGATGTTCACGTACCCGACTAGTCGTTCCCACCGCAATATTGGCTCCTGCGCGCAGTGCCTTGATCTGGCTTCCTAGTCCTATACCACCGTGGAGTGCCACAGATTGATGGGTATAGGCTTGGGCATAGGTTTGGATTTTTTGATGAATTTGCAGAACAAGTTCACGTGTTGGTGCAAGAATAAGGGCATCAACGCTATAGCGTTCTTTGCCTTGAATGGACTCAGAGGGTTCAGGAAGATTCTCGATCATGGGCAAAAGAAACGTGGCGGTTTTGCCTGTTCCTGTTTGAGCAATGGCAATAAGATCTTGTTGTTCCAATAATAATGGTATGGCTTTTTCTTGGATGGGGGTAGGTTGATGGTATTCCAATCTCTCAAGGGTTTTGAGGAGTTTGGGAGTGAGCTTCAATGCTTTAAAAGACAAATTAATTCTCCTAGTGTAGGTCGTTTTAATACTATTAGATATATAATAGCATCCTAAACTAAAAAAAGGAAAACCATGAAACCACTTTTGATCTTCTTTGCACTGCTCTTTTTAGGGGCGATGTTTATTATTGGTGAGCACCCTGAATACAATCCCCTAAACTCAGACAAAAAAGAGGTGGCAACATCATCGAGCAAGGTGATAGCTGAGCAAACCCAAAAAGAGAATAAACAGATGGGAGAGGAGTAGTCCTCTCTTTCCTCCTTTTTACTTTTTATTTTATCTTAACCTTAATTCCCTATAATCCGCTCAATAAAATTATAGGATCACTTGATGCACTTTCAAACTTTTAAAATTGATAATTTAGAGCAATTTCCCCAGACCTTAGAAGAACTTTTAGATCACCAATTAGCCACCATTAAAGAGCTTAGTCAGCAAGATGCACCATCGTATCATACGTTACTGAAACCCATGCAAGATCTAGAAGAGGCGTTGGAGAATTTCTTTACACCCCTCTCCCATCTTAACTCCACTGAGAACTCTGAAGCAACCCAAAAGGCGTATGAGGCATCGCTTCCCAAGCTTTCTAAGTTTTCCAGTACCATTGCGCAAAATCAAGCCCTTTTTGAGAAGCTAAAAACCCTCAATTCCCAAGATCCCCAAGAGCAACGAGTTATTGAGAATGAGGTTAAAGGTTTTGTCCTCTCAGGGGCGGAACTCTCAGAAGCAGAGAAAAAAGAGCTTGAATCGATTGATCTACGTCTAAGTGAGTTGGGCAACAGTTTTTCTCAAAACCTTCTCAATGCCACCAATGCGTATGAGCTTATTATCCATGATCCTGCCGATGTGGCGGAGCTTCCTGAGAGCGACTTGGCACTTGCTCGGGTCGAAAAAGAGGATGGGGTGGTCTATTACCGTTTTACGTTGCAGATCCCTTCGTACATGGCGTACATGACCTATGGATCGAATCGTACCTACCGTGAGGAGCTATCCCGTGCCTATGCCACCCGAGCCCCTGAGAATGCTAAGGTGATTGATGAACTCTTAGAGTTACGCCAACGTAAAGCCGAGCTTTTAGGATTTGAGAACTATGCGACCTATTCCTTGGCAACCAAAGATGCCAATAGCGAAGCGGATGTGATTAATTTTTTAGAGCAACTTGCCACCCAAGCACTCCCCCACGCCAAGGTTGAGCTTGATGAGCTCAAAGCCTTTGCCAAGCGTACCGATGGGATTGAGGATCTTGCTGGGTATGATCTTGCCTACTACTCCGAGAAACTCAAAAAAGAGAAGTTTGATTTTGATGAGAGCATGACCAAACCCTATTTTGAACAATCCCGTGTACTTGATGGAATGCTTGAGGTGGTCTCTGAGCTCTTTGGAATCCGTTTTGAGCCCGTGGAGGTAGCGGTCTGGAATGAGAAGGTCAAGACCTTTGATATCTATGAGCAGGATAAGGTAGCGGGACGGGTCTATTTTGACCTTGAAGCACGCGAAAGCAAACGGGGTGGGGCATGGATGCACAATTGGGAGACCCATTTTATCGATACTCATGGTGAAAAGCATCTGCCAAGTGCTTTTATTGTAGGCAACTTCTCCCCTTCGACCGATGAGCATCCGAGCCTCTTAAGACATGACGATGTGGTCACACTCTTTCATGAGATGGGGCATGGTCTCCATCACCTCTTGGGACGTTGTCATGAGCGTTCAGTCTCAGGAATCAATGGTGTGGCGTGGGATGTGGTGGAGTTTCCTTCACAGTTTCTTGAAGCCTTTGCCTATGAGAAACCCATTCTCAAACGTTTTGCCTTTCACCATGAGACAGGTGAGCCCATGAGTGATGAGTTACTCAACAAAATCAAAGAGACCAAAAACTATCAAGCTGCCTTAGGTATTTTACGTCAGGTGGAGTTTTCGTTGTTTGATTTTAAACTGCACCAAAAACTCTACCAAGGGGATGAGGTACAAGCCCTGCTCGATGAGATCCGTCAAATCACCGCACTGCTTCCTGTGCCCAAATACAATAAGTTTCAGCACGGTTTTGCCCATATCTTTGCAGGAGGATACGCTGCGGGTTACTACAGCTACAAATGGGCAGAGGTTCTTAGTGCCGATGCCTTTTTTGCTTGTTTGGATGAAAAACAAGGGTTTAACCAAGAGAAAGCTGATGGCTATTTGAAATATATCCTAAACCGAGGGGGATCGGAGGATATGTCGGTACTGTATAAAAAATGGCTAGGACGAGAACCCAAAGTCGAGAGCCTTTTGAAGCTTTATGGGATTGGGGTTTCTTCTTGAGGATAATACTTCGGAAGTGGTGCTTTGGCTCCACCGAAGGGGATGAGATTAAAGGGGTAGATTTTGATGGGCTTGGTCGAGAGGTTGGGTGGAGGAGTGAGGTTTATAAAACTTTGATATATAATCTCATAAATAAGCCTATAAAGGGAGTAAAAAATGATAAAAGAGACCATACTAAATTATCTAAAAGCTCATAAACAGAATTTTCAAAAAAAATACGGAATAGTCACACTTGGATTGTATGGTAGTTATGCCAGAGATAGTGCGACCAAAGAGAGTGATATAGATATATTTTATGAGAGAGATAGAAACTTTGCATTAAAAAGTGGTTTAGAGTTTTTGGTATTGGCTGAAGAGATAGCCAAAGAGGATTTTATCTATGTTTGATAAAAATTTGCTCTAGATCTTTACAATGCTAGAGTGTATTGAAAAGAGTTGGTTAGAGCGTTTGGAGTTGGGTTCTATTTTGGTGAGTCAAACGGTAGGACGGACACGGCTTTTTAGGTTTAATCCTCGTTACGCTTTTAAAAATGAGTTGGAAGCACTATGACTCAAAGCACGAGAGTTTTATGCTCCTGATGAGATAGAACGACTAACCAAACAGCGTAAACGATCACGACGAAGAGGGAAGTCGTTGTAAAACAAGCAAAAAACACCATTAATTTAAATATAATATAGTTAAAAAAGGGAGCATCTTATGCAGTTAACTCTTAATATACCTGATTTTGCCCCATTGACACTTAATGAAGATATACAAGAGCTAAAGCAGACCATTAAGCTTAATACTGCTCTTATGCTCTTTAAAAATAGTAAGTTTTCAATAGAACAAGCGAGTCACTTTGCTAATCTTTCACTTTATGATTTTATGGAAGAGTGCAAAAAAAATCAGATACCAGTGATTAGTTATGAAGCTGATGAGTTAGAAAATGAACTAAAACTAATGAGTGGGTTATGATTTTAATTGCTGATAGTTCTGCATTGGTGGCTCTCTCTATTGTTGATAAATTGGATGTTCTTGAAAAACTTTTTGGAGAGGTTTATGTGCCTAGAGCTGTTTATGAAGAGGTAAGTCAAGAGAATAAAGTCGAATCTTATAAGTTAAAGAGCTATTGTAAAGATAGAGTATTATATATTCAGGCTAGTGCTAATTTTAATATTACTTTAGGAAAAGGAGAGAGTGAAGCGATTGTTCTTTATACTGAACGGAATGCTGATTTTTTACTCTGTATAGTATGTCAACCCAAACCTACTACAACCAAAACCATCAAGCCCTCATAGAGCGTTACGATGCTGTAACTCTTACTCCTCTTCATAACCTTTTTAAAAAACATATCAAACCCAACAATCTCAGTAGTCGTCAAAAAATAAAAAATGGAATAAAAAAAGAGAGGAGGAGTTTGAAATTTAGGTAAAATTACCTTGTGAAAAAAAACAAACTCCAAAAGAATAGTAGCAAAATAGAGCTTAGAATAA
>Ga0256843_1001512_pt1 | contig 18210 bp, 29 predicted proteins | sample AlvinellametaG_FD_191572 | JGI IMG/M metagenome (GOLD analysis project Ga0256843, IMG submission 191572) | Pompeii worm associated microbial communities from hydrothermal vent at the East Pacific Rise, Pacific Ocean - Alvinella | ecosystem: Host-associated > Annelida > Integument > Unclassified ... | reverse complement strand
AGGTCGTCGTATATCTGAATATAAAGTTCATTGTTATGTCTTTGTGCTTCTTTTAATAAACCTTGCCTGAATTCATCAAAATTCACCTCATCATTTAAAATGTTTCTCGTTTTTAGATAAAATTTCAAATGAGTTACTTTTCTGTTCGTTCTTTTTTTCTTGTAATCAACAATCTCAAACTCAATAATATCAAGCTCATTTAGCTTCTTAATCCATTTTTTCAATTCCCTGTTAAAATATTTAAAATCATTTAAAAGATGTTTTTCATTTATTGCCATCTTTTTATGAAAAACATCAAGCTCAATCCAGCCTGTTTCTATTATCTCCGACTTTTCCCTTTTGCCTTTATTCATTAAGCCTCTTAAAGCATTAAACCTGTCAAGCAAAATTTCATAAAGTTCTATTGCATAGGTTGAGTTAATAAAGCTTGGAATAAATATATTCATTCTTGTGTAATCTTCCGAATAATAAAGATACTGATTAATCTCTGGTGAGAGGGCAAAATATACCTTTTTTTTCTCAAAATTCACCTTGATGTAAGTTAGCATATTTGAAATAACAACCTCATCAATTTTTTCTATTTCTTCTTCAGGTAAATCCACAAAATCGAAATCGTATTTATAAGTAAATAAGTTCTCTTCGTTTTCTTTTTTGATTTTTATCTGCATTACACGGATTTTTTTCATTTCATCTAAAAGCTCAATTAAATCTTTTTTCCTGTTTTTACCGTAATTTATTATGCTTAAAAACAAATCCAGCTCCATCTCAAATATAGGAATGTTTTTTTTAAGATAATCTTGCCAATAGGCGTCTATCATATCCGGTTTTATAAATTTCTTCTTATACTCCTTTAAATTTAAAATCTCTTTTTTAGCCTGATATAAAAATCCGACAAATGCTCTTTTCTGATACGGAGAAGGAAGCTTCGAAAAACCAAGATAAATTGTTTCATTTGGCCTGTTTATTATGTAATTTTTTATTTCCCTTGGCAAATTTTTACCTTTCATTTTTTCTCCTTATATTATCAAATAAATTACCACAATTTAATCAAAAAAATGACATTAAAATCAAGCAATTAATATCACCTTTGGTATTTTTTTTATCACCTTTGGTATTTTTTTTATCACCTTTGGTATTTTTTTTATCACCTTTGGTATTTTTTTTATCACCTTTTATTTTTTAAGTGACCCTTTAAAAACAGCGTATTTACGGGGGGTTTGAAGCTATTTTAGAAGAAGATTTTTGCTCCTACAATATATTACAATATATATACAATATATTACACTCTCTACAGGGGGAATTTTTATCATATTTAAGAGAGCTTTTATATAAAAAAAGCCTATAGTATGAATGTCATATTTGTGTAAAATTCCTGTTTTAATAAAAATGCTTTTATGATGAAAAAATTATCTATACAAAAAATCAGCCCTTACAAGCCGATAGAAGAGTTTTTATCCTTCTCAAGTATATTTAGACTAAAAAAAGAAGTTTGTGCGTTAGAAAGCTTATTAGAAGGCAAATAAAAGATTAATTTAGTAAGCTTTAGTATTTTTTAATAATCAACAAACAGGCACAAAGCCCTCGTGCCTGAAAACGGCTTTTTTCTCTACACTGCCGTCTTCTTTTTTAATCTCCTCTACAACCCTTTTGGTAAAGGCGTAAAGTGGAATTCCAAAATATTTTAACTCCTCTTCCAATGCACTCATCAAATAAGGAGCACCTCCTATCATAAAACCAAGCCCAAGTTTTTTAAACTCATTAATTCTTCTACCCACATCCAGCTGCATAATCTCTCTTACCTCATCCCTTATCGGAGATAACTTATCAGTTAAAAATTCTTCTACCAAATTCCCGATTGCTTCGGCTCTTTTTTTAATCTCTTCGCAATCAGGAAGCTCATTAAAAGTTAAAAGAGTTTTTAGTCTTTCTTGATAAAGCTGAGGTAAATCAATTACCCCGGCTTTTTTTTGTTCTTCTGTTGCATTGTGTTGTGTAAGATTTAGAATTACGCTAAAACTTTGCATACTGCACTCCTTTTTAGTTTTTTATGCTTAATTAAAGACTTCTCAAAGCCCTTAATTAAGCCCACTCTATTTTGTTTTTGTGTTTAATTTTTCGTAAGACTTTTCTATGTTCCAATCTCTTTTAATCATTTTGCACCTCCACATTTGATATTGTTAAGATAACTTCCCCGGCTTTCACCTTATAAGTTACATTTCCACACTCATCCACAGCTTCAACTTCATCAAATGCAAACCTCTCCTTAAGAAGCTTAACTATTTTTTCCACTTCGTCGGTTTTTGTAATGTTGCATATATCAGTTATTCCGGCCAGGGCTTTTGCTTCTTCCAGGTCAAACATATCCACATATTTACCTTCATTCGCAAATTTATTTACTACTAATTCTCCACCTTTATTTTGATAGATTTTATATCCGGCCTCATATCTTCCATCAAACCCTACAATAAGATATCCTCCATCTTTAAGCGTTGCAATAAGCTCTGTATGCTCTCCAAGTCTTCCCAAGCCTGTTGCACTCTCAACTACTCCATTATTAATTTCTTCTACCCAGCTTGTGCCTCTATAAGAGCTTTCCACATAGTCGTTAAATGTAACGGTTTTAGGGTCTTTTTTTGCCGTTAAAACGGCATTGCCCTTTTTAGAAAAATAAAGCTCCAATTGATTTAGAGTATTACTATCAATTTCATCAATAACTACCTCAGCACCACTTTTAGAAAAATATATTCTTTTTGTAGTATCTGAGATATTCTCTCCTATACCTGTAATTTCTATAAATTTTATGTTAGTTTCAGGGATAGTTTTTAATACCATACGCTCTCCTTTAATTAGTAAATTTCGTTAAAATTGTAAGAAAAATGTTTTTTCGAAGTTTTGATAAAAGAGGTTAGAAGCTCCAAGCTTCTTTTGGAATTTTAAAGTGGAATTTTTTATTTTTAATGCCAACCTCTATTACAAGGTTTTCCTCTTTATCCACAAATGCCCTCTCATCTTGTATGTCTGCTTCTGTGAAGTCTTGTTTGATTAACTGCTCTTGTATAAGGTTTCTAATCCACTCAGAATACTTCTTCCCGTAGTCTGCTCTAATTTGGACTTTGTTTAAAAGGTCAGTGTTGTCTAATGTTTTGTTAAGCTCTCCTAAAGAGAGCATAATCAGGTTATAAAGAGCCGGTTTATTTCCTTTTACATAAACCTCAGCCTCCTGATTTTTTACAACTATTTTTATTTCTGCATCAGATAAATCCTTAAGCTCATTTTCTTTTACCTCATCCTCTATTGTTGATAAAATATTCCTTAAGATTTTAACTATTACAGGAATGTTTTGCTTATTAAAGCTTATTTTAAGTCTGCCATTTTTAAGTTCTGCATTTAATACTTCCACTTTCTCTCCTCCTTAAAAAGGTATTTCCTCATCCTCTATATTTGGAGGAGTTGGATTTTTCGGTTTAGTTTGTTGTGGCTGAGATTGGGGAATTTGATTGGCATTTACCGATTTTGGAAGCAGTTTTAATTCTTCCACAATCACCTCATGTTTTTGTCTTTTGCTTCCGTCACTGCCAACCCACTGATTAAGCGTAAGTCTTCCGGTTAAAAAGACCAGGTCGCCTTTTTTTAGATACTGATTTGCGATTTCAGCACTTCTTCCAAATATATTTATATCTATAAACATTACTTCTTCTTTTTGTTCCCCTGTTGTTTTATCTTTGTATTTGTGAGAAGAAGCGATTGAAGATTTTGCCACGGCTAATCCGTTTTGCGTATATTTTAGCTCTATGTCTTTTGTAAGTCTTCCTAAAATTATTACCTCGTTAAACATTTTTTACTCCTTTCAGCGCCGTTCTAAATATTAAAAACATTTGCTGCAATACACCTTGCCGTAATCCCTTCCCTCAAAAAACCAATCGGCAAGGCGTTTATTGAAGTGGGTTTCATCAACCCACAGCTGTTTTCCAACCTCAACCCCCTGAGTTTTATTTTTAAACTCTTCAAGGGTTAGGTTTTGGCGTTTTAAGAATAAATCAACCTCCCGGCAGCCTTCTTTGTGGTGGGAGATTGTTTTTGAAACCTTATTGAGTGAGAAAATCATTTTGCCTCCTTTATAGTTTTTCTTGAGCTTCTTCTTTTAACTCTTCAACTTTTTTTCTTAGTTTTTCTATCTCTTTTTTAATTCTTTCATACTCTTCTTTTAAATACTTCATTCCCTCTTCTCTCCACTCTGGATACAAAATATCACATACTTTCTCTGGCTGAGTAGTAGCCCACCCTCTGTATCTTGTGCCACTCATCGGGTCAAACTCTTCGCTTGGTGTTTCGGAAATATACTCAAAATATTTTCTTACTTTGTTAAAATCTTCAAGCGGTATTCTTTCTTCAAGTTTATAAAATGTTCTTCCTGTTACTAAATCAACGTCAATAGCAATTAAGTTTTTATAAGGCACTTTACCTTTTTTAATTTTTTCCTCTATTCTTTTTAAATTTTTTTCAAGAGATTTAAGTTTGTCTTCTTTATCCATTTTTTCAAGTTGAATTTTTAGCTTTTTCAAAAATTCGGCAAGTCTGTCTGTTTCAATTTCATAAATTTCTGTATAAGTATAATCCCCCATTTCAGTTTCAACATATTTATCTTTAAACTCTTTTTGTATAAAACTGCCTACCTTTTCTTTATCCATTTCATCTAAAAGCATATTTATATAATTATTATTACTATAAGCGCCAAGATATGTATTTATGCTTAATCTTGTAAATTTTTTCTTTTTATCTCTTTCAATCTCTTGTCTTTTTTTCTCTTCCTCTTTTTCTTTTATAATTTTTTGCACCTCATCCCACCATTCTTTAAGTCCAATTACGTCTCTTATGCCACTTAGTTTTTTTCTTTTATATTTAGCGTCTCTTACATACAAAACGCCATCACTCCCAACATATGAAGCTTCTGGGGATTTATGAGTTATCCCCTCACCTCTTACTTCAATTGAAGTTTTATTTTCTTCTTCATCATATTTAGCAATAATTTCAACAGTTCCTATTGGAGCTTCTTTTTTAAATACTTTTTCCATTTTTTCTCCTTTTTTCTTATTGTTTTATTAATGCGATTATAAATGAAATTATAAATAAAGTCAAGGATTTTGAAAATACTTTTTCTAAAAAAAATCAAAATAGTTCTATTATGCTACTTTATACTTGATTTTTGATTATAAACATATTATAATATTTTATAATTTCACAAAAAGGAAAAACTATGAAATTACCTAACTTAGATACAACAGCCGAATTCAACTGCGTTTCAAAATCTACCCTGATAAGATGGAAAACTCCTCAAGAGACTGAGGGAGTTAAGTTTCATCCCCCTTTTGGAAAACATAACCTGTATAAAGGTGCAAGACTTGCTACTTATCTTTTCTCACACGATTTTCAAAACAAAGAGAAAATGGAGTGGGAAAACAATTTTGAAAAGATAAAAGAAGCGGTTGAAGAACTAAAAGAGATAGTAAAAGAAGAAAAACTCTCCCCGCTTGTTGATTTTATAAAAGCGGTTGAGAAAATTGATAGCGAACTTGCAAAAGGAAATTAAATGAGCGAAAAAGTGCTTTTGTTTATAGTATATTCGAGACAAAGAAAAAATAAAAAAAGCTGAACTTGCCCTTAAAGAGATTAAAAAAACCCGGATAGATTTTTTCTCATATCTTCTCCTAAAAGGGTATTATTACATAGTCATCTTTTGTAACAAGCCTTAAAATTTTTTCAAGTTCTTTTCCATTTAAAGGCTTCTTGAAGTATTTTACCTTATCCCTGCTTTTATAGACCACAACGCTGTCAAATTCTATTGTATCAACCATTTTTTTTACATCCTCAATGTTTTTAATATCAATATCCAAGATATTCATTCCCACTCCTTATTTAAAATTTCTTTGGAACTTTAAAATCATCTCAGTTTCCTTGATTTTGTTAATGAAATTATTTCATATTTTTTAGTGAAAATCAATAGGTTTTATGAAAAATATTCTCAATTTTCCACCTTATTATGCTATAATTATGAAAAATATTCAGGAGGTAAAAATGGAAAAATTAACTTTCATAGAAGTAGAAAATGAATTAGGAAAAATCTTAGTAGATAAGGAAGATATAAAAAAAGCAACATATCTTCCCAATTGTGTAGTGATAGATAAAGAAGCAATTGAAGAATTTAAAGAAAGATTTGGAATTGATTTAAATAAGTTATGTAAAATTCTTAACTAATAAAGAGCATACAATGCTTTTTGTTGATTTAAATAATTTAGAGCATAAAAGATACATTGAATTCCTAAACACTTTAACTAAAATAGATTTTAAAAAATATTGCAAAAGTGAAGTAGGATTCATTACAAAAAGGATTAAAAAATGAAAAAAATAAGCATGAAAAAAACCGCCGATTTTATCGGCTCGACAGAAAGAATATTATATGAATGGAAAAAACAAAATAAAAAAAAGAGCCTCTATTTAGGGGCAAGAATCGCAACTTATCTTCTTCAAAAAAATGAGGTTGAATACAAAAGATTAAAAGAAGCAATTGAAGAATTAAAAGGCTGCTGTATTAAGGAAGAAAAATTGCAGCCTTTTATTGATTTTATAAATGCAATTGAACAATTTAAAGATGAGTTGAGGGAAAATAAATGAAAAGAATAATATTACTATTACCTTTGCTACTTTTTGGATTTACTTCCAAATATTTACCAATGTATTATATTAATATTCAATGCGATAAGGTTCTTCATAAAAAAGCGTTTGATGTATGCTATTCGTGCAAATTGAAAACTCCAAAGTTAGTAGTTTATAAGGTAGATGGAAATTTAATTGATAAATATAACTATTCAAGAAAACATTTAAGGTTTAAACCTGATTATACTTTACCATCTCGTTGCAGAAGCTATCCAAGCGATTATTCTCATACAGGATTTGACAGAGGACATTTAGCTCCAAATGCAGTGTTTGATTATAATCGTTCTATTCAGAAAGAAACTTTTTTAATGTCTAATATAGCTCCCCAAAAACCTCAACTAAACAGAAAACTTTGGGCTAAAATAGAAAGATTTGTTAGAATACAGGCAAGAAAATATGGAAGCGTAAGAGTAATTACAGGAGTTTGTGGAAGTTTAGGAACTCTTGGAAGAAGAAAACACAATGTAAATATTCCTAAATGGTGGTATAAGGTTATTTTTAGACCAGATGGGAAAGTTATTAGCTTTTTAGTGCCTAATGTTAATAAAAATATGTCAAGGGCAAGAGCAAAAGAATATCTTGTACCACTTACAAAAATAGAAGAAATTTGTAAAGTTAAATTTTAAAATTTTTTAAAAGGGGAAAGTATCCCTCTTTTTTATCTTCTTTTTATTAATTGTCTAAAACTTTCATAGGTGTAGTTAAAACTAAATATGCTTTTTAAATAAGCATACTGAGCTTTTAAAGTGATGTCTTTTTTTAAATTTTCTTTAATCTCTCTATCCAAAATAGTTACAAAATCTTTTGGGTAGAGTTTTTTTTCCTTTCCTATTGTTCTTAATATTTCAATATTTTTTTTCATTAAACAATTATGCCTCCTTGTTTTTATTGTAGTCCTTCTATATATCCTACAACGGCTATAACATTTAAAATAAGCCCTATCATCGCAATATCACTCATATCATTTGGATTTCTTAAAAAGACATATATATAAAACTTTATCATCATATATATACAACTGCAAGGCTACTCCAACTGTGAGGCAATATAAACATAAAAATTATGGGAGTAACAGCGTGAAAAAGGTCTTTAATCATTTGAACTTTAAAAAATATTTTTTGATTAAACAACTCTAACTCCTTTCAAAAAGATTTATTATATACAAGTGAGAAGTCAAATTATTTTTTTGAGAAAATTAACTGATTTTAAGCCAGTAGAGCAAAGAAAAGAATTTTTAAATATAAACATACCTAAAGGGTAAGAAAATTGATTAGAGTGGAATTTAAAAGCCAATAATAATCTAAAAAGAGAGCTCCCCAGCCCAAGGCTTGGGGGAAACAATAAAATTATTTTATATTTTCTAATTTTCTTTCAATCTGTTTTAGAATAGGAAACTCATTAATCACTTTTCTTGAAGATAAGAGATTATTTATTACTAATGAGATATATTTTAAAGAGACTTTTTTAATCTCTAAATCTTTAATCTCTTCATATACTTTAAATGCATAAATTTCTAATATAACAACCCCCTCTTCTTTTACAATCAAATCAAAATGATTTTTAACTTCTATAAGTTCAACTTCAAATTTAGTTCCTTTTTCGGTTGCTATAAATTCTACTACCATTTTTTTTCTGTAATATGTAACATTCATTCCTAACCCCTTTCTAATTTCTAATTTAGTTTTCTAAGAACTTAACAATTTTTTCAACAACTTTTCCTGCTTCTTTGAGAGCTTTTTCAAATTGTTTATCATCAAGCTTTTTACCCCAAGAAGCCAAGTATCCTGCGTGTCTTTCAAGAGGGTAGTCTATATTAAAGATATTACATAATACCGCCGCACTTGTTTCAGCTACTACCTCATCAAAAGCGTAAGTATTTTTAGATAAGTCCATAAGACCTATTTTCCAATGAGTATAGTGTGAAAATTCGTGAAACAATGCGGCAATGAAACTATCCTGACTTTCAAAATCAGCCACTTTTGGCATAAGTATTTTTTTCTCGCCGACTACCCAAGCAGGATTACCATAAGTCAAAGTAACTTCTTGAGATATTTTTTCAAAAATTTGTTTTTTACTAATTTCTAAATTTTCTTCATTTGGTATCTCTATCCCTTCAATGTCTTCTATATTGAAGACAATATATCTTTTTAAAAGAGGGATAGTTTTTTTAACTTTAACAATCTCAGTTCTAATTATTTCATTTCCATTTTCATCAATATCTACAATCTCTCTTTCAACTTCTTTTTCAATTTCATAAGGTTTATAAAAGAAAATTGGGTAACCTTTTGAGCCTTTTTTGAGTTTTGCTCCAGCTTCTTTGATTTGTTTAAATGTAGCAAAATAAGGCTCTTTGTGCTCTCCTCTTATAGCCATAAGCATTGATAAATTAAGTTGATTTAAAACTGAATATGAAGTTTTGCTAAAAATATTTCTAATGCCAATTGTCCAATCTTTAACCCACTCAGGGTTTTTAAGCATTGTTTCTTTCAAATTGCTAATAGTTTCTGTATATTCTTTTCTAACTTCTGACAATTTACTCATAACTAACTCCTTTCTAACTTTCTTTAACAACTTTTTAAATGATTTAATGTAAGAATAAGAATAGTGTCAGTGGCTTGGTGTAGTAGTTAAGAAGAAAACACCAAGCCCAAGGCTTTGGCTATTAAGGAGTTTTAATCCAAGATTTAAGGTCTTGATTCCATTTAAACCCTGCTTTTTTAAGCAATTCTTTATTTGTGTAAATTGCTCCCTTTTTGGTTTCTACTGCAACTAATCCATTTTCTGTTTTTTCAAATGCTATTCCTAATTGTTCCCAAGATTGATTCTGACTATTTTGTCTATTTTGTTGTTCTTGTGTTTGTTGAGGTTTTGTTTTTACTTTTTGACTTGCATCTGTATCCTCTTCACTTGCTATTGCAAATAAGTTTGCTATTGAATAGCGGCGTAAATATGTAGTTCCAGCTCCTATAACCTGAAAACTATTCATTCCTTTTAAATTTTCAAATGGAGCTGAAGCCGTTACTTCTATCCATTCCCCACTTGTGTGAGTAAGAAGAGTTTTTACTACAATTTCTCCATCTTTGACTTCTTGACTTTGAAGCATTGCAAGTTCATTTTTTGCAAGTAAAGGTCTTAACATTTTTAAAATATTGTCTAAACTTGCATATTTGTACCCAAATCCTTGTTCAGTCTTTGCTACATCTTTAACCTCAGCTATCACTTTATTAAGTGCTACACTAATGTTTTTAATACTTTCGCTAAATCTCATTACTAACTCCTTTCAAAATTATTTTAAATACTTAAACTTCTTGATATTTTTCTTGCTTTAAAAAAGCCGTAAATCATCATTCCTAATCCTACTAATGCTAATTCCATACTAACTCCTTTCTAATTTTTTGAAAAAAATTATTTAATTTTAAGAGAACTTTTTCTTGTGATAGTTTTCCCGTATCTTTCTAAGAGTTTTTTATAAAGTTCTTCATTTTCTTTCTTAAGCTTTGAAGTATCTATTGAAGTAAAACTATTTGAAGCTGTTACTGATACTAAAAAATTGCTGATTTTAGCTTTTTTAATATTCTTAGCTTCAAGATAGTTTACTACTATTTCTTTTTTTGCCTTTAGCTCTTTTTCTATATCTTTTTTCTGAGTCTCTAAAAAAGCAATATCATTAACTAAATCATCTAACTCCTTACATTTAATTTCATCTGCCTGAAACACAGAGCAAGTATCTTTATGAGGACATTTAGAGCAATATAACTGCTCCTCTGCTTCCGGCTCAGTGCCGTTTTGCAATGCCTCCCATAAAGTTTTTGCCCTATCAAGTGCTATATCTTGTAATGCCTCATCAGGCTCAATAGCAAATTCTTTCATTTCTCCTGTGTTGAGGTTAAGCACAAAGATATATCCTCTTGTTTTAACTCCAAAATGTTTTTGAGCTAAATACATTTGAAGTTGGATTTGTAAAACCCAGCTACTATATGGAGTATCAGGAATATTGTTTGTGCTTTTAACCTCAACAACTACACATTCTTTAGGAGAACAAAATACAAAATCCAAATGAGCCTTAATGAAGTCTTCTTGAAGTTCTACCTGTGTTTGATATTTAATATTTTGAGCGTCAAGAGCTTTTGCAACCAAACTTTCTGCCAAATGTCCTCTTAAAAAGACCGCTAATGTTTGAGGGTCTTGTTCTTGCTGTTTGATTTTGTCTAAATAAGCTTTTCTTAGACATCCTCCTATATCAGATGCTCCTACATAAGTTGAGCGGTCTCCAAGAGAATTATCTAACTCGTTATTTTTTACTAAACCTTTTTCAATAAACTCTACCAATGCCATCATAGCCTCCTTTTTTAAATTTTAGAGGAACACAAAGTTCCATCGGAGGCTACGACGGCACTCTACTCCACAAGGGAGCTACGAGTGCAAAAGGGATAAACCCTCATCGTAGCCCCCTGTGGAGCTTTGTTTTTATAATAAGAAAAATTTTAACTTTCTATCTAATAAATCCTTTTCCAACTGCACTTTTAAGTGTAACTTTTGTTAAATACCTCCATTTAGGATAAGCTTTAAATTTACTTAAGAATGTGCCCATCTAATATAACTTTCAGCTCTTACAATAACAAATTTTTTTATTCTTAAGCTTCTTGCAGTTTGTTTTGCCTCTCTATAAGAATAAAAAAAGCCTTGTTGCCCATTTTTATATTTAAGAATATACATACTAACTCCTTTCTAACTAAATTTTTAAGAAAAAACATTTGCAAATGTTTTTGATTTGAAGAAAAAATGTAGCTAACTCCTGCTAACCGCCTCGGGGAGGTAGTGTAAGGGCACACTACCCCCGTTTACTATTCACATCGCTTTTGAGGTGGAATAGCCTTCTCGGGCAATCCCCGAGGCTCTTCTAAACTCTCCCAAGCGGGAGAGCTTACTAAACCCGGTTTACTTTTGCAGGTTGTGGATAATCCACAGCCCTACAAGGCGGTAGGACGGCACGGGTCGCCGTTATCCCTACTACCTTTCAGTGCTTTACAGCACCACTCATCATAAAGATGAGAAAAGTATAGTTATTATAGCATAGTTAACCAAAGTTAACCAAATTTTTCTTCTTTTATTAATTAATTTATTAATAATAATTTATTAAGAAATGTGAAAAACTTTTTTAAAAACTTTAAATACTCCTAAATTTCGACATTCTTTTAGTTGTAGTTTTTCACATATACACTTAAAAAATTGAGAAGTTGTCCGAATTTTTTAAGAAAGTGTCCAAATTTAATGAGAATTTGTCTAAATTTTAAGTAAAATTGGATATACTTAAATAAATTCTAATATTAGCAACTTCTTAATCAATAGCTATATAATTAATAACAATGCAGTGGCTTTTAAAATTCTTTTTTATTTGGCAAATTTAAAAATTGAGAAAATTGAGAATATAGCCTTTAAAGAGGAAATAATAAAATTTAATAGATTAAAAATAAAAGAAATAATTAAAAAGACTAATATAACTAAAAAAACATTAATGCGTAATTTGCAAAATTTACAAAGAACAAGTATTAAATTTGTAAATATTGAAGAACAAAAAGTAAGTTATGTAAGTGTTGTACCTAAATTTGAAATAATAAACGAAAAAGAAGTTAATATACATATTTACAGTGAGGTATTAAAATTAATACAAAATGTAAAAAGATATTTTACACCAATAAATTTAGAAGAGCTTTTAAAAATCAAGAATAAAAATGCTATAAAATTATACTTATTGCTGCAATATATTAAAAATTTTGATAAAAATGTAGCTAAACGCAAACATTATAATTTAGATGAATTAAATGAATTATTTGGCACTAATTATAAAAGTTTTACGCACTTTAATAAATATGTATTAGAACCTGCAATAAAAGAATTAAGAAATTTTGGATTAAATCCCATAATCACAAAAAAACAAGATTATACAAGTAGAGGGAGAGGAAGAAAAAAATTAATGGAATTATCATTGAATTTAGTTAACTTCTCAGCTCACTTACGCTAAAAGGTTCATTGAATTCAATATTATATTTTTTAGCAACCTTAGAAAAAGTATCGCTTAAATTTATAAGCAACTTTTTATAAGAGTTAAATATTTTTACTTTTTCTTGTGCTTCTATATCTGAATGTTTTACTTTTGCTAAGAAGTTATCAATTTCAACTGCTAAATCTATTAAAGGTATGCTCATTTCTGTCTTAGTTTTAATAAATTTAACATCTTTTCTCTTAAAATCAATTTTTTTTCTCATACCCCTTAACCTTTCTAATAATAAATTGTCTTATAATTCCGGAAGCATTTAATCCATCTTCTTTTGTATATTTCTTAAATTTCTTCCATATTTCTTCTTCTATCCAAAAATTTACCAACTTCCTTTTTTTGAATATCTTTTTCCTGCCTTTCATTATTAATCCTTTAATACTTAACAAATGCTATTATTGCTAAAAAAGTTAGGAGTCCCCAAATACTACTAAAAGCTATCTTTAAATCCTCTCTGCTTGGTATTCCGTTTTCTATTAAAATCCACTCAATAAAAAAAAAGAGAACTATATACCAAAAATTCGCTGGAAAATAGTAAAAGTAATACTTTGCAAGGAAAAATCCTACAACCAGCCATATTACAGGTGCTATTCCTATAAAAAAGCCTGTAAACTTATTCGTATAAGCTCTTATACTCCCAAAAGTCCAATAAACATACTCCCCTGCTTCTACCTTTCTTGGAATTAGGTATATTCCATGTGGTTTTCCTCCAAGAATAAGAGCCACTATAAAATGAGCTATTTCGTGTGGAAGAGTTGTAAAAAAACCCATTAAAAACACTAAAAAAAAGTTTTTAGAGCTTATGATTTTATGTTTAAGATTATTTAAAAACACTACTAAAACTATTCCTATAAATAAAGCTATATTTATCAACGATATACTCCTAAAGTATATAAGCTATTAAACATAAAACTATAATACATATAGCTATCAATTAAAAATAAAAAAGTTATAATGATATATTCCGTAAAGCTATTAGTATAAAATGCAAATTTTTTAGGAAGTATCCTAAAAGTTCTATTTTTAAAAAAAGGATATAAAAAACCTTTAATCCCGCCTTTAGTCATCATATCTCCTATATCGTGCATTAAAATACCAAGTGCCACCCCAAACCCTGCTATTTGCCAAATTCTACTTAAAAATAAAGAAAAAATAAATATAAAAAAAGGAAAAATAAGATAATGCGTAAAAGTTCTGTGTTTAACTCCTAAAATCTTTAAAGGAATAGATACAAATCCAAGTCTTCTCCCTATAAAAGAGTTTGGCTCATCTATATCAGGCAATAAACTACCAAATCCAACTGCCCCTAAAAAAACTATCTGTTCCTGTGTATTTAAAAAAGAAGCAATAGGAATAGCCGGTAAAAGTGCTAATGCTATGTGTCCTTTTGCTGTCATTCTCCTCCTTTCTTGTTTTTTAGAACTTGGTAACTTAGCTACTCATTTTATCTGCTACTCACTACTGACTACTCGCTAATTATATTTACCTCATCACAATGTATATCCTCATCAAACCCTAAATCTTTTAATCTAAATACAAGTGTTTTTGCCTTGTATTCTTTATTTTCAAACTCTATTTTTATTGCTTTTATATATGCCTCTTTGCTTTTTATAGCTTCATTTATAAATAATCCCCTGTCTTTTACTACACTATCTAACAGGGCAAATGAAATATATACCTTTTTATTAAACGCTACTACCAACTCTTCTAAATCTAAACCTAAACCTGCCTCATCTTTTTTTACTAAACACAAATTATCTTTTATCTTCTCAATTAATTTCTCTTTTGCTCCCTTGTAATCTTCCCCCGTATCAAACGGGTTATTCTCTTCAAAAATTTCGTCCATACTTATTTCAAAAACCTCATCCTCACTATCTTCTTCATTATTGCTATTGTTTATATTTATATCATTGTTATTACTATCATTTACATTTATATCATTCTCATTGTTATCATCTGTATTTATGTCTTTTGAATTGCTATTATATATGTTTATATCTTCATTATCACTAATTTCTTGAAACTCGGAACTTGGAACTTGGCAACTTTTCTCATTTTTCATTTTCATTAGCCACTCATTTATCTCTTTCTCTCTTGCTCTTTTATCTGCTTCAAGCAATACTTTTAAAGTATAGTTATTTTTATTTTTCATATTTCCATGGTGCTGTTCTATTGCCTCTATTATCTCCGTATTTAGCTCAGGATATTTCTCTCTAAAAATCATCGCACTAATTACATTATGAGGTGCTTTTTTAAATATATCAGGTGTTAAATCCTTGCTTAAAGATTTTTCGATTTTTCCTATATCGTGTCCAAGCGAAGCTATTATAACTCTCTCAAGGTAAAGCTCTTTTTCGTCTTTATTGTTTTGCTCTAAATACTCTATTGCTTTATTCACAACATTTATGGTGTGAGTGTATAAATCCACTTCGCTTAGAATATCGTAGCTTGTCTTCCCTGCTACTATCATCTTTTTATAGTCTTTATAATTTGGGTCTTGTTTAAATTTACTTGCCACACTGCTTACAGGATTATTTTCAAGCATTTTTAAAATATCTGATATAACTCTTATGCCAAGCTCTGAAAAACTATCTTGATTTTTTTCTATAAACCTAAATAACTCTTTACTCTCTTTTTTATTAAATTGAGGAATAATTAAAGGTGCTTTTTTCTCTTCTTCTTTTGGAAGCTCATTTATAACTTCTTGTCTTATTATCTCTTTATAGCTCTCCTCCTCAAGCCATATTTTTGCAATTTCGGCTAACTCAACTTCTTGAATTGCACAATTTTTTCTTTTTGCTATCTTATGTTGCAAGTATAAATAGATTGTTATATAAAAAAGAGTTATGAAAATGCCAACTATTGCTATTTCTTTTTTATAATAGTTTGCAAGTTCCCCTAAGATAGAGGAATTAAAAAATATATTAAATGAGAATTCTCCTGTTACTTTGAAATATCCATACTCTATAATTAAAGCTATTATAAATGATAAGAAGATAAAATACATTAATATTTTTACTAATACGCTTCTTATTAAAAAATCAACAATATCTCCTATTATATCTATCATTTATTCTCCTTGCCATTCTCCATTCTCAATTTTCTATTGTCCATTGTTATAGTTACCTAATCTCTCCCGTTGCCCGTGCATTCGGCATTTTTATAACCACTTCCGTTGGCTCAACTCTTGCAGTCTTGCCTTTATACTCCCCCTCAAATCCAAAATAATAAAGAATAATAAAGAAGCAAGTCGCCGTGGGTGGCACGGGGTCACTTTCACTTCAATCATTATAAGCCATATTGTAAAAAACGCAATTATTAATGTTCCTACAATTTCCATATTAATACTTTTCATATTCTTCTAAAGCTTTTATTTTTTTTCTTTTTAACAATAAGCCTTTAAAGAAAATTGTAAAAAAAGGAAGCAAAGCAAAAAATGTCATTGTAATTAAAATATCTCTTGAAGTTTGAACTATTGCTGGAGAAATATATGTGTAATAGTAATTATATATAACATTTATATCAACTTCTTGCGGCAGAAATAGATTTACTAAAAATCTTAAAAAGTCTAAGAAATTGTAAATGCTATTTGGACTAACATAACTAATGTAGTATAAATATTTTAAAATTAAAAAGGCAATAATTCCTTTTAGAAGAAATGCTACACTTCTACCTGAAAATAGCGAAAAAATAGCTTTTTTTGTTACACTGCCTTTATAGTATTTGCTTAAATACATTAAGAATACTGTTGAAGCAATTATAGGAAACAATGACATTCCCTCTAAAACTATTTTTTCGTAAATAGTAAGTCTTTCATTAAAAAAATATAATTTAAAACTTGGGTAAATAGTTTGTAAAAATGGTAATAATGTAACCAATAATAAACTCTCAATAAAACCGCTTTTAAAACCTACTTTAATAAAATCCCATACCTGTTCATAAGTAAAATATTCTTTTGGCAAATCTTCAACTGAGTTTTTCTCTATTACATAATATCTCTGTATTATTGATAGAGCTGAAAATAATGAGGTAGGTTTTTTATAGCTTTCGCCGTCAATAGGAGTAGAATTATTGATATTGTTTTCATTAATATTTTTAGTTTCGTCCATATAACCTGCCACCTTAACTCCTTATTACTTTTTTATTAAAAATAATTTCTATTTTCTTTTTTAACTTATCATTTATCTTCGGAGTAGATTTTATTATGATTTTGTCTTTTAAGAATTTTGCTTTTTTAATATAAACTCCACCACAAATAGTTTGGAGTTTGTATTTTTGAATATTTATTGAAATGTCGTCTAAAATGATTATTAAATTACCATTTCTTATTTGAATTTTTTTAATATGAAATAGTCCTTTTTCATATAATTCCCACTTCTTTTTATTAAAAAGTTTATTCTTTGGCAATTTACTTTTAAATTTACAATTATCAATTTTAACAATATATTCACTACAAGTTTCCCCAATTATCTCTCCCTCAACTACTTGATAAGGAAACTTGTCTAAAATCTTTTGTTTAATTTTTTGATTAGATAAACAAATAAGTCTATCTTTTAATTTTTCACTTATTTTTTCTATTTTCTTTTTAGTGAGCCTTATTTTTCTTTCTTTATATACGCCGTCTAAATTAATATAGCTTTCATATAACCTGTTACCTTTAAGAAAAAGGCTCTCTATATTTAATTCCTCTTTTATTATCATTTTTAATTCGTGCAAGACTTCGGTAAATTCCAAATTATAAATTTTTGAAAACTCTTTTAAAAAGTCCAAATTCAATAGACTATCCTTTAAGTTTTTTGTTAAAATATTTTAGCAAAAAATATATAAAAAATCTTTATAAAAAGGAGTGAGAATGAGCAAAACTTTAAAAGAAATAGCAAAAGAAAGTGAAGAAAAAGGGTATCAAAAAGTGTGGGATTTGTATAAAAAATTTGATAGCAAATTAGATAAATTTTTATCTGAAATCTTAGATGAAAAAGAAGACCAAAAGTTTGGTATTTTTGATTTATGGAAATGGCTTAAAGATAAATTTAATAGAGTTAATAAAAAAATTGAAATAAAAGACAATGAGCTTTTAGAAGACAATAAAAAGAATTAACAATGAAAAAGTTATTTTTTATATTCTTACTGACATTAAGTCTATTTGCTAAGGTTTATCATAGTCTTCCTGAGGCAAAAATAAAAGCAAAAGAAACATTAAAACCGATATTACTTATTGTTTATTCTCCTACTTGCCCTCATTGTGCTAATTATTTTACTAATATGAAAAATGACTCAAATGTTATGAGGCTAATAGCTGAAAATTATGTAATCTGTATCTTAAATGTAGATACAAGTAATATACCTGCGAATATACCATTTAGTGGAACTGTGCCTTTTACTGAGGTATTATATTTTAATGGAGAGCCTATTACACCGCCTCTAAACGGGGAAATACCTGTGAA
>Ga0256843_1001511_pt1 | contig 18229 bp, 15 predicted proteins | sample AlvinellametaG_FD_191572 | JGI IMG/M metagenome (GOLD analysis project Ga0256843, IMG submission 191572) | Pompeii worm associated microbial communities from hydrothermal vent at the East Pacific Rise, Pacific Ocean - Alvinella | ecosystem: Host-associated > Annelida > Integument > Unclassified ... | reverse complement strand
TTCATCTTTTAAATAATCTAAATAGCCATCTGCCAACAAACTAATAGTATCGGTAGTAACATCGATGTTTAATTGATTAAATGTATCGACAAGTCTATTGTATTTTACTTCGTTCTTTGTTTTTAATCCCTTGGCATAATCTGCCCAATATTGCTTATTGATAGGCTCATATACCTCGATAAATGTATCGATAGCAACCGGAATTTGATGTTTTTCCAGTAGTTTTTCAAATGCTAAAATAGAATTGGCCTCAAAATCCCATAAAGTATGGTCTAAATCGAAAAAAATATCGGTAATTTTGTTTTGCATAATGGTTGTTTATTGTTGATGTGATGATTTGATGAATTGTTTAATCGTGTAATTGTGGAATCGTTGAACCGTTTAGTTTAGTTGATAATGTGATAAACTGTGTAATCGTGTAATTGTGTAATCGTTGAATCGTTTATTTGATAATATGATGATTTGATAAATTGTTTAATCGTGGAACCGTGTAATCGTGGAATCGTTTAGTTTAGTTGATAATGTGATAAACTGTGTAATCGTGTAATTGTGTAATCGTTGAATCGTTTATTTGATAATATGATGATTTGATAAATTGTTTAATCGTGGAACTGTGTAATCGTGGAATCGTTTAGTTTAGTTGATAATGTGATAAACTGTATAATTGTTTAGTTTAATTGATGATTTGATGATTTGATAAACTGTTGAATCGTGTAATCGTTGAATCGTTTATTTGATAATATGATGATTTGATAAATTGTTTAATCGTGTGAACCGTGTAATCGTGTAATTGTTAATAGTATTTTGCACATTGGTTCCCGTATCGTTCCTCTCGGGACTTCCTGCGGTCGCATCGGTCATCCGCCCTAGTACTTTTCCTCGTTCCTTTTACCTTTCACCTATGAAATTGTTTTTAGAAAATTGCTTTATTGTTTCGATATATAATTTGTTCCAATCTTTCCAGTCATCTGTATCGCTTAGGATAAAATTATGAAAAGCCGGATAAAAATGTCCTTTGTATTTTTTAATAATTCGCCCCTGCTCTAACATAATACTAACTGCTTTTTCGGCTGAAAAATGATACTGATATTTGAGCATAATATCCGAAATAGATACTGGATGCAATTGCAAACTTGTTTCTGTTTCATTTTCGATATCATAAAAGTTAAACGGAATGCTTGTGCCTGCTCTAAACCCGATTTTTTGATTGTAACCCATCGAATAATCGGCTTTTATTTCGGATTCGTTATAATTTTGATAGGTTTTAGGGATTTTAATTCTATTAAAATGTGCCCGTGTGGTAAGCACTTGTTTGTGAATGATATTTTCGAGTGCTTTGATTTCTTTTTCAATCATCTCGGCATCATCAATGGTATAATATGACGTAAGCAAACCTGTTTCGGCATAATCTGCCAAAAATTTAATCTCGCGCTGATAAACACTCTTGTTTTTTGAAATATTATGATCAAAAACCGAATATGTAGTCAGTAAATGAAAAAATGTAAGTGGGTGTTTAAACTTCTTTTTCAACCTTAATATTTCATCAAAAGTATCGTAAGGATCTTTCTTTTTGGTAAAATAAACTTGATTGCGCAACCAAAATTTTTTAAGTCTGAAATGCAATAAATCATTCAAACCTCCACCTATAAAACGTAAGAATGCCTTGTTTTTGAAAAGTGCCGCCATACTGACATCAATGATGGGATGAAAATAAAATTGTCTTTCGGAAAATACCAAATCAGGAAAACGATTTGTCAATTCATTTTGAAGCATATCTGCCCATATTTCGACCATTGGTTTGTTTAAAACGCCTCTTTGTCGTAGGATACTGTCTTTATAGTTATATCGCTCATGCGCATCGAGTTTGTGAGGTAAATACTCTTCATAACGCGCTAATAGATAAAAACTTGCCGCAAAAATATCGAAAGGAATACTGGCGTCGGGAATTTGAAAAAATATCAATTCGCCTTGCCATTTGCCAAAATCGAGTTCGGTTTGCTTGATGCCTTGCTGAAATAACAGTTTGTGTGCCTTTATATGAAACTCTTTTCCTAATGCCTGAGGCGCATACGAAAATTTTGCGCCGTTAAAAGCAATAAATTCTTCAATTTTTGTTGTAAATTTGACTTCCGTTTGTAATATATTGTTAAATATATGCCGAAAGATGAAATTAACTCTTGAAGTTATTCTATGTGTATAAACCAATATCATTTGACAAAGATAATGATTTAATTACGAATTAGGTCCCGATAGCTATCGGGATATGAATTACGAATTAGCCAAAAACAAAACATATGAAACTACTAATGATTTATTGTGAACAATTTGCTTACCAACCACAAATTAAAACCCTCCCCAACTTCCCCGATTTTACGGAAAAAGTGATACTACAAAATGTATTAGTAGCTTTTACGCAAATGGAAGAAAAAGATGAAGAAAACCCAAAATATGCCGAGACCAAATTGGTTAAAAGTTTGAAATGGGCAGCCAAGAAGAATGAAACTAAGCATATTGTACTGCATTCGTTTGCACATTTGTCTGAAAGTAAAGCCAATCCTGTAATAACAAAAGAATTATTTGATAGTGTTGAAGCGCGTTTACAAAATGCTGATTATACGGCAGAACAAACACCTTTCGGCTATTTCTTAGACATTAATGTACAAGCCCCGGGGCGTTCTAGCGCTAGGATTTTCAAGAGTTTTTAACTATTAATATGATTATTAGGATTCTATTTCAAGTAAAAATTCTAGCATTTTTTTTGATTCTCGGCTTTCATATTTAAAAGACCCCGTCATATAAATATAACCAATTAACAGCATGAAAAACAATGTAAGTATTGTTGAATTTGATTTTTCCGAAGCATTTTTGATAAAGGTAGAGTAAAAAACATAAACAATACTACCTAAATAGAAAAGTATAAATACTAATGCTAATTTACTTAACCTCATTTTGATATTGACCTTTGTTTTGCTAAAATCTTTTTCAATTTTACCGTTAATAATAGGTAAAAAGATATTATTATAATCAAGAATTCTGTTTATTTTAAAAGAATTCTCTCTTACAAAACCTTCATAGGGCTCATTTTCATTAATTTAAAAGTTCTCTCTTGTTCTAAAGTATACTTTTGTTTCTATAATATCATCAATTCTCTTTAATACCTCCTTAGAATCCAGCTTTGTTACATAAGTGATATTTTCATAAGGAAAAAACACTACAAACTAGAACTATCAAAAATAAGGGGTAGCAAATCGTGTAGCGAGTCTGATTTGTATACTTTTCCCACTTCGCCCATAAAATAAATCTCGATAAACTGGTCTTGTTTTACTTCATATTCGGCAATGGCTTGACGGCAAGCGCCACAAGGAGGTATGGGTTGGTCTAATTTATGCATTTCTGAACGTGCCGAAATAGCCATTTTCAATACCTTATTGTCGGGATATTGCGAGCCTGCTGCCCAAATGGCTACACGCTCAGCACACATACCTGACGGATAAGCGGCATTTTCTTGGTTATTGCCTGTTACTACGATACCGTTGTCCAATAAAAGCGCCGCACCAACTCTAAAATGAGAATAAGGTGCATAGGCTTTTTCGCGAATGTCTATGGCACTTTGCATCAACTGTTGCATTTCGGACGACAGTTCGTTGATATCGTTATACACTGTAATTTCTGAGAATATTTTTATTTTTTCCACAATCTATAAGTTTAAAAAAGACCAAATTGCTTTGGTCTTTTATAATTCTGTAATAATCTGTTATTTTTTATCTTCGTCTCCTACACCACCTTTTGCGAAGTCATCGATATTGAATGTCAATGAAAAACGCATGGTATTGTCAAGCGGTGAACGTAACGCTCCGGTACTGAAAATATATGACATATCAATAATCATATAATTGTATTTAAAACCGGCTCCAACGGTAATATATTTTCGTTTACCTTTTATTTCACTTTCATGAAAATAACCGGCTCTTAATGAGAAGGCATCCAAATAAGTATATTCTGTACCTATTGACCATTGGAACTCTTTCAGTTCTTCGCTCATACCGCCGGGCGCATCGCTAAATGACTGAAATATACCACTCATCCAGTTTACATTGTCATCCTGTCCTTCAACAATAACCCCGTTAACATCTCTTACCGGAGGCGTTGGCACTAATAGTTTATTGGTTTCAAGGGTAATCCCAACATTATTGTAATCATCTAAAATAAAATCAAATCCGGCACCCAAACGTAAATTGGTGGGTAAAAAATCACCTTCATCACTTTTATAATATTTCATTTTAGGACCTAAATTCTGAATGTTATATCCTAATCGTAATTTACCTTGAAAATCTTTAAAATCAATTTCTTCTGACTCGTAATAACCCGATAAATCCACGGCAAAACTCTGCGCGGCTGATGCATCGTCATTTCCTGTACCTAGTTTTAAATCTGAGTTGATAAAACGCATGGTTACCGCCATTGAAAAAGTGTTAGACAGTTTAAGCGCATAAGATGCGTCAATAGCAAATTCATTGGGTGAAACTGTTCCGGTATATTGACCATTTCTGTCTGATAAATCAATTTCTCCTAAGCCAAAATATTTTAAGCCGATGCCGAAAGCACTTCTATCATTTAATTTGCGATAATAATTGGCATTTAGTATTTTAATATCATTAACCAATTGACTTAAATAAGGCGTGTAACTGATTCCTACGCCTGTTTTGCTTTCTAAAAAATTGTATTTAGCAGCATTCCAATATTGCGAAAAAGCATCCGGAGAAGTAGCTACGCCCATGTCTCCCATACTTGAAGCGCGAGCATCGCCTGAAACTAATAAAAATGGAACGGCTGTGGTTATTACGCGTGTGTCTGTTTGTGCATTAATGTTAATTGATGTGCCTATTAGCACCATGAGCATCAAAAATTTCTTCATTCTTTCTTTCTTTAAAATAAGTGTCCAAATTTACAATATTTTCTTATAATATTACAAGCTTTTCTACTTTGGTTGTTGTTTTTCCTGTTAATGTTCTGACTGTGAGCTTATATACATATACGCCCTTAGCTAGTTTATTGCCAAAATTATCTTTCCCATCCCATGAAATATCCCTTGAAAGGAACCCGTCGGAAATAATTGATTGGTTGTGTTGCCATACCAATTTACCACTAATTGAATAAACTTGTACCATTACATCGAGGGTTTCAAAAGGATGATTATGATTAAACCAAAACTCGGTATAATCGACAAATGGATTGGGATAATTAAGTACTTTTTCTAATTGTATTTCTTGGTTGCTGACTACTTGAAAATCGATTTTTGCTACGGATGAGTTGTTATAAACATCCCAAGCCTTGATGGTTAATGTATGCCATCCGGGCTCTATGCCAAATAATCGGTAACGCACTTTTCCTTTTTTATAAGTATTTCTTTCGGTTTCATAAAAATCATTCAACACGTATATATCTGTCTGATTATCATCTAAATATGCCGTAATATCATGTCCAATACCGCCAATGGTATTAATACCGTGTTCGTCTTCTAAATGTAGTAATAAATATGGACTTTCATCGGTAATTCCGCCCGAAACAAAGTTAGTGTCATTCATATATGGTTTGATAATAGGCGGTTGATTATCTTCTTCGGCATTAGGTTCTAAACCGCCAACAATAATGGTATTATCATAGCCAATTTTTTCTTCATTTTGGTCTTCGGCATAAAAACTGATTCGACCTTTTCCGTAGGTAAGATTAATATCTTTGGGAACAATAAATTCAAAACTGAATCTACCGGCGGTAACATCGGCTTTTCCTTGAAAAATTTTACGTCCCAAATTGGTAAAAGTTAAGGGAGTGCCATTTCCGTCATTTTGACGCGTTGTTTTGAGAATTTCTTTATCAAATACAATCGGAGAAACCGTTCCGTTATATGCTGTAAGTAACTGGTTATTAGCATCTCTGATTTCTCCTTCAATTTTAATTTTTTTAAGTGCTTTTAGTGTATCGGTTGGTTTATTATTTACTTTTGTTAAGACAATTTTAGGATTTGGAAATGCTAAATCAAATCCGGGATCACCTAAATAAGCCATGTTATATTTGCCAATACTGCTACTATTGCATTTTGTCAAACGTAATGCATCAGCAGGATTTTTAATCATAGTACCTCCCGATTTTAAGCCAAAAACATAATCATAAAAACTTCGGTTAAAAGTTAAGGCATTACTAATCCAAATTTCGCGAACGGTTGTAACCATTGATAGTACTCCTCCGTTTTTATTCCAAAGCAATTCTTCGGCGGCCGTATCTCTGGTTGGATTATCAAACCTGCCAAACTCGCATGTTAGTGTTGTAAGCATCGGTAATCTGTCAAAATTATGAAAATTCCGAGCATCGTTAAACTCTAACATTCTTTCATGACTCAAAGCCACTTCGTTACCATGACCTAAATAACCGATTATCAAACTGCCTTTTTCAAAAGTGTTTAGCAAATCACGACGTGCATCGGGGTAGCGTGCCCCGCCTGAGGTCATTTCTTGCACATAAGCGTCTTGGTAAATTTTAATCTTGTTATACTCGGGATGTAAAGCCGTGATATCGCGGGCAATTGAGTCGACATTTGACACAAAATGATCTGATGTTTTATCAAAATCGTCGGACCATAAAGTAATAAATGTGTGCCAATTCTTCTTCGTATCGTAGTGTATATATCGTTTGTATTTGTTAATAATATTGGTAGCATCTTCTTCGTTTCTGATAATAAGACGTCCTACCGAAATATCAGGTTTTTCTGACTGATACATCATTCCTTCATTATTATCCATCATTACAAAGAAATCATCAGAAGAATAAGAATTAACTAAACTAAACCCGGACACCTGTTGAAAAATAGGTACAATATTGGTGTTTTCACCATTTTCTAAAAGGTGATTGGGTAATAAGTTTCTAAAATCGACTGATGCATCGCCAAATAACAGTAAATATTTAACTTTTTTATTGGCTGTTGATGCGTTTTTATATACATATTTAACAAAGTTACGAATGGCACCAATATCTTGTGCCCCATTTCCAAATTCATTATAAATTATATCTAAATCTGCTACATAGGTAGACTGCCCAATAGTCCTGTGCATAGCTGCTAATTCCTCGGCTTTGTTATGTAAATAATTTGGCGTAACAATCAAATAATCAACATCTTTAAAACTACCTGTATGATAAAATACATCATTATGCAAATTCTGATTTGCAACCGAAGTATGTTTTGTTTTTTTAGGTTTTAACAAATCATTTTTGTCAATGGCAATAAATTTTTGATTGATTCCCAGGGTAAATTTCACATCAAAATCAGCATTGTTATTCGACATCTGTGTAGGATTGTATATATCATCAATATTCCAAACACGCGTTATATCAGCACTCTGCGTAAAATGGTAAGCACCTACACCTGCATATAATGATTCGTCCGGATTGTATACTTCAAATTGCTTTCCAAAAGCTTGTATTTTGCAATAGGCTTTTACATTAATATAGTTAAGGTACATTTTGGCATCAAAATCGTGGTTATTATTAAAAAGCAAAGTAAAATCTAATTTGTTACTATTAACGGTAGTGTTTCCTTGCAAATTATAAGCTGCACCAACATTAGTTGATACTACAGCGTTTGATGCCAGCCGGCTCGTACCAATATTTTGACCATTTAGCGAAACATTCAACGATGTACTATTGGCATTACCTGCTGCATTAATTTTATAAGAAACCGGTTCAGTTGTAATTAAGTTATCAAAAACAAATGAAACAGTCATTTTGTTATCAGACAAACCTAGAGGCTCTTCATACCATTGCCTGCCTAAATAAGTAAAATTTGTTTCATCTTTTTCGTGAAACTTTTGCGCCAAATATGAAGTGTATGTTTTTGAAATAGAACCGGGTGGTGCCATATATGACTGAATACGCTTCCCGTTTTGACTGTCAATTTGCACAAAATAATAAGTATGATTGGTATACGGATTTAAGTTTGATTGATTATCGTTATTCCAACCTTTATGACTTTGTCCATAAAACAAAATATAGTCATCAGAATCAAATGAATTGTCTTGCTCTCCTACTATTTCAATTGCCAACTCAGTAATATCTTCGGGGTATGAAATATTATTTGACAGAGGAACAGACTGACCTCCATTTCCAAATATTTTGATTGTTTTTGGGTTAACATTACTCAGATTAATGCCCAAACTTTCAAGAAACTTTTTATCAATTTTATATACACCGGTTTTTTCAATTTCAAATCGATACCATTTGCCACTTGCCAATTTACTATCATAAATTTGTGGTACGTTAAATCTGTTTTGGTTAGATATAGTATGATATGTTACATCGAAAGCATCAAGCTTATAATAACGATTATTTTTTTTAATAATAGCATTGATTTTTAAATCGGCATATAATACATCCCGACCGTAATTAGTCACTAAATTTGCTTTAAATTCTTCTTCTATTTTATTAATATTCAGAAACTTAACAACATTATTTGCAACAGCACTATATTTGACATTTTTGAGCTCTACAGCATTCTTGTCAATTTCATTTGCTGCTTGCCAAATAGTAGAAAAATATATATTCTTATCGCTGTATACGTAGTGTTCCTTTTGAAAAAGATATACTTCATCGGGTTTGGCTTTTTGCCATTCGGACGGATTAATTTGCCAATTAATCGTGAAATGTTTGCTTTGTGCAAAAATACTGTTTGCTACTATAAACACTATAAATATTACTAGCTTCTTCATAATTAGTACCTAAAACGAAATCTTCTTTAATATATTGCAAGATAGTGAAATAATTGATAAAGAAAAATGGAATATAATATTTTATATTTGTGAATTAATACCATTTTCATTTATATAATGGTCACAATAAGGTAATTAAGCTATTGAATATATAATAATGTTTTCCAAGATGTAAAGAGAATACAGAAATTTTATCATTGTTCATTATATATGTAAAGAAAAATTGATTTTCTTATCAAAAGAAACTATCTTTGTAAAGAAAATGAAGTAAACTTTACAAAAAGGATTATAAAATGTTAAAGAAATTACCAATAGAGAAAGATGTTGAAACAAAAAAAGTTCTGAAAAAACTTGCGACTGCTCATCGTGCGTTGGCAGAATTAAAAGGAGTTGTTTCTACCATTCCAAATGAAAATATTTTAATTAACACATTAGGATTGCAAGAAGCAAAAGACAGTTCGGCAATAGAGAATATAATTTCAACACACGATGATATTTATAAAGCAGACTTAAATCTTGAAGGTTTTAAATCGCTGAATGCCAAAGAAGTTCAAAATTACATTTCAGCACTAAAAAAGGGCTTTGCTCTAATATCTAAAAAAAAGATATTAACAAACAACGACATAATTGAAATACAATCGGAGTTAGAGAAAAACAAAGCCGGTTTTAGAAAACTTCCCGGAACTGCATTAAAAAATGCTACAACAGGAGAAACAGTTTATACACCACCACAAGAATATTCCGAAATTTTGGATTTAATGTCAAATTTGGAACAATTTATCAATGATGACACTATGTCTGATTTTGACCCATTGATAAAAATGGCAATCATTCATTATCAGTTTGAAAGCATTCACCCATTTTATGACGGAAACGGAAGAACAGGTAGAATAATAAATGTTCTTTATTTGGTAATGAAAGATTTATTGAATTTGCCAATTTTATATTTAAGCCGATATATAATTTTAAACAAAGGAGATTATTATAAGTTATTGCAAGAAATACGAGAAACTGATAATTGGGAAAATTGGTTGTTATTTATGTTGGACGCAGTAGAACAAATATCCATAGAAACCATTGAATTAATAGGAAAAATAAGAGAATTGATTTTTGAATATAAAAACATTCTTCGCAATAATTATAAATTTTACAGTCAAGATTTATTAAACAATTTATTTAAACACCCATATACAAAAATAGAATTTATAGAACGAGATTTAGGTGTTTCTCGAATTACAGCAGCAAAATATCTAAATGAATTAGCAAAAGACGGATTATTAAGAAAAGAAAAATTGGGAACAGGAAACTATTATATTAATGAAAGGTTAATGAATTTACTGACAATGAAATAAAAAAACTTTTTACAATATTAACCATATAATGTAAACAAAAGTGATAAAATTAAAAACAATGAGTAAAAATAATTAGCATGAATATTGCACTATACGGATTTATGGGTGCCGGAAAATCAAGCCTAGGCAAAGCATTGGCAGACAAATTAGGATATTCTTTTATCGACTTAGATGACGAAATTGAAATGCATCAAGCCATGTCAATCAACGACATTTTTGCTCAAAAAGGCGAAATTGCTTTCAGACAAATAGAACATCAAGTATTGAAAGAATTTATCAGAAAAGACGAAAAAAACCTAGTTTTAGCACTAGGAGGTGGTGCTATTCTTGCCCCAAATAATCGCAAGTTGTTAGAGATTAGAAATTACACCAATATATATATTAATGTATCTATCGACAGCCTGATTAAACGCTTAAAAACCGACAAAGATAATCGCCCAATAATTAACGAATTAGATGATGATCATTTTGACAATTATATCAAAGCTTTGTTTGAAAGCAGGAAAATGACGTATGAAAAACATGCACATATTACTGTTTCTATCACTAAGGAAGATTTTAATACCAGTCTCGAAAAAATCTATTTACACCTTAATTTGAATTAATTTTTACAAATATTTATAAAAAAAATCTTATTTTTACCATATTAAAAATATTTTATGATTCAATTACGTCAAACAGTCATTATATTTCTTGCTTTATTAGCTTTTTCATCTTGTGAAGAAAAAATGGAATTAAATCCCGAAAATGCCGAAGAAAAAATTGTTGTAGAAGCACTTTTCGCCGACAATGCCATGGCGTCATATTTACGTATTACCAAATCCAAAGGTGTTTATGAAAGCGTGATTGATCATCCAAAAGTGACTGATGCCATTGTTAAAATGATTGATAAAACAGATGGCACTATAATCAACTATACCCATGAGGGAGGCGGTTCATACAAAACAACTGTAAATGGTATTGTAGGACATGATTATCGTTTAGAAATTGATGCAGACGGACAACACATTACCGGTGAACAAACAATGTTGGCGGCTACACCATTAAACCGAATTGTTTCAAGAGCTACTGATGAGCCCAATCGTTTTATGTTAGACACCTATTTTGATGACAATCCTGACACCGAAGATTACTATTTGTACATTATGTATCCGGCTGACCAAACCGTTGAACCTCGTTTTAGTGTGGCATCCGACTTGCAATATAACACAAACACACACGCTTTACTCATTCCCGACGAAGTATTTAACCAAGGGGAACAATGGTTTGTATTCATGTTTCATATAGACAGAAGCAATTATAACTATTTAAAAGTAATTTTACGCGCTATGAAAAGTTTGAATAGCGGTTCGCACCCCTTTTATGGCATTTCGTTAGGCAATCCTACAAGCACTATTCAAGGAGATAAAGTAATGGGCTACTTTATTGCGTCACCGGTGAGTTTTTCTCCTATTGTTATTGGAAACTAAATATTTCTTTAATAAATTTGTTAATAACTATTTTTTATACACATTTTCAAACGACAAAATATTCCTACTTTTGTTTGTAAGAATTATCTTACATCTGACTAAAAAAAAACGAACAGATGAAAGTAAATATCAATGATTTTATCCGCGATGTCAAAGATTTTCCCAAAGAAGGTATTATTTTTAAAGACATCACGCCACTATTAGGCAATCCCGACGCATTAAAACAAGCTACCCAAGACATTTTGGCAATTGTTCCCAAAGATATTGACAAAGTTGTAGGAATTGAAGCGCGTGGTTTTTTCTTTGCCACTTTACTAGCCGAACACCTCAATGCAGGTTTTGTACCTATCCGTAAACCTGGCAAACTCCCCTACAAAACCTATGAAGAATCATATGCCCTAGAATATGGCACAGATACCTTAACAATGCATATCGATGCTATTAAACCGGGCGAAAAAGTACTCATTCACGATGATGTTTTAGCCACAGGCGGTACAGCCGAAGCGGTTGTTAAATTGGTAGAAAAAGCCGGCGGAAAAGTAGTAATGCTCAACTTTTTAATCATACTTGACTTTCTAGCAGGAAAAGACAAACTGAAAGGTTATGAAATTAGCAGTTTACTAAATTACTAATTATCTATTTTACAATACTTTAAATCAACAAAAGTAATTTTTTGTTGTGCCATTAGTTTGTCTAAAATAGGCGAAATATCTGTTTTAAACTGTTGTTGTATCACTTTTTTTGACATACAATTTGCCGTAAGCATAGTTAATATTTTATCATAAACATCTGTACTGTTTTCCTGGAAATTTGCTATTTGACAAATATCACAAATTCCGCAATTATCGGCTGCTTTTTCTTCAAAATAATCAGCTAAGAATTGTGCTCGGCAAATGCTGTCATTCTCGACATAGGCTAGCACTTGCAACACTTGATGCTTTTTGTGTAAAATTCGCTTTTGTAAATTTTTGGATTTATACTTAAAGGTATTTTCATCACGATTCAGCAAAAATAAAATGCTAAATTGTTCTCCTTCGGGCTGATAATCAATCAGATTTCTTTTTTGTAATGCCAATAAAACATCTAGCAACTCTTTTCTTGGCATATCCAATTGCTTTGCTAAAATACGTGTCTTAATTTTCACCGAAAGATTTAATATATCTGTATAATTACGTGCCAAAAAATCGACAACTTTATAGCCCAATCGTTTATGCGCCACATAATTACGTGTCATTGCAGGACTTGCTATAATTTGAATTTTGGCAAAAAACCGACGCCCTTGATTTACCTCAATAAACCCTTCGCTTTCAAGCATTTGCAATACGTTAAGCGTCTTGTACATATCCAAACTAAAACGATTACAAAAATGCATAAAATCCATCGATTGCATCACATCAATCCCTTCACCTTCGGCAATATAAAAATGGTTGTATAAACTTTTATATACTTTGTAAACATCTTCCAAAGAAGGAATGTTTTTCAGGCTGGTATTTTTATAAAACGTAATATCGTAATCAGACAACAATATGACGGCTTCTGACATTTTACCATCGCGCCCCGCTCTCCCCGACTCTTGCACATAATTTTCGAGAGATTCGGGCAAATCCAAATGCACAACTTTGCGCACATCGGCTTTGTTGATCCCCATACCAAAAGCGGTGGTCGCAAACATGATTCTAACCTTATTGTCAAGCCAATCTTGTAATGACTTTTGCTTGTCTTGAAGAGTCATTCCGCCATGAAAAAATGCGGTTAAAAATCCCCTGCGCATCAATAAATCTGCCATTTGATAGGTGCGTTTACGTGTACGCACATACACAATTGCTGTTTCGTCCGGTTTGAGCAAAGTCGCCAACAAGCCTATTTTATCTTCGGTGTCATTTATTTGATACGAAATATTATTCCTAAAAACAGATTGTTTAAAAATTTTAGGTTTTTGCAATGACAAATATGCTTCAATATCGCCAATAACACGTTGTTTTGCCGTAGCGGTTAATGAAATAATCGGCGTTTCGGGCAATAAATTTTTAAGAATTGATAATTTTAAATAAGAAGGTCTAAAATCGTGTCCCCATTCCGAAATACAATGCGCTTCATCAATGGTAATCAGGCTGATAGGCATATTTGACAAACGTCGTTGTACATAGTCATTTTGCAATCGCTCGGGCGAAATAAATAGAAATTTTGTTTTACCAAAAGCCGTATTATCCAGCAAACGTGCCAACTCGTCAAATGACAAGCCGCCTGTTAATGCAATCGATTTGATACCCAAATTGTTAAGCGTATTGACCTGATCTTCAATCAAAGCAATTAATGGGGAAATAACTAAAGTAATTCCTTCGAGCATCAAACCTGCTACTTGATAAATAACTGATTTGCCACTGCCTGTCGGCAACACGGCAATAACATCGTTTTTGGCAACTACGGCATTAATAATGTCTAATTGTGGTTCACGAAAAGAATCATAACCCCAATATTTTTGCAATATTTGTACCGCAGGCAACAAAATTATTGGTGCTTTTTAATACTTCTTTCTATATAATCGACACGTTTTTCAACAGGACCAAAGGGTACAAAAATAAGATAATAACCCAATTCCTTATAATAGTTAACCAATTTATTATGAATTAGTTGTGCTTGATTAAAATTCTCATAACGCTCTGCATCGTTGACAAATATTTCGTCCCAGGGCGGCATGATAAAAACCAAATTATCATAAGGATGCGCACGGGTAATCTTTTCAAATTCTTCAGGAATATCTTGCTTGATAAATTTCATATACGCATTGACATCAGGAATGCCACGATCAAAGAAAATTACTTCCTTATCAAAATCATCAGCTTTTTTGTATTGTTTAACGCGTCCTTCGAGTAATTTTTTACTGAATAAATAGGGATCTTCTAAAAATAGTTGTTCAATACCGCTTTCTTGTGCTTCCTTAATAATGTCACGGGAAACCTCGTCAAAACATAGATAACCACGTCTTTTAAGTTCTTCGATAACAGTCGATTTACCGGTACTGGGACCTCCTGTAATAACAATTTTTCTGGGTTTCAAAGTAGAGTTTTTTGCTTGTGTTAATAAGCAAACAAATGTAGTTTTTTATTTTTGAAAAACAAATTTTTTTATAAGATATTTTTGAAGAGACAGCTTTTAGACAACTTTTTATACACGCTTCATAAAATAACATTCGTCTTTTCTAATAATTTCAGCCTATGACAGCAATAAAAATTATCGATTACAAATTATCCGTTTTCAATCAAGAATAATTATCTTTGCACCGAAAAAGACGCTTCGATACATATCGAAGCAACGATTAAGTAATTAAACAAAAAATAATATGAAATACGATATCATTGTTTTAGGAAGTGGTCCCGGTGGTTATGTAACCGCCATTCGCGCGGCACAATTAGGCTTTAAAGTAGCTGTTGTCGAAAAAGAAAACCTAGGAGGCGTTTGCCTTAATTGGGGGTGCATTCCGACCAAAGCACTACTCAAAAGTGCCCAAGTTTTTGATTATATCAAGCATGCCAATCAGTATGGTGTGATTGCCGGCGAACCAAAAGCCGATTTTCCTGCCATGATACAACGCAGTCGCGGTGTTGCCGAAAGCATGAGTAATGGCGTTGCCTTTTTAATGCGCAAAAACGATATTACCGTAATTAACGGATTTGGAAAATTACTGCCCGGTAAACAAATCGAAGTAACTAACGACGACGAAAAAACTGTTTACAGCGCCGATCATATTATTATTGCCACAGGTGCACGCGCACGCCAATTACCCAACCTGCCAATCGATGGTGAAAAAGTAATCGATTACCGAAAAGCCATGACTTTGGACAAACAACCCGAATCTATGATTGTAGTAGGATCAGGAGCTATTGGTGTTGAGTTTGCCTATTTTTACCACACCATTGGCACTAAAGTAATCATTATCGAATATTTGCCCAATATTGTTCCGCTAGAAGATATTGACGTTTCCAAACAACTGGGACGTTCGTTTAAGAAATCGAAAATTAAAGTGATGACTTCTTCTGAATTGCTTAGCGTTGACACATCAGGCGACAAGGTAAAAGCCATTGTCAACACCAAAAAAGGCGAGGTCGAATTAGAAGCAGACATCATTCTGTCAGCAGTCGGCATTCAAGCAAATATCGAAAATATCGGTTTGGAAGAAGTTGGTATTACAACCGAACATGGTAAAATTACCGTAAACGATTTCTACCAAACAAATGTCGAAGGTTATTATGCCATTGGTGATGTATTGCCCACGCCTGCCCTAGCACACGTAGCATCGGCAGAAGGGATTACTTGTATAGAAAAAATTGCCGGACATAATCCCGATAAAATTGATTATAACAATATTCCCGGAGCAACTTATACCTCTCCCGAAATTTCATCAACCGGCATGACAGAGCAACAAGCCAAAGATGCAGGTTATGAAATACTTGTAGGAAAATTTCCATTTACAGCCAGTGGGAAAGCCAAAGCAGCCGGTGCCGCAGAAGGATTTGTAAAAGTTATTTTGGATAAAAAATATGGCGAAATACTAGGCGCACACATGATTGGTGCTAATGTTACCGAAATGATTGCCGAAATTGTTACGGCACGTAAAGCAGAAGCTACCGGACATACCATATTAAAAGCTATCCACCCGCATCCAACTATGAGCGAAGCAATTATGGAAGCCGTTGCCGATGCTTATGATGAAGTGATTCATTTGTAGGTTAAAGATTATTAGTTTTATAACGAATAGCTTGTAAGTTTATCGTTATAAGCTTGTCAGTTCGTCCCGATAGCTTTCGGGAGATCCATGAGCAACGCGATTGGAACGTATCGAGAACTTAGACAAGCGTTGCTCTATTACTTTACTTTATGTCTTTCAAACCGTAATGTATGACTTCTCGATACAAATTTTCGCCCCCTCAAAATTTACTCGAAGTGACATTATTATACTTTCTTTTACCCCTGCATATACTTTTTAGGGGTAATGCCAAATTTCTTTTTAAAAGCCACGATAAAATGTGTAGGCGTACTATAACCCATTTCATATGACACCTCTTTAACACTGTATTTGCCACTGAGTAATAATTGGCGTGCTAATTCCAATTTATAGTTTAATAAGTACTTGTAAATAGGATCGCCATAGATTTTTTTAAAACCTTTTTTTAGAATATTTATAGACAATTTTACTTCATCTGCCAGCGCTTCAACGGTTGGTGGTTCGTTAATTTGCTCGATAATCAATTGTCTGGCTTTTTTTATCTTAGCAACATTTCTGTCATCGCGCAAATTAGGACAAGCATTATCAATATTTTTGATCACTTTTTCATCAAAATAATAAGAAAGCAACTCCATTACTTTGGCTTTTAAGTAAATGCCATCAAATTTTGATTCTTTTTTACGCTTAAACATCTGATTAACAACAATAGCTTCATTGGGTGTCATTATTCGCTTTTTATATAATTTTTTTTGACTGCTTTTGGTAGTAAAAAAACTAAAATCTATTTCAAATTCATCTAATAGCTGATGTAATGCATTGAGTGAAAATAAGATAGAAATCAATTGTGAATTAGGTTGAATAATCGCATCAATAGGGATAATACTACGCGGATTAAAATAAAACAACGAATTTAATTCTTTATTCAAATGAATACGATGCGTTCCTTTGATAATCCTAAAATCAGTTTCGCCTGATAAACTAAAATGTAGTTGAATATTTAGTTTTCGAATATTGGTATCAAACTTAACTGCCCTATCAGTTTGATTTATCGTTTTTACAATTCTAATTCCTTCTGCGATATTTACGACTTCTTGCATTGATTAAAGTTTATTTCTTGATTTTACAAGCTACAAAGCTAAGTTAATCGCTATAAAAACGCAAGTACGAACCATAAAATTATAAAACTTCGATATTAATTAATCTTTTTGCGATACTTTTTATCAACTAAGTGACGTAAATTTGCATCTATAATTGAGACACAGTTCTTAATTGTTGTTTTTCATAATTTATTATAGGTTAATAAAAAAGTTACCGTCAATTTTTGGCGGTAACTTTTTTTAATTTTATAAATGAAAATTTTCTATTTCACTTCGAAAGAAACTTTTAAATTCACTCTATACTCACTCACTTCGCCGTCTTTTACAACAACGCTTTGGCTTTGAACATAAGCAGACTTAATTCCTTTGATAGATTTACTAGCTTTTTTTACTGCTTTTGCAGTAGCATCTTCCCAACTTTTCTTTGAGCTTGACATGAGCTCAACTACTTTAATTACTGACATAATATTTGTATTTTTTTTAAATTATTTTACAAATATAAGATTTTATTAACAAAATATATCATTTTTATTGAGAAAACATAAAAAATATTTCAAATTACTAAACAAAGATTTCTAAGCCGGCAATACTCGTATCCACATCATATACCTCATTAAAAACCAGATACAAGCGTTCTTCATTATTGAAACGTTTTTCTTTAAACTGACAACAACCGGCATTTTGTTGTACTTTTTGTAATATCTGTTGAAAAATACCCGTTTGAAAATAGGGCGAATGCTGATTGGTGATAAAATAGGCTAACATTTTGCCTTTTTTAATCACCAATTTTTCAAATCCCAATTTTTGCGCTATCCATTTCAGGCGAACAGAC
>Ga0256843_1001510_pt1 | contig 18239 bp, 12 predicted proteins | sample AlvinellametaG_FD_191572 | JGI IMG/M metagenome (GOLD analysis project Ga0256843, IMG submission 191572) | Pompeii worm associated microbial communities from hydrothermal vent at the East Pacific Rise, Pacific Ocean - Alvinella | ecosystem: Host-associated > Annelida > Integument > Unclassified ... | reverse complement strand
TGTCTGATAAAGTAGTAAATAATCGCCTTTTAAAGCCACTATATCGTGAAAATAAAGATGAAGAATTTAGAGAAATTTCATATAATGAAGCAATAAATATTATCGCTAAAAAATTGCAACATACAACTCCACAAAAAACAGGATTTTATCTATCAGGTCAGCTTTTAAATGAGGATTATTATATAGCAAATAAATTTGCAAAAGGATTTATAAATACAAATAATGTAGATACAAATTCACGAACTTGTATGGCAAGTGCTGTGGTAGCTTATAAAAAGGTACTTGGAAGTGATTATGTCCCACTTACAATGCAAGATGCTTTAGAAAGTGACCTTTATATTTTAGCTGGGAGTAATATAGCTGAAGCTCATATTGTATTTTTCAATCAACTAAAAAAAGCAAAAAAAAATAACCTTAAAATAATCGTAATTGACCCAAGATATACAAAAACAGCTAAGATTGCTGATTTATATATTCCTATAAATCCCGGGAGTGATACATATTTTTTCTTAGCAGTAGCTAAAAGGTTTTTAGATGATAATTTAATCGATTATGAATTTTTAAAGCAAAAAACAAATTTTGATGAAAACTATTTTGAAGAGTTACAAAAAATAGATATTAAAAAAAATCTAAAAATAGCAGGAGTCAGCCAAGAAGAATTTGAAGAGTTTATAAAGCTATGGAAAGAAAATCAAAACATAGTAGGTAGTTGGACAATGGGGCTAAATCAAAGTAGTGAAGGAGTTGAAAAAAATATCTCTTTTGTGAATCTATTTCTTTTAACAGGGAAGTTTTTTAAGCCTAAAAATGGTGCATTGTCTCTCACTGGTCAGCCTAATGCGATGGGTGGTAGAGAAGTAGGTGGACTTGCTACTACTTTGGCAGTTCACTTGGATTATACTCCTGAGAATATCAAAAAAGTAGAAAAATTTTGGAATACTTCAAATATCCCTACACAAATAGGTCTTACTGCTGATGAGATGATAAAAAAAGGGAATTTAGATTTTTTACTTATTACCCATACTGACCCAGTTTATCATTTACCAAATAGAAATGAAACTGAAAAGAAAATAAAAGAAATCGGTTTTGTAGTGGAATTAAATGCTTTTATGGGTAGTGAAAGTAGTAAATTTGCAAATTTAGTTATTCCGGTAGCTCCATGGGGTGAAAAAGAAGGAACTCAAACAAACCTTGATAGACTTATTACAATTTTAGAGCCTTTTAGGCAAAAACAAGCAAAACAAGACTGGGAAGTATTCTCAGATATAGCTAAAAATATGGGATTTAGTGGATTTGATTTTAAAAATTCAAAAGAAGTATTTAATGAATATAAAGAGATGACAAAACTAAGTGATATGAATATATATGAGTGTGATTATGATAGCTTAAAAACTAAACCATTTAGATGGGGTAAAAATTTAGATGAGGCATTAACACCAAATAAAAAAGCAAACCTTTTATGGGTAGAGCCACAAAATAGAAGTTATAAAACAAATAAAGAATATCCATTTATTTTGGTAACGACTCGTCTTGCAAACCATTGGCACTCTATGACTAAAACAAATCAAGTAATAAAAGATGAGGTTGAATTTGTAGAGATAAATGAAAAAGATATGCTAAATTTAGAAATAAAAGAAAATGAAATAGTAACAATAAAAAGTGAATATGGTGAAGTAAAACTTAAAGTAAAAAAAACTGATATAAAAAATGGAGTTGTGAATATTCCTATGCACTTTTTAGGTGTGAATTATTTAACAAATGGAATTTTAGATCCAATAAGTAAAGAGCCTGATTATAATATGACAAGAATAAGGATTGAAAAAATTAAAGGAAACAAATGCTAATAAAACTAAAACCTAAAAAAGTACTTTTAATTGGTGGTGGAGTAGTAGCTAAACAAAAGGCAGATGTATTAACAAAACAAAATATCCCTTTTGATATAGTAACTCTCAAAAACAATACTCCATATCCAGCAAAAATAAAAGAGTTTGAAATATCTGATACAAATGGTTATGATGTGGTAATAGATGCTACGGGTTGTGATAAGGTTACTAATACTTTACTTGAAAATAAAAACTTTTTATTAAATGTAGTTGATAAGCCTGAAGTGTGTGATTTTTATTTTGGAAGTATTGCAAAAAAAGGGGATATTAGTGTATTAGTCTCAAGCAATGGAAAGTCACCTAGACTTACTCAAGTAATTCGTGATAGGATTGAAAAAATTTTGCCTAATAATTTTGAAATAGATAGAAAAAAAGATTACGAAACTATTAAAAATGAAACTTCAAAAGTATTTATAATTGGATGTGGGCCAGGGGCTGTGGATTTACTTACAATTAGGGCTTATAATACTCTAAAAACTTTAGATGTGGCATTATATGATCATCTTGTAAATCCCGAAGTTTTAGATATTTTACCCCAAAATTGTGAAAAGATATATGTAGGAAAGCAAAAAGGGTATCATCATAAAAAACAAGATGAGATAAATGAACTTTTAGTTCAAAAAGCAAAAGAGGGTAAAATTGTAGGAAGACTTAAAGGTGGCCATCCTTTTGTATTTGGTAGAGGATATGAAGAGATGATTGAACTTACAAATGAAGGAATAGAAGTAGAAATAATAGAAGGTCTTACAAGTGCAATCTCAGCCCCTACTGAAGCTTTGATACCTGTAACTTTAAGAGATAAAAAAGATAGTTTTATGGTAGTATCAGCTCATCTAAAAGGGGCAAGAGTAAATTTAAATTGGGTTGATTTACTTCATAGAGAAAATTTAAGAGTAATAGTTTTAATGGGACTTAGTCGTGCAAAAAATATACAAAAAAGAGCACTTGAGATAGGAATAAATGAAAATAGGGAAGTATATATTATATCAAATGCAACCACTTCTTCTAAAATTTTAAAAACAACTCTTAAAAATTTAGAAAAAAAAGCAAAAGAGGTAAAAAAACCAGCAATTATTATCTTTTAAAATGTTATAATTATAAAAAAAGTTACAAGGAAACAAATATGAGAGGTTATAAGATATTTTCAGGAACTTCAAATCCAGAACTTACGAAAGATATAGCAGAACATTTAGGAATGAGTGTAGGAAAAGCTGATATTAAAAGATTTAGTGATGGTGAGATTAGTGTACAAATAAAAGAAAGTATAAGAGGTAGAGATGTATTTATAGTACAACCTACATCAGCTCCAACAAATGATAACTTAATGGAACTTTTAATTATGACAGATGCTTTAAGAAGAGCTAGTGCAAATAAAATCACAGCAATTATTCCTTATTTTGGGTATGCTAGACAAGATAGAAAAGCAGCTCCAAGAGTGCCTATTACTGCAAAACTTGTAGCAAATTTAATAGAAAAAGCTGGAATTGATAGAGTTGTTACTATGGATTTACATGCTGGACAAATTCAAGGATTTTTTGATATTCCTGTAGATAACCTTTATGGAAGTATTTTATTTAAAGAATATATAGAGCAAAAAGGATTAAAAAATCCAATTATTGCATCACCAGATGTAGGTGGAGTAGCAAGAGCTAGATATTTTGCTCAAAAGCTTGGTCTTGATATGGTAATTATTGATAAAAGAAGAGAAAAAGCAAATCATAGTGAAGTTATGAATATTATTGGTGATGTTAAAGGTAAAGATGTAATATTAATAGATGATATGATAGATACTGCTGGAACTATGACACATGGAGCTAATGCATTAAAAGAAAATGGAGCAACTTCTGTAATGGCATGTGCTACTCATGGGGTTTTAAGTGGTCCTGCATTTGATAGAATCGAAAAATCAAGCTTAGATGAACTTGTTATTACAAATACTATTCCTTTATCTAAAGAAAGTGAAAAAGTAACTGTTTTAGATACAAGTGAATTATTTGCAGAGGTTATTAGAAGAGTATATTTTAATGAAAGTGTAAATAAACTTTTTGATCTTTAATTTTTGTGACCTTTAAGGTCACTTTTTTGTCACTTCTTTTTCTTATAATTCCACTAAAAAAAGGTTTCAGTATTGAAAAAAATAATCTCTTCTGTTTTTTTTCATGAACTAAAAAATTCACTTAGTTCTATTAGATTTAGTATTGAAGTATTCAATAAGTATGAAATGAGTGAAGAAGAAAAAAAACAATCTATAAACGAAGTTTTAAATACTATCGATAATACTGTAGATATACTAGAAGAGTATATGGAATTTATGAAATTCCAATTTACAAAAAAATTGCCTTATGAAGATGTAAATATTTATGAAGTTTTAGAAGAGATACAAAAAGAACTAACTCCTTTTGCCCAAGAAAAAAATGTTCGTATTTATATTAGAAAATCAGATATTACGGTATATACAAATAAATTTTGGTTAAAAAGAGCAATTTATAATATAGTTTATAATGCTATAAAATTTAATAAAGAATATGGCTCAGTAAATATAAAATTAGAGAATTCTACTTTTGGTACTTATATATCTATTAGTGATACAGGTATAGGAGTATCAAATAAAAGTATAAAGTCTATTTTTAAATTATTTAAAACAGTAGATGAAACAAGACAAGGTGTAGGAGTTGGCCTTGCTTTAGCTAAGTCAGTATTACAAACATTAGGTGGAGATATACATGTAGAATCTAGTGAAAATGTAGGTAGTGATTTTGTATTATATATTCCTCATAATCCAAAAGAGATAACAATAAAAAGATTAGCTTTAGCATTAATCCCAGCATCATTAATATTATTTTTAGGAATATCTTATTTTCCTATTTATTCTCAAAAAGTAGTAAAAAATGTTGGTGGAGGATATATTACTTATAAATTTGAAGATGGAAGTGTATTAAAATTTTCTAAAAATTCTAAATATGAATTAAAAGCTTATAAGAATTTATATAATACAAAATATGTACTTACTTCTTATATCAAAAAAGGTGATTTTTCATTAAAAGCTATTAAAAATAAAGCTTCTATTTATGTAGATGATAGGGAATTTAATAATTTAGGTACTGATTTTGAAATTATCAAAGATAAATATACTAAATTAGCTGTATTTAATGGTGCTGTAAAAAGTGATGCTTTAGTTTTAGATAAAGGGCAAGGAAGTGTAATTGATGATAAAATAAAAGTGATAAAATTATTACCTCCTCCAAAATATGTAACAGTAAATAATAGATTTTTGACATTTAGAGCAAGTCCTGAATCATTAAAATATAGAGTTTTAATATCTACAGATAAAGATTTTAGTAAAATAGAAAATAGTTTTTTTACTACAAAATCTAGAATAAAATTAAATCTTTCAAAGGACACTTTATATTATATAAAAGTATTTCAATATGATAAATATGAATTACCTTCATTACCAAGTGTGACAAAATATGTAAATTTAGTACATTATCATAAAGCAAAAAAAGCATTGAAAGTGGATATTAATGAAGCTATTTTGGAATTACAAAATTCTATAAGTACTATTAAAGATTATTCTTCATTACCATATTTTGAATTAGCACAAATTTATTATAAACAAAAACATTATGAAAAATCTTTATTGTATATTAAAAAAGCTATACAAATAGATGCTAAAAAAGAATATTATTATTTAATGTTTGATAGTTATCATAAATTAAAACAAGATAATGAAATAGAAAAATATTTATCAAAAGTATTAAAAAAATATCCAAATGATATTAAATTTTTATTTTATAAAGCACAAATGTTATATAAAAATCACAAATATACTAAAGTAAATCAAATATTATTTAAAATTTTACAAAAAAATCCGAATTATAGGGAAGCAAACTTATTGATGAGTAAAGTTTTATATAAATTGGGGAAAAAAGAGAGGGCACATTATTATGAAAGGTTGGCAAAATAAATGGAAATATTTCAAAAGATAAAAGAAAGCGAATCTATTGTTTTAGATGGTGATAAAAAAATAGGAAAACTTACTTTTTTATTACATGTCCTAAAAAAAAGATATACAAAAATTTCTTTTGTTACACCATTATCATCAAATAAAATTACTAAAAAACTTGAAACTTTAAGTAGGTCTTTTTTAGAATTTAATGATTTAAAAGATTTTATAGATGTTTTTTCTTTTAGAGAAGATTGGATTTTTATTAAAAATGAATATGGATTTAACTATTTATTACAAGATTTAGAATATTTTATTTCTAGCCAGCCAAATGATATAATTGTTTTTCATAGAATAGGAAGTTTATTTGATTATGCTGATAGAGATTTAATAGATGATTTTTTTAATCATATTTTATCTTATGGAATAAAATATAAAAAAAAGTTAATTTTTACAGTTGTAAAAGAAGCAATAAATTATGACCTTATTAGCCAATATTTAATAGAAGCTAGTGATTTATATTTAAAAATAGATAAAGCAGGTGATGTAAGAGAAGTTGAAATTTTATATGCTCTTAGTCCTATTTTGGATCATATATATATTTTTGAAAATAAACATAAAAAATTATTTTTATTTACAAAAGAAAAATCTGGGTATAAAAAAACAAATATTTCTGTAATTGTAATTTCAAAAAATAAACAAATTCAAAGATTGCATAAATATTTGTTAGAAAAACCTCAGATAGAATTAACAATGGTAGATACTATTTCTGATTCTTTAGAAGCTATATTAAAAAATCCTGATTATTTGATATTTTCTCAAGAAGAAGAACAAAAAGTTAATTTTTCAATATGTGAATTATCAACAAAACATAATCTTTATACAAAAACATTATATTTAATAAATAAACCATTTATTAGAGTTGATGATAGGCTAAAAGCTATAGAAAAAGGGTGTGTTGATGTTGTAAACTTCCAGATACAAAAAATGCACTATATTTTAGAATTAGCTAAATATTTACAAAATACTTTTTATAAAACTTCTATTATTCATGATACAAAAGGTATAGATACTAAAGAGGAAGTATTAGAGTATATTAAATATCTATTAGAAGAAAGAATTTTATTTACAGTTTTAAAAATAGATGGAAAATTAGAAAAATTAGATTATATTAGAGAATATGATAAATATGTAGAATTAGAAGAATATAATATAGTTATTTTTGTAAACTTATTAAAAGATGAGGTGGAACACATTTTATTTAAAAAAATAGAAAAATATTGTACAATAGTAAAAGCACAAGATTGTATTGATATCTTTTTTGGAGAAAAATTATGTATAGAATAATATTATTATGTATTGCTATTGTTTTAAGTTGGAGTATAGATATCGATTTATCAATTGAAAAGCATTTAAATAAAGATGATGTTGTTAATAGACTTGTTTTGGTTAAATATTATTTAGATAAAAATATAACAAAAGCGAAAAAATATGATGCTGAAGTTTTAAAAATAGATAAAAATAATAAAACAGCAAAAAAATATGCAACTGAGATTAGATTAAAAGAGGAATTAGATAAACTTATTGGAGATAAAAGTGTAGATAAATATTATCAAGATTTATATTTTAATAATAAATATGAAGAGATAAAAAAATTAGATAAATATTTAAGAGTTATCAAATCAGATTATCCTAAATTAATTACAGCAAGAATATATTTATGGGATGGTAAATATGATAAAGTAGGAACTATCTTAAAAAAAGTAAAAGACACAACAAATCTTAATTATGTTGAATTAAGAGGGTATTATTGTTATTATAAAGGATATTATAAATGTTCAAAAAATAACTTTTCAGTTTTATATAATGCTACAGGAAAACTTGAATATGCTTATAAACTTATTGATAGTTTAATATATCTAGGTGAAAGTGATAGAGCATATAAATTTGTAAATTCATTATTAAAAAGATATCCAAATGACAAACAATTATTAAAATATCAACAAAAATTAAAAGCTACACAAGAAAATAGATTAAAACAATTAGAAAAAATATATAAAAAAACTGGTAAATTTGAAGATTTACAAAAATTAGTATATTTATTATTTAGTCAAAATAAGAAAAAAGAAGCATATAAACTTTTAAGTGAATATGTGAAAAAAAATCCAACTGATTTAAATGCTAAATATTGGTATGCTACTTATTTATCATGGGATGGTGATAATAAAAAAGCTTTAAAAATTTTACAAAAAATTGTAACAGATAATGATTATAAAACAAAGCTTTTAATGGCTAAAATATATTCATGGGATGGAGATTATGACAAAGCTATTAATTATACAAATGATATTATAATAAATGCAAAAGATAAAGATTTAGTAATAGATGCCAAAGAATTAGAAGGATTAATCTATTTTTGGCAACAAGATTATGAGATGGCAAAACCTATTTTAGAAGAGGTGTTAAAATATAAAAATTCACAAGATGCTAAAGAAGCTTTAATGGTAATTAATGGAGATTTAAAACCATTGATAGCAAAATATAAAAAATTATATAAAAAAGATATTACAAATTTAGATTATATTCTAAGAATTGCACAATATAGTGAAAAAATTGGTGATGTTGATACAGCTATTGAGTTTTATGAAAAATATTATAATTTAAAACCAAGTAATTTAAATGTAGCACATACATTAGCACAACTATATTTACAAAAAAAAGATTATTATAAAGCATTTAGTTATTATGAATATTGGGCTTATTCAAAAGGTGATGTAAAAAGTTTATATGAACTTGCTAAAAACTATTATTATGCTGGATATTCAAAATCAGCTTTAAATGTAATAAATGATATATTAAAAATAAAACAATATAAACCAGCACTTGAACTAAAAGCACAAATATTAAGATATTCTCCAAAATTTACACAAAACAACGATTCAAAAACAATTAGTGATATTTTTGCAGAAAAAAACTCTAAATTATTAGAAGTTGCAAATAGATTATATTTTAATGGATTTTATTATGATGCAAGTTTATATTATAAAGAATATTTATTAGATAATCCAAATGATGCAGAAATTAGAGAAAGATATGCTTATGCTTTAGAATTTTCAAATAATTTTAAACAAGCAGGTGGGGAGTTTTTCTTACTTACTTGGTATAAAAAAGATTGTAATATTTTATACCATTATGGATATAATTTAGAAAAAAGTGATAGAAAAAAATTAGCAAAACAAGTATATAAAGAAGCACTAAGCTATGCTATCAAACCAGCACCAAAATTTATATTAGATTTTATAAATAATTGGAAAAAAGCATGGGAAAGTCAAGATATCAATAAATATAAACAATTTTATGATAAAAAATATAAAAATGATAAAGTATGGGTTATTAGAAAACAATCAATTTTTGATAGTGTAAAATTTATTTCACTATATTTAGCTGATATTAGTTTGGTAAAAGAAGAAAAAAAAGATGGGTATAATTTTTATGAAGTAAAATTTTGGCAACAATATAGTACAAATAAAAAAGTGGATAAAGGGTATAAAACTTTAGTTTTAAAATGTAAAGATAAACAATGTGTTATTTATAAAGAAAGATGGCATAAAGGAAAATATGTTCCTGTTGATTATCAATGTGAAAAAAATATCAATGATAGATTGAAAAATATTGATAAAGAGCCTTTAAATATCCTTCAGATAAACACAGGAAATAAAAAAAAAAATTTAAATAAGGATGGCCTTACAAAAGGTGGGATTGTTATTGTTGATAATGTAGATAGACCTTTAGCAAAAGAAAAAGATGTATTAAATATAGAAGAGTTAAATATTACTAAAAAATTTTCTATTAAAAAAGGGAATGTTAATTATCAAGCAGGTGATTATGGTGGGGGAAATAAAAAATGGCACAAAATAGGTGTGTTGGGATATTATTATGAAGATTTACCTCAAATAAAAGAGATAGATTATGGTCTATTTTATGAAACTAATAAACTTTATATAGATATAAAAAAATGGAAACTTTGGCAATTTGATAATGAAAGAAATGGAAAATATTTTACAATCCATTACAAGTATAATAATAAATTTACATTTGGTGCAGAAATAGGACAATATGAAGGATTTAGTTATATATATCCTTATTTGGAATATCAGTCTAAATGGAATTATAAATATTATCAATCAATTACTGGTAAAGATATGAAAAGTTTTTGTCCAGTAGATAAGCATTTAGTTACCCATCATTTAATTGCATCAAAATATAAAGGGATAAATACAAATTATAAAAAAGAGCTAACAGATGAATGGTATAGTGGAGAAATTTCAAAAATTGATAGTGATATAGCTTTAACACCACAATTTATGTATAGATTTAAAAAAAAGCATCAAATAAAAAATGTTGAGTTTTATTATTATGCAAGTGGTTGGTATCAAGTAAATACTTCCCCAACTACATGTTTTTATTCGCCAAGTTTTTATGATTCTACTTTTTTAGAGATACATCCAGTTTATAAAAAATTAGAATTAATAGGAAAACTAGGATATTCTATTTATACAGATACATTATTATATAGTTATGGATTTGATTTCGATGTAAATTGGTTAAATGTAGGATGTATGAAAAACCATTCTTATAAAAATGGTATATCTGGATATTGGTATGAAGAGTGTTATTTAAAAGCAGGAGTTGAGTGGTGAGAATTTTAATATTTTTTCTATTAGCTACAGCTATTGGTGTATGGTATGTATGGACTTTTTATGATATACAATTTGTTTATGATAGTTTTCAAAATATGTTTTTTAAATTTTCTATTATGGCTGTTGCTTTTTTTACATTTTTAGTTATTTTTAGATATGTTTCTTTTATATTTTTTTCTATTATAAAAACGGCTCAAAAAACAGTAGAGTTTAATTTAGTAAATAAAAATTTTAAACCAAAAGTGACTATAATTGTACCTGCTTATAATGAAGAGGTTACTATAGCTGCTTCTATTAAATCTTTAGTAAATCAAACATATAAAAACTTAGAAATTATTATTATGGATGATGGTAGTAAAGATAATACTTATAAAATAGCCAAAAAATTTGAAGGAAATTTTAAAGGGAAATTTATTAAAGTATTGACTAAAAAAAATGGTGGTAAAAGTAGGGCTTTAAATTTTGCAATTGAGAGAAGTAGTGGCGAATTTATTATGTGTGTAGATGCTGATAGTAAGCTTGAACCAGATGCAGTAGCTTTAATGGTAAGATATTTTCAAGATTCTGAAATTAGTGCAGTAGCTGGGAGTGTATTTGTAAGTAATAGAGATAATCTTCTTACGAAACTTCAAGCCCTTGAATATATAGAAGGGCTAAATATGGTAAGAAATGGACAAGCATTTTTAAAACTTGTAAATATTATCCCAGGGCCAATAGGTATGTTTAGAAAAAGTGATATTATGGAAGTTGGTGGATATGCACATGATACTTTTGCAGAAGATGCTGATTTGACATTAAAGCTTATTCAAAAAAATAGAAAAATAGATTTTGAGCCAGAAGCAGTAGCTTATACTGAAGCTCCTGATGAGCTTTTAGATTTATTAAAACAAAGATATAGATGGACTAGAGGTATTTTACAAGCTATTAGAAAACATAGTCATCATCTATTTAGTTTTGAAAATTTTAATTTTAGTTTTGTATTATGGTATATGTTATTTGAAGCTATATTTTGGCCTTTTATGGATTTATTTGCTACAATGTTAATGATTTATATATCTTTTTCACAAGGTGTAAATACATTATTAATATTTTGGTGGGTATTGTTTTTAGTCGTGGATATTGCAGGTGCATTATATTGTATATTGATTACCAACGAAGCTAAACCTTTAGCTTTTTATGCATTTTTTTATAGATTATATTTTATTGCCATAATCAATATGGCAAAAATATTTGCTACAATAGAAGAATGGTTCCAATTAGAAATGAGTTGGGGTAAACTTGATAGAAAAGGAGGAATATAAATGAATTTTATTGCATTTTTGAGTTTTTCAGTATTAGTAATTATTATTTTAACATTAGTGTTTGGTGTAGCGGCATATTTCTTATATAAAATGAGAGAAAGACAAAGAAGAAAAGGTAGTGATGTTGTAACATATGAAGAGCTAAAAGAGGAAGAGGGTAGAAAATATCTATTTTTAGATGAGGTAAAATTAAAATGAGAATATTAATAGTTTTATTTATAACGATAGTTTCTTTATTTGCAAAAGCATATATTTTAAATTCTGATGTAAATGCAAATAGATATCAGCAATTAAAATTAGATATATGGACTTTTGAAGATAATATTAAAAAATTAAAAAATTTTATTATCAAAAGAGGATATAAAGCTGAAATTATTAAAGAATCTGATTTAGATGATTTAACAAATTCAGATGTGTTATTTTTAATAGATTCTTTTGCTATTTCTCAAAAAGCACAAAATAAAATTAAACAATTTGTAGCAAATGGTGGAAAATTAGTTTTTAATTTTAAAAGTGCTTTTTTAAATGAAAAAGGAAGACTTACAAAAAATAGTTTTTTAGAAACGATTACACCTTTAAAAGAGATTGCTTATGGGATTATCCCTAAAGACAATACTTTTTTTGTAGTGCAACATCTACTTTCTCCTATTAAAATAAAAGATGCAAAAAGAATAGAAGTATCACTTTATGATACTATTCCATTATATGAAGGTAAAACACCTGATTTAGAGTTTATTAATTATTCATTAACAGCACCATTACAACATAAAGGGAAAGATTTACCAAGTGGAATGTTGTGGGATGGAAAATATAAAAAAGGGGGATGGATATATTTTTCAGTTCCATTTTATGTATTTTCTACAAAAGATAGATTAACTACAGGATGGCAAGATGTTATAGATTCTATTATTGATTATGCTATGAAAGGGGTTTCGATTGCTAAATATCCATTTTTAAAATATGACAAAATGACATTTGTATCAGAAGATACAGAATATAAGTATGTGAATTTTTTAAATTTTATTCATGCATTAAAAAAATATGATGTAAACGGTACGGCTTTTTGTGTAGGAAGATTAGCAAAATTACATCCAGAACTTATGAAAGAAGCTGGAAAATTATCGTTTTTAGAAATAGGAAGTCATAGTTATTCTCATACTAAACTGATAGATAAACCAGCAAAAGTGTTACAAGATGTAGAAATTAATGGAAACAATAAATTATTACAAAAATTATCAAATCAAGTTGTTGAGGGATTTAGACCTCCAAGAGAAGAAACAAATAAAAAACTTATTAATGTTATGGAACAGAGTACATTAAAATATGTATTAGCTAAAAATTTAGGGCAGTTAGAGCCTAAATATATGGGTAAATTGCTTTTTATTCCAAGAATAGGTACTGATGATTATCAATATTTAATGGAATTAGATTGGAATAGAACTCAAATAATTAATCAAATGAAAAAAGAGGCTGATCATATTACAAGTTTAAATGGATTATATACTATGAGTACACATACACATCTTATGAACTATAAAACAAATGTTGTGATGTTAGAAGGATTACTTGCTTATATTAAAAAGAAAAAATATCCTATTTTAAAAGGGAAAGATATTATCAAATTGATATATAAAAAAGAACATTTAAAAATAAAATATACACAAATTCCAAAAGGACTTAGTATAGATATACAAAACACTTTAAATACAAATATAAAAGAGTTTATTTTTAGAGTTTATTTTTTAAATGAACCATTTACTAAAATAAGAACTCCTTTAAAAGCAGAACTTGTAAAATATAATGATAATTATGTAGATGTAAAAGTATTTAATATAAAACCAAATCAAAAATTTAATTTGATGTTATTAAAGTAAAACTCCCTAAAGGATATAAATGATAGAAAAAAAAGATATAAAAGAGTTTAGTGTAATAATAGCTATGTCATTATTTTTATTATCTTTATCTTTATGGGTAGTATATTATATTATAGATAATTATGTAGATGTAGATTCTATATTTGGGGGAAATGTAGAGAGTAAAAATGTTTATATATTAGAGGGAGTTGGAGATGAAAAATATCTTCCATTTGTAAAAAAAATATTAGGTAAAAAATATAATGTTTCTTTAATAAAAGAGGGTGCTTTAAATGAAATAGCTTCTAAAAGAAATGTTTTATTATTAATAGATGCAAAAAAATTAGATGAAAATACTATTTATAATATTGAAAATTATGTAAAAAAAGGGGGAGCTTTAGTATTTAACTATAGTGACCAAAAATTAGTACAAAAAATTACACATTTAAAATATACAGATATTTTGCATTCTGGTAAATATAAAATTCAATCACCTTTATTATCTCCATTAAAAGTAGATAAACAAGATATTAGACTTTATGATGATATATTTTTATATGATAGAGAAGCTATTTTGGATTTTACAAAAGAGAATAATTCTTATGGGGTTATGTGGAATGGAAATTATGGAAAAGGGAATTGGGTTTATTTTTCATTTCCTTTTTATCTATTTCAAGATAATAGTTTAGTTTATATCAAAGATAAATTATTATCTATTAGAAAAAGAATAGATTTATTAACATCAATGGTAGAGTATGGATATTATGGATATAAAGTGGTTAAATATCCATTTATAGACAAAAAAAGAATGGTACTTATTAATGAATATATTGATTATAAATTTCATCCAAATTTTATAAATTTTGTAGAAAAAATGGGATTAAAAGCTACATTATTTATAAATCCAAATATTGTACATAAAAAGTTGAATTTTAGTAAAAATATAGAAATAGCTACAATGTCAGATGTGGATAAGTGGAAACTTCAAAAATATACATCACAAACTATTGTAGGATATAGTAACGAAAATAAACAGCCAGATATAAAACAATTATATAATAAATATGGTTTAAAATATATGATAGGTAATGGGTCAAATTCTGGTATATATTTTAATGATTTTGTTGTATTAGCCCATGATGGATTTAATGATATAAAACTTGAAGATGATTTAGAAAAAATTAAAAAAGATATAGATTTTTATAGTAAATATAGAATTTATACTATTACAATTCATTCTTATATTTTAGGATATAAAGATAATTTTGAATTTTTAAAACAAATTATAAATCATGCAAAAAAATATCCTATTTTAAAAGCAAAAGAGATAGCAGTTTATTATAAAGATTCATCAAAAATAACTATGAAAACTATGCTTACTCCATCAGGATTAGCTATTCAAATCACAAATGATACTCTAAAAGAGATTCATAATTTTACTTTTAGAGTATATTCAAAATATAAGTTTGATAGAATAGAGAGTAACTTTTTTAATATTACAGCTAAAATAGTAAAAGAAACTCCTACATATGTAGATGTAAAAGTACAAAAAATGAATAAAAATGTAGAGTTTTATTTAAGGTTTAAAAAATGAAAAAATTGATTATTTTGTTTTTAGCAGTTTTATTACAAGCTAAATTTATTGTAGGTGTTGGTGGATATGATTTGTGTAAAAAAGATAATATCTACAAACCTTATGATGGTAAATGTGCTATTAATTCAAATATTACAGATTTTACAAAAAAAGAGATGCCAAATGTAAATGGTGTATCTATTTGGATAACAAAAGATTTTAATTTCAAAAAATGGTTTTCTGCTAAAAGTGTAAATAAAAATATAGTAAAAAAAGGGTATACTCCTATTTTTATTATTTATTGGTTTAGAGATGATATTTCTCCTAAATTTATCAAAAAGAATAAACAAAAATATTTTGATTTTTTAAAAAAATGTAATAAATATTTATCAAAAATAAAAGGGGTAAAATATATTATTTTAAATCCTGAGTATAATGAGAATAAAGTAGAAAGTTGGGATGGATTTAATGATATTATGAAAAAAAGTTATAAATTATTAAAAACAAAAAATAGAATGATTGGATATGGAGTAGGTGATTTTGGAGTATATGAAAAAACATTTGATTATGGTGCTTTTAAATCATTTGAAAAATCATTTAAAGCTGTAAAATATTTTGATTTTATTGCTTTTCAAGAAATGAGGGCAACTACTAGAAATTCTAAAAGTGCAATTTTAAATACCCCATATAGAAGTTTAGAATTTGCTAAATATTTATATCAAAAATATCATAAACCTACTTTTTTAGCATATTTAGCTTTATCTAGTTATAATGCAAAAAAATTACAAGAAGAGGTTTATAAAAGGTATTCACAACTATTACCTATATTTAAAAAAGAAGCACATTTGATTGGATTTAATATTTTTCATTTGTTTGATAGAGTACAGCAAGTTGGATATTTTAAACAAGCAGAAAAACATTTTGGTATTTTAGATAAAAATGGAAATAAAAAACCAGCTTTTTTTTGGTTTTTGGATGTTAGACCATGAGATTTTTTTTATTGATGTTATTTTTCATCAATTTATTTGCTCATCCTTTAAATATTACAAAAATGACATTGGATGAAAATAATTCCCAATTATTTATGAGATTTGCTATTTTTAATATTTATAAAGCTTTTCATAAAGAGGAATTTAATAAAACAAAAGTAACAAAATATATTTTAGAGCATATAAAAATAAATAATTGTAAAATTATTCCAAAAAAGATAGTAGTAAGAAATGAAGTTGTTGTAGATAGTTATTATAATCTAAAATGTAATGGAATATATAAAATAAAATTTAATCTATTTTTTGATTTTGATAAAACACAGCAAGGAGTTATGAAGGTTGTTTCTAATAAAGAAAATGTAATAGTATTTTCTCCAAGAAAAGAGGTTTTTTCTCTTAAAAATACTCAAAATCAGTTTTTATTATTTTTAAAAGAGGGTATTTTTCATATTTTAGAAGGAATTGATCATATATTCTTTTTAGCTATGCTTATTATTTCTGTATTATTAAAACATTTAAAATTAAAAGTGAGTTTGGTAGAGATTATAAAAATAGCTACAGCTTTTACTATTAGTCATTCTATTACATTAAGTCTTAGTATGTTGAATATTGTAACACCTCCTGAGAGATTAATAGAAGTATTGATTGCTACAACTATTTTATTTGTTGCTGTTAATAATTTTTATAGATGGATAAATAAAGAATGGCAAATGGCATTTGCTTTTGGTTTTATTCATGGATTTGGTTTTGCAAATGCACTAAGAGAGATGAATGTTAGCTTGGATAATTTTATACAAGTAGTGCTTGGATTTAATAGTGGTGTAGAAATTGGACAAATTTTTATAATTTTATGTCTAACACCTATACTATTTTTCTTAAAATCTGATAAAATTTTAAAAATTATTTGTGTATTTACTATATGTTTATCTACATTATGGATTGTTGATAGGGCATTTGCATTGCATTTTATGCCATTTTAAAGGGAGTTTATGAAAATAGCGGTTGTAGAAGATAATGAAACATTTGCAGATCAAGTAGCACTTGTTTTGCAAAAAGAGGGGTATGAGGTTGAAGTTTATTATGATGGTAATAAATTTTTAGAAAATTTTTCTGAAACTATTGATTTACTATTATTAGACATTAATTTACCAGGTATAGATGGATTAGAAGTTTTAGAATCTTTAAGAGAAGCTAAATGTGATATAAAGACTATTTTTGTAACTTCACATACAGAGATAGGATTTTTAAAAGAAGCTTATAAATTAGGATGTGAAGATTATATTAAAAAGCCTTTTAATTTAGAAGAATTATTATTAAGAATTAGAAGAGTAGAAAAACTTATATATCCAGATGATTTAGTTGTTATGCAACAGTATAAATTTGATTTAAATAATTATCTTGTATATATAAATGGGGCAGAGATTAAAATTACAAAAAATGAAGCTGAATTATTAAAGATATTTTTAGCAAATGTAGATAATGTAGTTACTTTTGAGTATTTAAATGCTAAAATATGGGATGGGGAAGCAAGTTCAAATACTATTACTGTAGCTGTATTAAGACTTAAAAAGAAATTACAACTTACAAATTTAGAAAATATTAGAGAAATTGGATATATTTTTCATAAACTTTAAAAAACTATATAAAAATACGGAATAAACAAAATACTACTTAAAATGATAAGCCATGCTACAATTTCTGGCTGGTTATCAAAAAGTGCTGCAAGATTTACATTATTTACTGCAATAGGTACACTAATTTCAAGTAAAATAACTTTCATCATAAGAGGATCTATTTTAAATAAACTTAAAAATAGATATCCCACAATAGGTACTAATATAAATTTTTCAAAAGTTATAATTGTTGAGAGTTTTAGTGGTATTTTTTTGATTTTTATATTTGCTGTATAGATTCCAAAAATTATAAGTTGAATAGTCATAGAGCTATAAGCACCCATTTGAAGCATTTGAGATATAGTGCTTAAATCTATTTTT
>Ga0256843_1001509_pt1 | contig 18248 bp, 17 predicted proteins | sample AlvinellametaG_FD_191572 | JGI IMG/M metagenome (GOLD analysis project Ga0256843, IMG submission 191572) | Pompeii worm associated microbial communities from hydrothermal vent at the East Pacific Rise, Pacific Ocean - Alvinella | ecosystem: Host-associated > Annelida > Integument > Unclassified ... | reverse complement strand
AGAAGAGCTTTAGATCAATATCTTGACAATATTACAAAAAAAGGAGTATTACAGCATGATTTGTATCTCCTTATTCTCGATATTGACGACTTTAAAAATATAAATGACAACTATGGTCATATTGTAGGAGACAAGATTCTTATCTTCATAGCAAATCTTCTTAGAAAGACTTTAAGAGATGGTGATAAAGTTTTTCGTTATGGTGGTGAAGAGTTTATTATTATTCTCAATCGTATTACTGAATCTAAATGTGAAGAGATAGCAAAACGTATCTTAGATACAGTAAATGCAAATACACTTTTTTATAAGGGTCACTCTGTAAATGTAACGCTTAGTATAGGTGTAACAAAATATTTTAGCGGTGATACTCCCGATGATTTGATAGAAAGAGCGGATAGAGCACTCTATCGTTCTAAAGAGTATGGAAAAAATCAACTAAATATGGAATTTAAAAATGGAAATTAACTATTTTGACCTCATTGCAGCAATCATTATTTTGCTATTAGGTCTCAAAGGAATCTTAAATGGTTTCTTTAAAGAACTTTTTGGACTTATTGGAATTATTGGTGGGATATTTGTAGCCTCTCGTATGGGTGGAGATGTCGGAGAGTATCTTAATAATTTAATATTTCACTTCTCTAACAACTCAGCTATAGGTTTTACAGGTTTTTTAGTAACACTTGCACTCTTTTGGCTCCTAATGGTTGGTGTTGGATATGCCTTTAAGAAATTGAGTTCATTAAGTGGTTTAGGAATTGTTGATAGAATTTTTGGATTCGTTTTTGGAGCAAGTAAGTTTTTTCTTATTGCTGCTGTAATCGCTTTTGCTGTAAATAATGTAAAAGCTTTAAAACCTACACTTGAATCTACATTTTCAAATAGTATACTCTTCCCTGTACTTGTATCAACAGGGGGTGTTATTATGAAAATAGACCCAGCAGATATTAATGCTTCTGTAACACAAAGTACACAAAAAGTTTCTCAAGCATTAACTACAAAAGCTAAAGAGCTAACTCAAGACCAGATTCAAACAAATATAACAAAAATCAAAAATGAGCTAAAAGAAGAGAATTAGAATGTCAAAAGTAACTACAGACTTTCAAGACAGAACAGTGGAGTATGCACAACTTTTGGAGGATTTTAGAAAACTTTTAAAAAAAAACAATCTAAAATTCACTATTCAAAGAGAGGTAATTTTAGAGACACTCTATAATTCAGATGAACATCTAACTCCTGAAGCACTGCATCATCTTATTCAAGAGCTATACCCTGGTCTTAAGACAGGTATAGCTACTGTCTACAGAACACTCTCTCTTCTAGAAGAGTCTAATGTAGTCACATCACTCTCTTTTGGTGCACAAGGAAAGAAGTATGAGCTTGGTGCAAAAGAGCACCATGACCATCTCATTTGTACGGAGTGTGGCGAAATTACTGAGTTTGTAGATCATCAGATAGAAAAACGCCAACATGCCATTACCGATGAACTCGGTTTTAAGATGTTAGATCACTCTATGCAAATTTATGGAGTTTGCAAGAAGTGTCAAGAAAAAACAGATAAATAAATTATAAAAAGGAAAATTGATTGTTTAGTAATAAATTCATTCAACAGAGAATAGAAAAAGCAAATATTTTAAGAGAAGCTGGGATTAACCCATATTCAAATGATTCAAAAAGAAATACAACCGTAGAGAAGTTCTTAAATGTAAACTCAGATGTAGAGCATAAAGAGGACAAACGTGATGCAAGCCGTATCTATACAGTAAGTGGACGTATCAAACTTCTTCGTATTATGGGAAAAGCAAGTTTTGTAAAGATCGAAGATGAGAGTGGTATGCTTCAAATTTATGTAGCACGAGATAATCTTCCTGAAGGTTTTTACAACACTATCTTTAAAAAGCATATTGAAGTTGGTGATATTATTGAAGTAGAAGGCTACCCTTTTGTTACAGGAAAAGGTGAACTTTCTCTTCATGTAAACGGACTCAAAATTCTTACAAAAGCAATTAGCCCGCTTCCTGAAAAATTCCATGGTATTACAGATAAAGAGGTTCGTTACAGAAAACGTTATCTTGATCTTATTATGAACTCAGAAGTAAGAAAAACTTTTCAAACGCGTTCACGTGTTATCTCTTTAACACGTCGTTTCTTTGAAGACAAAGGATTTTTAGAAGTAGAAACACCTATGATGCACCCTATTGCCGGTGGTGCAAATGCAAAACCTTTTGTTACACACCATAATGCACTTGATGTAGACAGATACCTTCGTATTGCTCCTGAGCTTTACCTCAAACGTCTTGTTGTTGGTGGATTTGAAGCAGTATTTGAGATTAACCGTAACTTTAGAAATGAGGGAATGGATGCAACACATAATCCTGAATTTACCTCTATTGAGTTCTACTGGGCATATAAAACATATAAAGATCTCATCGCAATTACAAAAGAGTATTTTCAATACCTTTTTGAGCACTTAGATCTGCCAACACTTCTGCCATATGGAGATTTAGAAGTAAACTTCAATAATTTCCAAGAAATTCCACTCATTGAATCTTTAACTACTATTGGTGGAGTTCCTGCTGATGTTACTAAAGATAAAGAAAAAATCATTGCATACCTTAAAGAGAGAAATCTTGAAGTAAAAGAGGGAATGAACCTTGGTCAACTCCAAGGTGAACTCTTTGATGAATTTGTTGAAGAAAAACTCATCGACCCTACCTTTATTACTGAGTATCCTGTAGAGATCTCACCACTTGCACGTAGAAGTGATACAAATCCTGAAATTACAGAGAGATTTGAACTCTTTATTGCCGGTCGTGAGATAGCAAATGCCTTCTCTGAGCTTAATGATCCACTTGACCAGTTAGAACGTTTCAAAGGACAGATGGAAGCAAAAGATTGTGGTGATGATGAAGCACATGAAATGGATGCTGATTTTGTTGAAGCACTTAGTTATGGTATGGCTCCAACAGCAGGTCAAGGAATAGGAATCGACAGACTTGTTATGCTTCTTACAAATGAGCATAGCATCCGTGATGTACTTCTCTTCCCTGCTATGAAACCACTTACACAAGATATTTGTGAAGATGAAGAGAAAGAGAGCGAGTAGAGTTATCTACTCTACTCCTCTTTTAATAAAGAAGAGTACTTGACCCTTTTAAAATATAACTCTTATCTTCGATAACTTCTGCTCTTTTATTCTCTCTAAAATCAAATTTTGGTAATTTTTTCTCTAAGTAAGATGTATCAAATTTACCCTCTCTAAAATCTTCATCAGTTACAATCGCTTTATGAAGTGGAATATTTGTAATAATACCATCAATATAGAATTCATCTAATGCTCGCACAGCCTTTTTCACTGCACCTTCCCAATCAAGTGCATATACAATAAGCTTTCCAATCATAGAATCATAATTTGTAGGAATATCATATCCAGCATAAATACTTGTATCAAGACGTACACCTGGACCACCTGGTGCCATATAGTTACTGATTTTTCCAACAGTAGGCATAAAGTTTTGCTGAGGATTTTCACTATTTATTCTAAACTCAATCGCATACCCTCTACAGAGTATCTCCTCTTGTTTATATTTCAACTTATCGCCACCGGCAATCTCAATCATTCTTTGAATAATATCAATACCAGAGATAATCTCTGTTACAGGGTGCTCTACCTGAACTCTTGTATTCATCTCTATAAAGTAAGCATTATCCTGCGCATCTACCAAAAATTCAACAGTACCTACATTTTCATACCCTATCTTTTTCACAGCATCAACAGCAATATCATAAAGTTTTTCTCTTGTTTCATCATTAAGACGTGGACTCGGTGCTATTTCAATGACCTTTTGATGTCTTCTTTGAATAGAACAGTCACGCTCTCCCAAATGAACAACATTTCCAAACTTATCAGCAACGATCTGCACTTCAATATGACGAGGATTCTCTACAAACTTTTCTATAAAGACCTCACCTTTACCAAAATATTTGATAGCTTCATTTGTCGCAGAGTCAAACAATTCTTTAAAATCTTCTTCTTTGTGGACAATACGCATTCCACGTCCACCACCACCAAAAGCAGCTTTAATAATAACAGGAAAACCTATATTTTTTGCAATTTTCTCTCCCTCTTGAGCACTTTTAACTGGCTCAACAGTACCCTCTAAAATTGGAACACCTACCTCTTTCATAGCGGTTTTAGAAGCCATTTTATCACCAAAAAGAGCGATATGTTCTGCACTTGGTCCTATAAAAATAATATCATTCTCTTTACAAGCTTGTGCAAATTCAGCACTTTCAGATAAGAAACCATAACCTGGGTGAATAGCATCACAACGTGTTCTTTTTGCAATATTGATAATATTATTGATATTTAGGTATGCTTCAACAGGATTTCCTTCCAGTTTGTAAGAAATATCTGCTTTTTGTACCCACACACCTTCAGAATCTACGTCGGAGAAGAGTGCAACAGTTTTAATCTCTAACTCTTTACATGCACGAATTATTCGTAGAGCAATTTCCCCTCTATTCGCAATTAAAATTCTTTTAATTTTACCCATTTTAGTTCCTTATATATTTAAATTAATGTAATTATAGAATTTAAAAGAAAATAATTAAGAAAGAGAGAATAAATTAAAAATAATAAAGATTATTATTCAGAACTATATTATGAAATATTTAGTATAATAGGCATATTATTATTACTACAAGGAATTTTTAGCGATGAGTTTTTTAAAAGAGTTTGATGAAGAAGTATATAACTTATGTGAAAAAGAGTTAGAGAGACAAACTGACCATTTAGAGATGATTGCATCTGAAAACTTTACACTTCCAGCTGTTATGGAAGCAATGGGTTCTGTTTTTACGAACAAATATGCAGAGGGTTATCCTGCAAAACGTTACTATGGCGGATGTGAGTATGCTGATGGTGTAGAACAGTTGGCTATAGATAGAGCTTGTGAACTTTTTGGATGTAAATATGCAAATGTGCAACCACACTCAGGTTCTCAGGCAAATGGAGCTGTATATGCTGCACTTCTTAAAGCAGGTGATAAACTTCTTGGTATGGATCTTAGCCATGGTGGGCACCTTACACATGGTTCAAAACCATCATTTTCAGGTAAAAACTACTCATCTTTTACATATGGTGTAGAGCTTGATGGTCGTATTAACTATGATAGAGTTTTAGATATTGCTAAAATCGTTCAACCAAAAATCATCGTTTGTGGTGCTTCTGCATATGCACGTGAAATTGACTTCAAAAAATTTCGTGAAATTGCTGATGAAGTGGGTGCAATTCTTTTTGCTGACATCGCACACATTGCAGGTCTTGTAGCTGCTGGTGAGCACCCTAGCCCATTCCCTCATGCACACGTTGTAACGACTACAACACACAAAACTCTTGCTGGTCCTCGTGGTGGTATGATTATGACAGATGATGAAGATATTGCGAAGAAAATCAACTCTGCTATCTTCCCTGCACTTCAAGGTGGACCTCTTGTTCACGTTATCGCGGCAAAAGCTGTTGGTTTTAAACACAACCTAAGTGCTGAATGGAAAGAGTATGCACAACAAGTGAAGAAAAATGCTGCAGTTCTAGCAGATGTTTTAATGAAACGTGGTTACAATGTAGTAAGTGACGGAACGGACAACCACCTTGTGCTTGTAAGCTTTGTTGGAATGGATATCTCTGGAAAAGATGCAGATGCTGCACTTGGTAACGCAGGTATTACAGTAAACAAAAACACTGTTCCAGGTGAGACAAGAAGTCCATTTGTCACTTCAGGTATTCGTGTCGGTTCACCTGCTCTTACAAGCCGTGGCATGAAAGAAAAAGAGTTTGAGCTTATTGCAAACAAAATGGCTGATGTTTTAGATGACATCAACAACACAGAGCTACAAGCAAAAATCAAAATAGAACTCAAAGAATTAGCACAAAACTTTGTAATCTATAACCAACCAACATATTAAAAGAGCTTTTATGACTGCAATGGATTTAAAACTCATAAAAATTGTAAGTGATCACTACTGGATCAAACGTGATACAGTAGTAGATAAAATCTCATTTAAAGGTCGAACTTTTTACAATAAGTTTGAAAGAGTAAATGCACCTCTTACACAATCAATTATTAATCAACACCTTAAAGGTGAGATAACAGTTGCACACTCACTAGTCAATAAAATGAATAAAGTAGAGAATATTGTTATTGATTATAATGGTCGTGACCCTGAACGTTTTTATCATAAAACACAACTTCTCCTGCGTGAAGAGGGTTTTATCAACTTCACTGCATATAAGAGTAAAACTGAGGGTCATCTGCATGTCTATATTCATAAAGGGCATACAACACTTCAAGAGGCTATACAACTTGGCAAGATGATTAGTATGAAACTTGCTGCAAAACAGCCAAAGCAGTGGAAAATGTTCCCTAATAATGATATGCCTGATGAGTATAATATCCTGGTATTACCTTATGATGTTTATGCAAAAGAGCGTGGAGCTTCTTGGTCTAAACATATGTAACTTGTTTCTTTACCCTATTTTTGGTATGATAATAATAAGAAACTTTATAAAACTCGAGGTAAAATGATGGATGATAAAAACGAACTTAGTGATATTGTATTAAACAAAGGAAATGCTTCAGGTTCTAATAAAAAAGTAATATTAGCAGTAGCAACATTAGGTGTAGTTTTAATTATAGTTGTAATGCTTATGAATTCAATGAATTCAGGTTCAACAAACAACTTACCTCAAGCAGTTTTACCACCAAAACCTCAAACTACAAAAACAGACAATGCGAATAATGCTGAGCCTCTGTTTGAAAATGTAGAAGTAATGCAAGAGGGTAGTTCAACAGATACAAACTTAGATAAAATTGCAAAAAAATTAAAAAAAGAGAGTCAAACGGAGCCAAAAGAGAGTTCTGTAGTAGAGACTCCTGTAGTTCAAACTGAGACAACTCACACACCTACTCCGCAAGCTACAAAGAAAAAAGTAAAAGTAGCAACAAAAGCAACAGGTCACTACTTTATTCAAGTTGGATCATTTTCAAAATATGAACCAAATAAAAAGTTCTTAAAATCTATTACAAATTTAGGTTTCAACTATAAATATCATAAAGTTGGAAAATTAAACAAGGTATTAGTTGGTCCATTCGCAACTCAAAGAGAAGCGCAAAGAGCAAAAAAAGTACTTCGTGCTAAAGTTGAACCGGGCTCTTTTTTAGTAAAATTATAATTTCAAATAAATTTTTTAAGGCTAACTTTGATACATTCAAAACAATTTACACTTGACCAATTAGCGCCTATTGCGGTCTATTCAAAGATACGAGCAATGTTTAAAGAGGAGATTTCATACCTCTTTGAAAGTGCAGGAAGCCATAATGACAATGAGGGTAACTACTCTTTTATCTGTATAGGTGCACGAGAACGCCTCCAATATATTGATGAAAAAACTGTCTACACTGATCTACAAGGCATACAACATACAAAAGATGAAAACCCTTTTACTTTTTTAAAAGAGTATTATAAAAACATAGATACTACTATTTATAAAGAGGCGACTAAAGATCTTGGTGTCGGTTATGTCGATGGTTTTATTGGCTTTATCGGTTATGATATGGTAAAGGTCTTTGAACCAAAACTCGGATCTAGTATGGACCATCTTTATGATGAGCTCAATACTCCTGACTTGGACCTTATACTACCGAAACTTGTATTGGTCTACTCACATAAAAATCATAAAATCACACTCATCTCAACACTTCAAGAGTATGCTCAAAAGTTTACAGCTATTGAAGATGATCTCAAGGGAACATACACCTATAAACACAGAGTTTTTAATATAGGTGATGATACAGGAAGTTATGCTCACTCAAAAGAGAAATTCTTTGAGATGATAGACAAATCAAAAGAGATGATTAAAAGCGGTGATGTCTTTCAAATACTTATGACAAATCGTTTTACACGCCATATCAAAGTGGATCCTTTCTCATTTTATAGAATCCTCCGTGCAAAAAACCCATCTCCCTATATGTTTTTAATGGAGTATGAAGATTTCTCTATTGTCGGTTCATCGCCTGAGGTTATGGTACGATTAACTGATGGTGAGTTACTCCTGCGCCCAATTGCAGGAACACGTAAACGTGGCAAAACAAAAGAACGAGATAAAGAGCTTGAAGAGGAGCTCCTCAATGACCCTAAAGAGCTTGCTGAACACCTTATGCTTATAGATCTTGGACGTAATGATGTTGGACGTGTAGCAAAGACCGGCACGGTACAAGTTGAAGATATGATGCATATAGAGCGTTTTTCTCATGTTATGCATATCGTCTCTGATGTAGTAGCTCAGTTGCGTGAGGATAAAGATATGTTTGACTTGTTTATGGCAACCTTCACAGCAGGCACAATGACAGGTGCACCAAAAATTCGAGCGATGGAGCTTATAGCAGAGTATGAAGGGCTTAAACGAGGTTTTTACTCAGGAAGTATCGGCTACTTTGGTTTTGATGGAAATATGGACAGTGCCATTACTATTCGTACTGCATTAGTAACAGAAGATAAAGTTGTCCTTCAAGCCGGTGCTGGAGTCGTAGCTGATAGTGTCAAAGAACTTGAGTACCTAGAGGTAAAAAACAAACTCGGTGCACTCATTCACTCACTTGAAGATTTGGATAAAAAATAGTGGAACTCTTTGCAATCTTTGGTGATCCTGTTTCACACTCACGCAGCCCTCTGATGCATAACGCTGTCTTTAAACACCTCAACTACCCCGCTTGTTACACACGTGTTCATCTTTTAGATGGAGAAAAGTTGCGTGAGACCTTTTTCAATCTCAAACTCACTGGTGCAAACATTACAGTTCCTCATAAAGAGGCTGCTTTTGCTGCTTGTGATGAGATTCGAGGTTTTGCAAACAAGGTCGGTGTAGTCAATACTATCGTCAAAGAAGGTGACAGACTCATTGGTTACAATACTGATGCTGATGGATTTTTATATGCTATAGAAGAGTTTGAAGCTATTCAAAATATTCTTATAATCGGTGCAGGTGGCACAGCAAAAGCTTTGGCTGCAAAATTTTTAGAAGATAATCTAAATGTGACGGTATTAAATAGAAGTGCAGGACGCCTTGAGTTTTTTGACACAATAGGATGTGCAACATCAACTTGGGAGAGCTTTGAGGTTTCAGAGTATGATTTAGTTGTAAATACTACAAGTGCCGGACTCAAAGATGAAGAGCTTCCTGCACCAAAAGAGCTGCTTGAAGAGATTTTAGATCATACAAACTATTGTGCTGATGCCATCTATGGAAAAGTCACCCCATTTTTAAAAATGGCAAAAGAGAAACAACTCCCATACAAAGATGGTGCAGATATGCTTCTTGGACAAGGAGTACTTGCCAATGAGCTTTTTACAAAAAAGAGATTAGAAAAAAAAGATATAAAAAACTATATGCAAGAGAGTTTTGAGCTTTAAACTATCGTGAAAAGCTCACCCCGATAGAGAACTTTGTAATATTTTGATTATAGTCAATTAAAGACTCCACATAACCACTAAAAAGTTTTACATAAAGATATGATTTATGTTTTCTAATTGGATATGAGTAAGTAGCCTCTACAGCGCCTCTCATTCCGTCAATATTTCCACGAACCATCAATGTATACATATTTTTATTGTAAAAATAGCTAAATTTTACTTTTGTATACCCTAAATACTTCATTAAATCAGGATTATCACTTAGATTTGAACTACCTGGAAAGGGTGCCATTAATGTTAAATCTGTTATAAGAGTCTCATGCTGTAAACGTAAAGTTGTATAAAAGTAGTTAATACTTTTGGAGAGATTAAAACCATTAAATTCAGGAATATCTGTTGTATTTGGCTGCCCGTTAGATTTATGTGCTACTGCTATTTTCAAAGAGCGCATATGAAACATAGACTCCCTATCACTAATAGGAAAAACAACAAAACCTTCAGGATTATAAAGACTCTCTCTAAAAGGAGATGAATTGATATAAATTTGCCAAAATGCCTGTTGTGTATATGCTAAATAATACTTTTCATCTAAACCAAAAAGATTATGAGCCACTTGCAGTTTTAAACTTACTTGTATCTCTGCCTCTTTATTTTCATATGAGACTACATCAGGGAGATGAGAAGTATATTTTTTATTTGCAATGCCAAAAGGTAAAAGATAGTTCGCATGATAAGGTTTTAAACCAAAATCATCATCTAACCAATCCTGCATTGAATCTTTAGAAGTATTGTTTTTAATACTATCCATATTTATCTTACTTTTTGTTGCATCATCTATAACTTCATCAGCAAATAGATTATGAACCCCTATTAAAAGTACTGCTATTAAATATAATCTCTTTATCATACACTTACCCTATCTTCTAATGCTCTTGTTAATGACAAGAGATCAATATTTTCTAAACTCACACCAGTTGGTACACCCTGTGCAATTTTAGAGAAGTTTACACTATAAGCACTTAATTTATCTTCAATATATAAAATTACCGCATCATTCGCAATAGAAGGAGTTAATGCAAATAAAATTTCATCTATACCACTTTTTACCATATCTTCAAGATGTGCAACGCTATCCTCATCTAAAGAGTCCAATACAAAATATTTACCATCAAAAAGCCCATTTTCTTCTAAAAGTAAAATATCTTTTGCATTCTCAACAATACATAAAAGTGTTGTATCTCGCATCTCATCACAACAGATATGACAGAGTTCATCTTCACTCATGCCTCCACACATTCGGCACTTCTTAAGACTACCAATGGCATCTTCAATTGCGTGAGATATTTTCAGACCAACATATGTATCATTCATAATCATAAAATAGGCAAGCCTTGTTGCAGATTTTTTTCCAATAGTCGGTAACTCTTGTAAGGCATCTACTAATCTGTTAAATTTTTCTAAACTTCTATTCATCTACTCTATTTAACTTCCCTTTTTGGTAATAGTATCCATAATTGTAATGGTGCTTTTAAAACTCCTGCATATTGCATTGCCTTCTCTCCATTACCGACAAACAGATCTGCCCTTACACTACCTCTTATAGCTCCACCCGTATCTTGGGCAAAGACAACTCTACTCAATTGAGTACTGTTCAAATCTGCATTTAAGTATAACATAGTTCCTAATGGTATATACCTTTTATCAACTGCTATAGAACGCATTGGAGTAAGTTCTATACCTAAAGCACCTGTAGCACCCTGCTCTCTTTTTGAAAAGAAGACCATAGAGTTATTATAGTTCAATACTTCATCTACTCTTTTTGGATGTTCTAAGAGCCATTTTTTGATACTTTGTAAAGAGATTTTATCTCTACTAATTTCACCTTTATCTATCAAATATTTTCCTATTGAGCGATATTTATGCCCATTTTGATTATCATAACCAAGATAAATTGAACTATTATCATCCATTTTTGCTATACCTGAACCCTGTACCTCTAAAAAGAATCTATCTATTGCAGAATCACAGTAGCAGAGCACTGAAGCATTTATATCATTATTTTTAACCTCTGCACGTGTATAATATGGAACTAACTTATTACCTTTCATTCTCCCTCTTAATCTCATATTTCCTAATTGAGGGTATATTGAAGATAAATCAACAATAACCAAATCTTTTGGTGTTTCATATATTGGATATTTATACCGTTGTGACTTTTTATATGAGGCAGTAACCTGTGCCTCATAATACCCAGTCAGTAAACCTTTTCTTTCTTCTTTTCCATTTACTATGAGGTAAGGCTTAAAGTTATGTACTATAAACTCTTTTGCACTCTCTACATTTTGAGCTTTTTTACAAAGAGAAGCATAAGCATTATAGATTTTATCTGTTTGACACTCTTGGTTAAAAAGTGATAACACCTCACTAAAATTTTCTTTAGAAAAATTTGGTAAGGCATTGAATGTAGTCACTTTCACTTGAGTATGAGGTAGCTCTTTTGTAGTGAAGGTAGGCTCTTTTGAACAACCGATAAAGAGAAAAAGTATAGAGAAAAGTATCATTATTAATTTCATAAACAAAATTATAACATCATACTATTTATTTTAAATTACAAAATGGGTATAATTTCAAAAAAATTTTGATTTATATAGGACAGTATTTATATGGAAGAGTTAAGCTATTATGAGATTTTAGAAGTATCACAAGACGCAGATAAGGCAACGATCAAAAAAGCTTATAGAAAAATGGCAAAAAAATATCACCCAGATAAAAATCCTGGAGATAAAGATGCTGAACATATGTTCAAACTTTGTAATGAAGCTTACCAGTGCCTCAGTGATGAACAACAAAGAAGTATCTATGACAGATATGGTAAAGAAGGACTGCAAGGCATGGGTGGAGGTAGACAAAGTTCTGCTGGTTTTGATGACCTCGGTGCAATCTTTGAAGAGATGTTTACAGGTTTTGGAGGTGGAGGCAGACGTCGCCAAAATCCTGCAGATATGGATAAATATCCACTCGATATGAATGTCGATATGTATATTAGTTTTCAAGAAGCCATTTTTGGTTGCGAAAAAGAAGTGAAATACAGCTATAAAAAAGCGTGTGAAGCCTGTAAAGGCACAGGTGCTAAAGATGGTAAACTATCAACATGTCCACAGTGTAAAGGTCAAGGTCAAGTCTATATGAAACAGGGCTTTATGACCTTTTCTCAAACTTGTCCGGTATGTAACGGAACAGGATCTTCAGCTACTGAGAAATGTAGTGTTTGTAGAGGCAAAGGTTATGAAGAGATAGAAGATACAATCACTATCACTGTACCAAAAGGTATTGACAATGGAAATCGTTTAAGAGTTTCAGGTAAAGGAAATATCGGTAAAAATGGTCGTCGCGGTGATCTCTACATCACTTTTAATGTTAAAGAAGATAAACATTTTATAAGAAATGACAATGATGTCTACATAGAAATTCCAGTATTCTTCACGCAGGCAATTAAAGGAGATATTCTTACTATACCATCGCTTACAGGTGAGTTAGAATTAAAACTTCAAATCGGCACAAAAGATAAACAACGCTATACATTTAGAGGCGAAGGTATTGATGATGTTCATGGACATGGTAAAGGTGACTTAATCGCTATTGTCAATATTCAATACCCTAAAAAGCTCAATGATGAACAGCTCGAACTTCTGAACAAACTTCAAGACTCTTTTGGTATTGAGTCAAAACCTCATGAAGGTGTACTCGATTCAGTAATAGATAAGATGAAAAGCTGGTTTAAATAATCATATGAACAAAGGGCATCTCAAAAACAAACTCTCTAGCCTGGCCCTTTCAATGTTTCGAAAAGATTTCTTTGGAATATATCACGGTTCTCTCTCTGCTAAAACAGAATCGAGCCGTTTTATTATCAATACTAAAGAGGCAGTTTTTGATGCCCTTGATGAGAGCTCCCTTATTGAACTCTATTTTAAAAAAGATTATAGATGGAATCAAGCAAGTATTGATGCCAACATTCACCAAACAATCTACTCACAAATATCTGAAGCAAAGTTCATCTGTTTTACAATGCCTCAATTTACAACAGCCTATTCACTAGAACACAACATCATCACTCCAAAAGATTATTTTGGACATAAAGAGATCGGTTCCATTGAGATTTTTGACCCAAAACAGTTTGAAGATTGGTATGAGCGAGCACAGAGTGAAATAGCCTACTATTTTCAAACAAATAAAACAAACATTATTGTTATTCGTGGTTATGGAGTTTATGCCTATAGCAGAGATATGCATGAGATGGCAAAAAAACTTGCCATCTTGGAAAAAAGTTGTAGACTCTTAATGTTAGAGAAAAACGCTTCGTACGATTTCTATGATTAAAGTGCTTTTATAGCTTCATAAGCCACATCCATCATCTTTTTCATCTCATCTTCACTGATAATATAAGGCGGCATAAAGTAGACAATATGCCCAAGTGGACGCAACAGTACTCCATTTTTCAATCCATACTGATATACTTTGAGCCCTATTCTCTCTTCTGCACTATAACCTTTAAGTTCAACGGCACAGACCATACCAGTTTGACGAATTTCTGCTACATTTGGTAACTCTTTAAATTTTTCTAACTCTTTTGCCATAAAAGCAGCTTTTTCTCTGTTTTTTTCAATAATATCTTCATTTTCAAAAATATCCAATGTTGCATTTGCAGCAGCACAGGCAAGGGCATTTCCCGTATAAGAGTGCGAGTGTAAAAAGGCTTTATGTTCATTATAATCACAATAGAACTTTGCATAGATCTCATTAGATGTAAGGACAACAGAGAGTGGAAGATAACCACCAGTTAGCCCTTTTGAAAGGACTAGAAAATCAGGTGAAATTCCAGCTTTTTTTGATGCAAAAAGCTCACCGGTGCGACCAAATCCAACCATCACTTCATCTGCTATGAGATGCACATTGTAACGACTACAAATCTCACGCAGTAAAACCAAGAAATGAGGATGATACATATGCATATAACCTGCCCCCTGAATCAAAGGCTCAACAATGATAGCACTTATCTCATCTGCTCTCTCTTTACAAAGTTCTTCAAACTCTTCTGCTGCACTAATAGCACTCTCTTTTGTCATATCTTTAGGAACTGCAGTTTGTACTGTTTGCATCAAAAGTGGTGCATAGGTCTCTTTGTAAAGCTCAACATCACCGACACTGAGTGCTCCAATGGTCTCACCATGATAGGAATTTGTTAGTGAAACAAAAAGTGGTTTTGTTTTACCACTATTTAGATGAGAGTGAAAACTCATCTTGAGGGCAACTTCAACTGCAGAAGAGCCATTATCTGAGTAAAAACATTTATCAAGATGCTCTGGTGTTAGTTTTACAAGACGTTCAGAGAGTTTGACAACCTGTTCATGTGTAAATCCTGCAAGTATTACATGTTCTAATGTATCGAGTTGCTCTTTTATCTTCTCATTAATATAACTGTTAGTATGCCCAAACATATTGACCCACCATGAGCTTATAGCATCTATGTAACGATTTCCTTCAAAATCCTCAAGATAGACACCATCGGCTTTTTTAATTGGTATGAGTGGCAATGTTTCATGATCTTTCATCTGCGTACATGGATGCCAAAGGACATCCAAATCTCTATTTTTCAATTCTTCATTTTTCATAACAAAATTATATCTTTCTCACTCCTCTTTATCAAGTTTAAAGGCGAATTTACCTAGAATTACATAAATTTGATGTAGAAGGTTTTTTAATATTATGATTACATGGATGCAGAGACATAAAAAGTGGCTTATTATTACTATTTGGATTTCAACTATCGCTTTTATCGGTGCTGGTTTTGTTGGCTGGGGACAGTATAAATATGGAGACAAGGCAAGTGCTGTAGCAAAAGTTGGGGATGTTGAAATCAGCATGAACGAATTACAAAAAGCCTACTCACGTCTCTATCAACAATATAACCAAATGTTACAAGGTAACTTTGATGAAGAGAAAGCAAAACAGTTTGGTCTTCAAAAGCAGGCTCTACAACAGTTAATTCAAGAAGCACTTTTAACAAACTTAGCAAAATCATATGATTTAATGGTGAGTGACTTAGAACTCTTTAATGTCATTAAAAAACAAAAAGCTTTTTACAAAAATGGCGTTTTTGATAAGGAGACTTATAGACAAGTACTTTCTCAAAATAGAATGACACCAAAAGAGTATGAAAGTGGTCTTCGTAAAGAGCTACTTTTACAAAAAACACTTGCACTACTTCCTGTTAAAGCTTCAAAAAATGAAGAGAAAATTTTAACAACACTTTTAAATATTGCAGATAAAATCAACTATAAGGTTCTTTCGCAAGAGAGTATAACTGTTGAAACTACAGATGCAAAAGTGAAAAAGTTTTGGGAAAGTATGAAAAATGACTTTATGACCGATGTAAAATATAAAATTAACTACATCACACAAGAACCACTAACAAAAAGTTATGATGATGCAGCAATTGCAAAATATTATCAAGAGAACAAAACACACTTTAGAGGTAATGATGGGAAAATTCTCTCTTTAGATAAAGCTAAAGAGGCAGTTATAACAGAGCTCAATGCAAAAGCTACCAAAGATGCTGCTTTACGAAAATACATTGCATTTAAAAAAGGAAAGCTTGATAGTAATGTTACAACAAAAGAACTAACACTTACAGCATCTAACAATCCATTGAACAGCGCAGCTCTTCAGAAAATTTCAACACTCTCAGTAACAAAACCATATGCAAAACCTATTCTTGTTAACGGTACTTATTATATAATTGAGTTAGTTAAAACGATTCCTTCAATGCCAAAATCTTACGAAGCGGCAAAATCGGAAGTTTTACCTCTCTATTTAAAAGAGAAAAAGAAAGAGAAACTTTTTGCTTTAGCAAAAGAGTCTCTTAATAACTTCACAGGTAAAACAACAGATTTTATCACCGTTAATTCGATTTCTGCTTTGAATGGTCTATCAAAAGCCGAAACAGCAGCTTTCTTGCAAAAACTTTTTGTATCAGATAAAAAAAGATCTTTTATAACATTAAAAGATGGAAAGATTGTTTTATACAACATTTTGGAACAGAAACTGCTTAATAATAAGAATAGTAATCAGAGTGATGTTATTACTCGACTAAAAAGTACTATGTTTAGTGAAGGTCTTTTAAAAACCCTCCAAAACAAGTATAAAACTGAGATATTTATCAAAGGACTCTAATTTGAGTAAAACTGTTTTAGCCATTGATATTGGCTCAACAAAAATTTGTGCTGTTATTGCTGAAATTGCTGAAGATAACGCCATCTCTATAACAGGAGCGGGAACAACAAAAGCACAAGGCCTTAAAAAAGGAAGTATCACAAATATTGAACTCGCTTCACGTAGCATAAAAACTGCCGTTGAAGATGCAAAAAGAGTTTCAGGTGCAAATGTAACAAGTGCTATAGTATCCATTTCAGGAGCTTACACAAAAAGCTTAAATTCAAATGGAATTGTGAACATTCAATCAAAAGAGATCTCTTTTGAAGAGATTAAACGTGTTATGCATACCTCTTTATATAATGCAAACATTCCTAATGAGTATGAGGTACTTCATGCCCTACCATTTAACTTCAAAGTAGATGATCAAGATTACATTGAAGATCCTCTCGGTATGAATGCTTCTCGTCTTGAAGTTGAAACACACATCATAACAACACAAAAATCAAATCTAAATAACCTTAAAAAAGCTGTCAAAGGTGCTGGTGTTGATGTTGATAACATTGTTTTAAACTCTTATGCCTCAGCCATTGCAACACTCAACGAAGATGAACGTGAGCTTGGTGCAGCCGTTATAGATATGGGTGGAAACACAAGTAACATTGCTATCTATTCAGGAAACTCCATACGATACAATGAATACCTTGGTGTTGGTTCAAACCATGTAACAAGTGACCTCTCTATGGCACTCCATACACCTCTTAATGTTGCAGACCAAGTAAAACTCAATTATGGCTCACTTTTAACACCGAGTAATGATTTGATTGAGCTTCCTATTATTGGTGATGAAGAGTCAACACATGAGGTCTCTTTAGAAGTAGTCCATAATGTTATTTTTGCTCGTGTTGAAGAGACACTTATGATTCTTGCACAATTTATAGAAAAAAGTGGACTCAAAGAGCAAATGGGTGCAGGTGTTGTGCTCACTGGTGGATTCTCAAAAATGGAAGGAATTCGTGATTTAGCTATTGCAACTTTTGGCTCTATGCCAGTTCGTTTAGCAAAACCACGTAAAATGAATGGACTTTTTGAAACACTACAAGAACCTGAATATTCAAGTACTATAGGTCTTATTATGTATGCTTCTTACCCATATACACCTTATGAAATAGATGTAAATAAAAGAGTCCGTCATGCAAATGAAGAACCTATAGAACGAGAACCATTAGATTTATCAGATACGACACAAAATTTGACTGCACCTATCATTGAAGATAGAGAAAAAGAGTCAAAAATGATTAATTTAGAAGAGACAAAAAAGAAAAAGAGTGATGAAGCAGGAAGCTTAAGCAAATTTTGGAATTGGGCAACCCAGTTATTTTAAAGGAGTGAAATATGGAACCGTTTGTAATAGAAGAGACACATAACCCAAGTGGGGCACGAATTATAGCAGTAGGCGTCGGAGGCGGCGGTGGTAATATGATTGGTCATATGATCAATGAAGGTGTTAGTGGCATTGAGATGATGCTTGTCAATACAGATGCTCAAGTTCTCAGTGAGACAAATGC
>Ga0256843_1001508_pt1 | contig 18256 bp, 12 predicted proteins | sample AlvinellametaG_FD_191572 | JGI IMG/M metagenome (GOLD analysis project Ga0256843, IMG submission 191572) | Pompeii worm associated microbial communities from hydrothermal vent at the East Pacific Rise, Pacific Ocean - Alvinella | ecosystem: Host-associated > Annelida > Integument > Unclassified ... | reverse complement strand
CTGACGGTGCGCACCGAGACGCTTCTGGAGCGTCACGGTTTTGCTACGAAACGGGAGGATCGCTATCCTGCCTGGAAGCCGGAGATCCACGACTTTACCTGTTTCGTGCGGGAAAAACTCGAAGGGGAGTTCGGCCACAGTGAGCTCAAGGCGATCCACGCCGGACTGGAGTGCGGGATCCTGAGCGAAAAGTACCCGACGGTCAAGATGGCTTCCATCGGTCCGACGATCGAGTATCCCCACTCGATCCGGGAGCGGGTGGAGCTGGCCTCGGTGGGACGAACCTTCCGTGCTCTGCAGAAGATCGTCGGGGAGTTTACATAAGGGATCGGAGCCTGCATGGCGATGCGATTGTCTGTAGTGCGGTGATATTTTTTAAGGGAAAAAAGTAGAAGAGGGGGACTCCCCGTCGGGGAGCGGGGAATCAATAGAGACCGAATTTTCCGTCGGCGCGCTTGTACATGACCCGCATACGCCCTTCGTTGTCGTTGAAGACGATGAAGACCCGTTTGGGATCGTCGATGAGGGCCTGACGGGCCTCTTCGAAATCCATGGGCTTGTGAAGCTCCAGGTCCATCGGAATGATGTCGTCTTCGATATCGTTGACGAAGTCGAGCTGCTCTTCAGCCTCCTCGATTTCGCTCTCCAGCTCGCGGAGACTGGTGACCTGGTGGTCCTTGATTTTGTCGGCGAAGCGGCGCAGACTTTTGCGCATCCGCTCTGCGGCCAGGTCGATGGCAGCGTAGACATCTTTGTCGCGCTGGGTGATGACGACGGTATTTTTGTCTTTGAGGTTGACGACAAATTCGACGCTGTAGCCTTTTTTGCCATTCTTGGTATCACCGGAAACGATGCAGTGGACAGAGATAATCTCCAGATTGTATTTGTCGAGGCTCTCAATGGCGCTTTCGATATAGTTTTTGATCGGCTCAGTCAGTTCGAAATGACGTCCCGCAATGTGTTTGTTCATTTTTTTGTTCCTTACTCTTTTAATGGGCTATTTGTTGAAAAGATTATATCAAATCTTGGCTCAAGAGGAGATGGATAGAAAGAAAAGAACCGGGATCAGGAGTCCGGTTCTCCGGCGATATGGGCGTAACCGGTTTCGGCATTGATGGTAATGGTGATGTTGTCCTCTCCCCCGGCAAAAGAGAAGGTGAAATTGCAGTCACTGCTCATATAGGTACCGTAATCGTTGGTTGCACTGCCGATTCCGACGTGTGGACGGCCCAGGTGATCGAAGGCGATATGCTGCACGTTGCATCCTCCCGACGTCTCCATGGCATTGATTCCATAGTGGTGACCGATAAATATATTCGGGCTTTCGTCACTGGCGAGGTTTGTCGACCATCCGCCGGTGTTATACATATATTTGCCGTTGGCCGGATCGACGGTACACTCATCTTTGGAGACGCTGCCGTTTTCGTTGAGATCGGTCGAGATTGTATAAAAGCTTCCGTCAGTATTTGATGAAATGGTAAACTGAATTTTCCAGAGTTTTTTCTGCCAATTGCTGTCAAAGGGATCGGTTTTATCGTCGATCAGGGCAAGATGCTGGGTATAGCGGATTGCCGAAAGAATATTGTCGGCAGCTTCCTGACGAAGGTCGCGATGCATCCGGGGAATGACCAGAGCGGCGAGAATGCCGATGATAATCACGCTGAGCACCAATTCGATCATGGTAAAAGCGGGCTGGTGACGGGTCGATGTTTTCATATTTTTTGCAATGTCCTTCGGTGATAGGTCAGATTCATGTCATCAGGATGTTCATAGTCCGGAAAGTGGACATAGACATCAATAAGCACACTCAGAGGGGTGTCTGAAGTATTGATGTCGTTGGCCAGAATCCGCGAGCAGCTGCTTCCACTGCCCGTGCCGAGGTACTGGTCGGTTCCCAGATAGGAGATATTGACGTCGATGGTATAGTCCCCGTAGCTGCCTTCGATATTATCGAGACAGTGGGAAGAGTTTTCCTCATTGGCGGTGACAGCCATCAGTGCGTATTCGGTATAGCTCCTGGCCAGCAGCATGGCCTGTTCCCGCTGGTATTGCGTTGTGGTCTCCTTGACCATTTTCCCCGAGAGGTTGAGGATAAAAACGGCAACGGTGGCGACCAATACAAGAATGAAAATCGCGGTTATCATAGAAAAGGCCGGTCGCATATGGGAGGTTTTTTTCATCAGAACACCGCCTTTTCTTTACAGGAAGTGATGTTGTAGTCCAGACCGATCTGTTCACTCTTACAGATTTTGAATCGTATGATGTTGCCGGTAGCCGTAAATTTGAATGTCCCGACATTGGAAAGGAGGAGGGACTTCGGGGTACCGGAGGGAATGGTGATTCCCTTTTTGGGATCAAATCCGTAATAGAGATAAAGATCGCCGTTTTCGACTTTCAGCGCGTAGGAGGTCCATGCGAGTCTGTAGTGTTCGACGATTCTCCGGGTTCCGCTGCCTGTCAGGCCGATCGTATCTCCGGAGAGCGGTGTGCTGACGGAGTAATCGGTATCATCGTCCGGGAAAAATACCGCCGGTTTCCAGGCACTGGGCAGTGAACCTCCGTTGAGATTCGTGATGACGGCATTGGCCAGGTTCAGATTTGATCCCGGTGTGGAAATATTGGTTTCATTGCTGTCATCGATATCGCAGAATCCGCTCCATCCGGGTGTGGCGGCTGTGGAAAAGCTGTCAAGATCGGCTCCAACCCACTGGAGGGTATCATAGTCGCCACCGGAGAGGGTCATACTTCCCGTGAGATCTTCGGTGACGGTTGCGCCGCTGCTGTCCGTTCCTTTGCGGACCAGGGTGCCGGGAACGGCGGCACTGAGACGGTTGGCGATCTCCAGTGCCGCCAGCTCGGTTTTGATCGAAGCTCGATGTTGCGCCCGCTGGACCACATACTGTTTGTAGATATTGGCGATCATCTCGGACGCGATGGAGGCGACGATTCCGAGAACGACAATGACGAAAATCAGTTCAATCAGGGTGAAGGCTTTTCGCTGGGTTGTTCGCATCAGAAACTCTTCTCTTTCAATTCGGTGCCTCCGATATTACAGGAGAATGCACGCAGGTTGATGGTCTTGTTGAGTTCCGGAACGTTGCTTTGGCTTTTAAGTGTCACGGTAACCATTTTGATGTTTGTGGTGGGAGTGGCTCCCGTGGTCTGGAATGTAAAGGGAAACGTACTCTGCTGGTAACCGCCACCGGTATCGGGGTTGTCCGACAGATAATTGACCGTTGTCGTAATGTTGATATCGGTTCCCTTTTCGACGTAGTCGTTTCCCTCGGCTGTTTCGACGAGGGTCAGGGTGTAGGATTCTCCGTTGAAATCATCCAGATCATCTTCATCACCTTTTCCGCTTTCTCCGCTGTCGAGACCGATCGCGGACGCATCGAATTCCGCCCCGTCCGAACGGATAAAAGAGCGTTGACTCTTTTCCGGGGTTCCGATACGTCGGCCGCTGTCTCCCGATTCGTTGAGATCGGTGTTACCGTTACTGACATGAAGAATCGGAGGGATGTAGCGTTGATCGGCGTCGTTCTCATCCCAGGGATAACTCAACACCATATTGAGATGACTGGAGGCTTCGTTGATCGCCTCCTGCTGAATGGTGACGTATCCGCTTCGTGCGGCGGTCTGTATCAGATTGGGAAGTGACATCAGGGCGATTCCCATGATCAGGAGAGCGAAAATCATTTCGATCATGGCAATACCCGGACGCAGGGTCTTGCCGCCGACGGGCAGTCTCATTTACCACTCCATCCGTCGGTTTCTGTATTTACTGGCGTTACTTTCGACGACGTTACCGGTTTTACCGTATCCGGCCCAGCCGTTTTGCTGAATGAACCGTACCCGATAGAAGGGTGAGGGCTCCTGGTCTTTATCGGGATTGTAGATAAGCCAGGTATCGGTTCCGCTCAGATTGATATCACTGACAAAAGGTCGGGTGGCTGTTCCTGCATCGCTGATGCTTATTTCACTGCCGCCGCTTTCGAACATTCCGTTATCCAGCGCATTGAAGGTCTGGGAACTCGAACCGTTGTTGAGGTTGGTCGTTCCATCGGTATTCAGGGTGAGCGTTCCGTCGCCCGAGGTATGGATGGTGTTGAGGAACCATCCGAAACGGTTGGTGGGACGGAAATAAGTGGAGGGAAGCACATCATAGACCATGACGAATACAGGGGTGTTCACCGATGTGCCGAATACATTGTCATAGTAGGTTTTGGAAGAGAAGAGTGCCGCATAATAGAAGGTCGCGTTGCGATCGGAGGCGACGCTGTCATTGTGATCAGTGACGCCGTTGCTGTCTGTGACATTGATATCAACGACATGGAAGTCGAAGGGACTGACCGGACGACTCATGTTGCGATCGAAGTTGAAGCGAAGTGTCAACTGGGCCGATCCGTTGTGGTCTGTGGTGAAGATATCCCGGCTGACGCTGGAAAGGGTCAGCGACGTTCCCAGACCTGAATTGCCCTCCAGAGTATAGGGGGTGGCGTTGTCATCCTGCAGACGATAGCGGATGGCGGTGAGGTTGGCGGGATTGCCGCTCAGGGCGGACGAGGCCGGTGCGTCGTTGACCCGGTAGGCGATCGTTATCTGCACAGGCTGCGCATAACAGAGAGTATTGTAGTTGAGTGTGGTGTTGTTCTGCTCGTTCTCCGCGCGGATCGAGAAGTTCTGGAGCGATGCGGCCATGGCGAATGCGGCATCATCGGAAACGTAGGTGAAGTTGACATCGTTGCCTTCGTGGAAATTGTGCAGTTCGGCGCTGATCTTGAAGTGATCGGGAATGAAGGAGAGAACGATTTGGGAATCGGTAATCTCTCTGAAAATGGCGGGATCGGCCTGATTGGCCGTATCATAGCTGCTGTCGTCCACTGTCGCGTTGAAATCCGTATCGTCGCTGTCGGTTGCCGCATATTCGCTGCCCTGTTTTTCCGTCAGGCGGATGGCGACCTGTCCCACTTCACTGTAATTCAGTTGTGCTGTCGCAACGCCGTTGGTGAAGTTGATGTCGAGGTTTTGACTCAGCGTTCCTTTCACGCAGCCCGGCTTCGTTTCGTTGTAGTCCAGAAGCGGCGAGACACTGCTCGCTCCGATATGAACCGTTTCATTGTAGTTCGTGACATCGGCTCCCGCTTTGTCAACGGCATGGAGGGTGAGGTTGAAGTCGTTGCCGGCTACGATCGTGCTGCTGCCGGAAGCGTTGGTGATGACGAAGTGATCCGGACGAATGGCGAACGCATCGCTCCGGATCGTCGTATTGTACTCATACAGTACCGGGTTGATTTCACAATCCTGCAACGGAACGATGGTCAGCTGGGCACTATCTTTTCTCTGGCAGAAGCGGAATTGAACCGAAGCGTTTTTGACAGCCTGATTGATCTGGAAGGTCGCGGTGATGGTGGCGTTCTCAGAAGCGTTGAACTCTTCCCAGTCACTCAGAGCGAGGTTGTTGTCAAGGTCATAAAGCCGGTATTCGGCCTCTTTGTTGCTTCGGGTTTCCGTAGCGGTTCCCGTCGGGTCGAGACTGGCAATGGTGAGATTGAAATCATCATTGACAATTTTGGTGGAGATGTTTTGATCGCTGACATCCCGATAGACGTCCCATGCTCCGAAGACTCCCGGGGGCGGGGTGTTGATTCCCGCCGTACTTTGACACTGACTCAGAACCACATCATAGTGTCGACCGCTCTCATCGTCATAGTGGGCGACATAGACGAGGCTTTCCGCCCAGGTACACATATCGAAACCGAAGAGGGTGCTGCTGTGAAGCTGCTGATAGTCATTGCTGTCTGTCGGACCGTAGTTTCCGGCATCATCGCCCAGAGGATAGGTGATGACCTCATCCTGAAAGAGACTGGCTTCCATACCGAACGCTCCGGCGTTCAGTACGGAACTGCTGTCGGTCTCGGCATCACGGACATGATTGCCGTCCTGATCGATGACCTCCTGATTGTCCATAAAGCTGAAGCTGAACGCCGACCCGGTATGGGCTTCGTTGACGGTGACGTTTGTCAGGGGATCACTCGCCTCGATCGGGACTTTGATATCCGAGAAGAGGTTGAGAGAGAATCCGGGACAGCTGCCCATACTGAAACTCAGGCCGCTGACATAGATATCGGTATAACACATCTGACACTTGCCGAGACCGAATTCGGAAGCACTGTCATCGTAATAGAAGTTGAAATTGTCACCGGTGACGTTGATGCTTCCTTCCGCAACGATGGCACCGTACCAGAGACTGGCGTCTCCGCTCGGTTCGATGGTCACGTCGCCTTTGGTATAGAGGAAGATAGGCAGATCGGTGCTACCGCCTCCGCTGGCGTCGATGTCCGCATCCCCTTCGACATACACGAAGATTTTTCCGCCGCACTCCTCGTCATTGACGTGGTTGCCGCTGTAGACAAAGTCCTCTTTGACGAAAATACGGATATTGTCTTTGGCGCAGATGTTGATCTGGTTGATGTTTCCGTTGGTGTCTTTGTCGATTTTGAAGGAGTTGAAATAGTAATCTCCTCCCTCAAAGGTCAGGGTCTGGCCGTTGCCGTCAAAGAGGAAATCTCCCAGGAGCATCACCTTCGTGTCGTTGTTGTCCGCGTAGGTGTACTGGGGATTGAAGTAGATCTGTTGGCTGTTGGCGGCACTGCCGCTATTGGTGAATGTATAGTTTCCGTATGAGAGATCGGTGAAGGTGACGTCATCGGAGGTGACGGTCGTCGTGGTGATCGGAGAGACGGTGACATTGTGCTCGTAGCGGTTTTTCGGTTCGGGAAGGATGGTACAGGTACCGTCCAGAGAGCAGTGGTCACCCGTACAGGTACATTTGGGCGTGTCACTGTTCATTCCGGTATAGCAGGTGACGTTGGGTTGCCCGTTGTTGTTTTCGTCAAAATTGTAGTCCTTGACGGCGACGCTACAGGCATTGTAGATGTCGTTCTGCTGCATTCCGATGTATTCGTAAGAGACCAGAACCGAATCGAAAAGTCCGCAGGAGTAGTGATTGTCATAACTGGGAGCGATGTTTCCGCAATCGCCCCAGCCCGCATCATTGACGGAGGGATCCGCCGTGAAATGCGAATCATTTCCGATGGTGATGTCCTCATAGGAGGAGAGAGCTCCCCGGAGATAGGTGGGAGATCCCAGGTCGGTTTTGCCCTCGACGTAAACGATGGCGTTGAAGGTGGTGCCGCCGCCGCCGGTCGTCAGATCCCCGTTGATGAACATCCGGAAATTGGCGGGAGGCAGATCGCCGAAGTTTCCGTTGTTGCCTTCACTGTTGATGCCGGGGTTGTTCGCGAGGGTAACGTCGTTGTTGATGATGAAGTTGACGATCTGGGAACTGTCCGTGGCGATAAAGGTGCGTTCGCCGGTTCCCGTCCCCGGGACACTGAGATCATTGGTATAGTAATCTCCTCCGGACATTATCATGGAAGAGGAAGAAGACGCGGCGATGGAGTTGGCGTGGAAGGTCACCCGATTGCCGCTGGTATAGGGATAGATGGTCAGCCGATCCTCCTGATCCATACTGAGATCCCCGATTTCGATATCGTCGGCGTAAATAACGACGTCGGCATTGTCGTTGGAAAGGGAAAGTGTATCGATAACGACTTTGGGAGCCTTGATGGTGACGGTGTCGGTGCTGCTGCTTCCCAGATCCAGGGTGCCGATCCGTACCTCCTCATTGGCTTCCAGGGCTGTGAAAAACTGATTGCTTCCCTGGGAAGCCAGTTTATAGATTTTGATCGAATCAGGAATGCCGCGGAGGTAGAGATTGGTATAGTCATACCCCTTGGTGGTAAAGGTGCCGATCTCCAGATCATGTCCGTCAAGATTTTCGATGGTGACGTTGTGCATGATCTCATCAAAGGTATTGATGCGTTTGTCCCCCTGATAGGTCAGGGAGAAATCATAGAGATGCCAATCCTGATCGATCGTATCGTAATCGGGTAGAGGCAGCTCCTGGTTCTCTTCGTCGACCGTCACACTCGTCGGGGCATTCATCCACCCCGCTCCCTGGGCCGGAGAAGCGTCGGTATCGGAGCTTTCGACACTGAAGGTATAGTTGACATCGATCGACGCTGCGTACTGTCCCGTGGCAGTCGCGAAGACACCGCTGTCACACTCCAGTCCGTGATCGTAGTCGTCGGAGTAGACATATCCGGTGTTGAGTTGACAACTCTCCGTGTTGTGTATGTAGGAGAGTGATCCGCTGCCCATGGTGATCTGGGAGGGATCCTTGCGTGTCTGAAGCACATCCAGGAAAACGTTGCAGACCGGTTCCGGCACGGCAGCCTTCAGAGGCGCGGCCAGAACCAACAGTACGAATGCGATACCGAGAAGCAGAAAAGAGCGGGCTTGATGTCCGCCGACCATGGTACTTCCGGACTCCGGAATCTGTTTGTGAAACATTTTCATAATGTCTCCCTCCACACTCCGGTCCTCAAACCGGAGAAAATTCGCATGCACATCGAAAAGATGCCGCAAGCGAACCCGCTTGCGGTAGGCAGCCCGGCTATCTCGTAAGACCCGTGGCTTTCCGTCCCCGCCTCTCGACGGGTTTGGCTTTTCTCCGCACACTGCTTATCTTCATTATGGCACGGATAAGTTTAAGGGAATATAAAACGATGGTCTGTTTCAACCGGATTTCCCTTTCGCGCAACTGTTTCGGCAGGGTTTTTGCCGGAGTAAATCTTCATCTTTCCGAAGGTGAACCGACTGCTTCACTTCTTTTCGGGAATCCTTTCGGAAGCGTAAATCGGAGGGTTGGGGAAAAGTCTTCGGCCCGTTGTATTGCTGAAGGATTGGGAAAGGGAGGCGATGGATATCCCCCGGATGACTTTTCGGCTTTTGCTCCTTTTATTCAAAGTGGGTAAAATTAGGGCATTATTTCCTTTCGGAGTCAGGAGGAGCGATGAGACAGTATTGGAGAGTGGGAATCACAGGATTGCTGGCGGTGACGCTGAGCGGGTGTTTCGGCGGTGGAGAACAGGACAAAGAGTACAACAAGTCGGCCCAGGGGTGGTACGATGCCATACAGCGATCCATCGCCCACAACAATCTGGAAAAGGCCGACAAACAGTTTCTTTCTCTTCGAAGCGAGCATATGGGATCGGCGCTGCTGCCGACAACGATGCTGGCACTGGCGCAGGCCCATATGGCGGATGAGGAGTATCTGCTGGCGGGGTACTATCTCGATGAATATCTGAAAAAGTACGGGGGAGGTCCCCGGGGGGAATATGCCCGTTTCCTCAAGCTCAAAGCCTCCTTTCTGGGGATTCATGACATCAACAAAGACCAGAAGCTGGTGGCCGATACTCTGCGGCAATGTCAGGGCTTTGTCGCGTCCCACGGCGGCAGCCGTTACGCGCCGCTGGTTCGGACCATGGTGGTCCGTCTCCAGATGGCCCAGTATCTGCTCAATGCCGACATTGCCCATCTCTATGATCGCATCGGCAAGCAGGAAGGAGCCAAAATCTACCGTGAGAAAAACAAGAAGTTTGTCTACAAGCCTAAGCAGATCGACGATCCGGTCAACGGATTCCTCTCCAGCCTCAATCCCTTCGATTGATTTTCCGTTTCCCCCCTTTCTGTCAGGGGAGCTCTTGACAATTTCTGATCGATTCTGTATATTCTTAAAAATTTTTTAAGACTTTATAAAAAGTGACTCAAAAGGACTTCACGATGCAACTCAGTGATTATGATAAATTTCCGGCAGTTCTTCCCATAGTAGGGGAGGACGAGATGTTTTTCTATCCCTTTATGATCAGCCCGATTTTTCTGAGCTCACAACCCGACATCGATGCGGCCACCTATGCGATGGAGAATAATGCGCTGCTTTTTGTAGCGACCACCAGGCCGGGCAGAGAAGGAGAACGGAGTCATGACGCGATCTATCCGATCGGTGTGGTAGGAAGCATCATGCGCAAGGTCCATATGCCCGATGGACGGGTCAAGATCCTTTTTCAGGGATTGGCTCGCGGGCGGATGTTGGATCCGGTGGAGGGTGAGCCCCTCCGGGCCAGAATCGATATCGTGGAAAACGACAGTTATAACCAGCTCAAAGTCGATGCGTTGCTGAATATGTTGCGGGAGAAGATCCGACAGCTCAGCCAGCTCAACAGCTCCATCCCCGCTGATCTGGTCAAGACGATCGAGGAGAATGACGAGCCGCACCGGATTGCCGACCTGGTCAGCTCCATGCTGCCTCTGAAAAAAGAGAAGGCCTATGAACTGTATACACAGGAGGATATCGAACAGCGGCTGCTGGGGATCATCGATATCATTGCCGGACAGATCGAGGCCCTGAAGGTTCAGCGGGAGATCAGCTCCAAGGTTCACAACAAAATCGAGCAGACCAACAAAGAGTATTTTCTCAAAGAGCAGCTGAAGGAGATCCAGAAGGAGCTGGGCGTCGATACCCAGCGTGAGGAGGAGATCGCCGCCTTCCGGGAGAAGCTGGAGGAGATCAAGCCCCATCTGGAAGAGGATGCCTACAAAGAGATCAAGAAGCAGCTGGATCGTTTGGCACGGATGCACCCCGACAGTGCCGACGCCGTAGTGCTCCAGAACTACCTGGAGTGGGTCTTCGATATGCCGTTCGGCCAATACTCCAAAGGTCAGCTGGATGTCAAAAAAGTGGCCGAGGAGCTGGACAGAGACCACTACTCCCTGGAGAAGCCCAAAGAGCGGATCGTGGAGTACTTCTCCGTCAAGGAGCTGGCTCAGCTGCGGGGCAAGAAGGAGACCGAGAGCAAAGGGGTAATCCTCTGCTTCGCCGGCCCTCCGGGTGTAGGAAAAACCTCTCTGGCCAACTCCATCGCCAAAGCGCTGGATCGTCCCCTGGTACGTATTGCCCTGGGAGGACTGGAGGATGTCAACGAGCTCAGAGGGCATCGCCGCACCTATGTGGGGGCCATGCCCGGCCGGGTGGTCCAGGGGCTCATCGAAGCCAAGACCATGGATCCGGTGATCGTCCTGGACGAGATCGACAAGGTGGGACGCACCCACCGGGGGGATCCCACGGCGGCGCTGCTGGAGATTCTGGATCCGGAGCAGAACACCCACTACCGTGACTACTATCTCAACTTCCATATTGATCTGAGTAAGGCGGTCTTCATCGCCACGGCCAATGAGCTGGGGACCATCCCTGCGCCGCTGCGGGATCGGATGGAGATCATCATCGTCAACAGTTATACCCCCGAAGAGAAGTATGAGATCGCCCGGCGTTATCTGATTCCCCAGGAGCTGAAGAAACACGCTTTGCGTGTCGATGAGTTCAGCATCTCCAAAAAGGCGTTGCGTCTGCTGATCGATGAGTATACCCGGGAGCCCGGCGTACGGAATCTGCGGCGAAAAATTGCGACGCTGATGCGCAAAGCGGCGCGGCAGATCCTGGAAAATCCCCGTCTCGATCATATTCGCGTCACGGCGAAAAATCTTCCCAGGTATGCGGGCAAGAAAGTGTTTGAATTTTCCGTAATAGAAGAAGCCCCCCAAATCGGCGTCGTCAACGGATTGGCCTGGACATCGGTGGGTGGGGATGTTCTGACTGTCGAAGCGATCAAAATCAAAGGCAAAGGGTTGATGCAGTTGACAGGCAGCCTGGGAGACGTGATGAAAGAGTCGGCGAGGATTGCCCACAGCGTCGTCAAGATACTGATCGATTCGGGGAAGGTGAAGATTCCGGCTTCGATGATTCCCCGCACGGTGAAGGAGCGGGAGGAGGGGGTATCTCCGGAAGCCAGCGAAGTCTACAAGCGTTATGATCTGCACCTGCATGTTCCCGAAGGAGCGACGCCAAAAGATGGCCCCAGTGCCGGGATTACCATGGCGACGGCCATTGCGTCGATCTATAGCGGCAGGCGGGTCGACAATCAAATCGCCATGACCGGAGAGTTGACGCTGAGCGGCAAGGTCCTACCTATCGGTGGACTCAAAGAGAAACTTATCGCCGCCTACAAAGCGGGAGTGGCCAAGGCGTTGATCCCCACAAAGAATTATGAACGCGATTTGGAAGATCTCCCCAAAGAGGTATTGGATCATGTGAAAATCCTTCCGGTGGAGAGGATAGAAGAGGTGTTGAAAGAGGCCCTGATTTAGGGTGGCTTTTTCCACCTTTTGCGATTGCATCCATTCGCTGGGGCGGGGTGTCGGTGGCTTTATCGTCGCCTCTGACGGCTTTCCCCTCCCTCCCGGAGGAGTCAATCGGCCTGTGTCCAGTAGCGAATCCGGTCGATAAGCTCTTCCTCTCCGATCGGTTTGATAATGAAATCTTCGGCTCCCAGATCCAAAACAATGCTTTTTTGGGTGTCGTCGGTGGAAAGAACGATGACCGGTACCCGGCTGTTCTCCGGATCGGAACGGAAAATTTTGAGAAACTCCTTTCCGTCCAGGATGGGCATCAGGATATCGAGAAGAATCAGATTGATATCCGGATGTTCTTTCAGGACTTTGAGGGCCTCGGAGCCGTTGTCGGCTTCGAGAACCTCCGAGACAAGGTTCGTGTGACGCTTCAGAAGCGCCTGGATCAGTTTCCGGTTGATGAAGTCGTCATCGACGATCAATACTTTGAGACTCATTGTTCACCCTTGATGTTTTTGATGTAGTTATTGAGATTCTCCCGAGTCATTTTTTCCTGATAGAGTTGATAGTTTACTCCTTCGAGACGGGCGGGATTTTCCGGCTCGCTGGTAAAGACAACCAGCACCTGGTTGCGTCTCGCCTCACGGAGGAAGGCGTCGTCGAGCATGCTTTCGTCGGCAAAGACCATCCGGATGCCGCCCGTTTTGAGCAGGGCCGCAGCTTCCCGGGAGTCGGAAACGGTCTGATGGGGGTAACCCAGCGCATCCAGAAGTTTGGAGAGGAGTTTCCGGCTGAAGGGGAGGTTTTTCGCCACCATGATCTCTGCGGGAGCCTCTTTGGGCTTTTCGGCAGGTTGCTCTTCATCTTCCGGAGTGACGACAACCCGTGATTTGTCATGGAGAAACTTATTGAGAATGTAGATCAACTCCGACATTTCAATGGGCTTGGAAATATACTCGTCCATCCCTTCGGCCAGGAAGCGTTCCCGGTCTCCCTTGAGTGCATTGGCGGTCAGAGCGACGATGGGAACATGCTTCTCCCCTTCGTCCTCTTCATACTCCAGAATCTCGTGGGTCGCCTCCACTCCGTTCATGACCGGCATCTGAATGTCCATGAAGATCAGATCATAATCCCGATCGCGGCGAAGTTCGAAAGCCTCAAGACCGTTCTGGGCGATCTCCACCTCCAGACCGAGCCCTTCCAGGATGTTTTTGACCAGTTTCTGGTTGATGATGTTGTCCTCGACCACCAGGACTTTTCCGCTGTATTTGGTATGGACTTTGGGGGCGGTGCCGCCTTTTTTGATCTCCATCTCGTGTTTGGCGATGGAGCGGAGCATCTTCAGGACCTTGGTGTAGGTCAGAGGTTTGAAGAGGATATTTTCACTGGGAAGTTCGTACGCCTCCAGCTCCTGGCGGGAGGTGACACGTGCGATGAGGAAGAGGTTCTCTCCGCTGAGGTGGTCAATGGCTTCCCGAAGCTTTGCCGGAGCGTGGTCATGGTCGAACAGGACCGGCAGAGAAGGATCCCCGCTGATCAGAGACTGGAGTTGGGAGACGTCGCTGAAATCCTTGAAGTGGAGCCCAAAGTAGCTGGCGTAGTGGTCCAGATAGTTGTTGATCCGTTCACTTCCGCCGCCGTTGTAGCGGCAGAGGGTGACGGTGTTGAAGAGATTGCGGTAGTCGTGCTCCTCATCCGGGATCTCCTCAATGGGGAGCGTGAAGGAGAACGTCGTGCCGACTCCCTCCTCACTCTCGACGTTGAGTCGGCCCCCCATCAGCTCAACATACTCTTTGGTAATGGTCAGACCCAGGCCGGTTCCTCCGTATTTTCGGGTGACGGAACTGTCAGCCTGTGAAAACGGCTGGAAGATCTTTTTCATCTGGGCCTGACTCATTCCGATGCCGGTATCGCTGACTTTGAATTCCAACAGACTTCGATTGTCATGGGTCGCATCGAGTTTGCGGATCTCCACGGCGATCTCTCCTCCGCTGTCGGTGAACTTGACGGCGTTGTTGAGCAGATTGGTAAGAATCTCTTTGAGTTTGGTGGGATCCCCTTTGAGTCGGGGGCTGATGGTCGGATCGATATAGTAGTAGAGTTCGATGTTCTTTTCGGCGGTAACCACACTGAAATTGTCGACGGTATTGTCCAGCTCCTGGTGGGTATCGAATGTAATGGATTCGACTTCGACTTTATTGCTTTCGATTTTGGAGAGGTCGAGAATGTTGTTGATGATTCCCAGCAGGTTTCGGGAGCTTTTTTCGATGATATTGGCGAACTCCCGCTGTTCGTCGTCGAGGTTGGTGCTTCTGAGCAGTTCGGTGAATCCGATGATTCCGTTCATCGGCGTACGGATCTCATGGGACATATTGGCCAGGAACAGCGATTTGGCTTCACTCTCCTCCATGGCGACCCGGCGGTCCTCTTTTGCCTGATCCACGATCATCTGCAGGAGCCGATACCCCTCTTCGATTCCCTCCCGGGTACCGAAGTCCACCGTCTTGAGTTGCGCTGCGATCCGCTCATACTCCTCTCCGCCCGAGTCGAAGGCCTCGGCGGCATCCTGGAGTGTCTGTTCCAGCCCCCGGATGTTGGCGCCGATATCCCGGGTCGCCTGGGCGCCGAGTCCAAGGAGGATCAGAGCCAGCAGTACCAGCGCCCCGGAAGATCCCATGATCAGATAGCTGCGTTGCAGATATTCGGCCAATGCTTTGTCACTCTCCTGGCGATAGCGATCGACCATCTGCTCCATCAGACTGATTTTCTTGGTGAAGAGGGTGAACCAGCGGATCGGATTGACCCCGTATTGTCCATCCTTGGCGTGGGTGAGGATCGTCGTGTAGAAACGGGCGCTTCCCCGGTCCAGCTGCGCCGCGTGCTCTTTTTGGTACAGCTCCCCGGCAAGCTGCTTCAGGCGGGAATCGGGAATGAGATCGGGGACGAACTGTTGGGATTTGGCATGAAACGTGTTCCACAGAGCGATGCTTTTCTCCGTCAGGGGTTCATGGGTCTGGAGATAGTAGACGATGAAATCCCGGTTCATCCCGGTGAACTCTTCACTGGTATAGAGGCGGTCGAGCAGATCATTGATCTCCTGAAGCCGGAGATCGAGCACAAAACGGTCGGTTTGATGCAGGTTCTCCAAGAGCGGCTGGGTGATCTTTTTCCCAAATGCATCTACCAGGAGGGCAGTCAGCCCGATGTTGCGGTTGTCCACCTTTTTCCGAATGGCGTCGATGCCGTTCAGTCCGTCGAGGAGCGCCTGGTAGTTTTGACTCTCCAGGGCGGTGGCCTTTTTGAACGAGGGAATGAAGTCGAGGAGAATGTTTCGGGAACTTTTCAGGCCGAGTCGGAGCTTTTCGAGGGCCTGGTCCGTCCGTTCCCGCTGTTTGTCAAGCAGTGTGCGATAATCGGGAGTGCCGGATGCGAGATACAGAGCGCTGATTCCCCGTTCTTTCCCCACTTCGACCAAGGCTTTCTGGAGAAACAGATTATTGTGAGCCGCCGTTTCGAATGACTGGGCTTTTTCATAGCCGAGATAGGCATTGTAGAGAAAATAGAGAGCGGCGATGAGAAGGACTGCCGAGGGGATGATTCCGATCAGCTTGAGTTTCGTGGAGATTTTCATAGGATTCCTTCCTCACTTATTGGTTCATCTGTTTGAGGTAGTTGTCCAGACTCATCAGTTGTCCGGCGAAGAGGCGGATGCGTTGGGGGGCCCGTTCGATATCGTTGTCGAACTGCAGGTCATACAGATTGTCGACCATTGCCTCGATCCGCAGATTGCTGGCTGCGCCTTTGAGCATGTGGGCCGTCTTCTGGAGATGATCCAGATCCCCTTTCTGGTATGCGTCAATCAGGACGGGAAGATATTCGTGTCCCTGTTTGGCAAAATCGTTGATAAATTCCAGCACCAGATCTTCGGGAAGATTGAGCTCTTCCGATGCGATCTGGAGACTGAATTCGATGGGAATGGGCTTGACCCCCTCGATAAAGGCTTCGGGGCTGAGTGTTTTCCCGGTTTCGCCCGTCTCTTCCGGCGAAGGAGCCTGCTCTTCCTCTTTTGCCTCTTCGGCGGGGGCCGCTTCGACCGCTGTTTCCTCTGCGGGGGAGGGAGCGGGCTCCTCTTTCGGGGGTTCGGGTGCCTTGGGAACGGAGACCTCGGATCTCTCCTCCCGAAGGGGTTCCGGAGCGGGAGCCTCTTGCGTTTCTTCTGTCTCTTCCAGGCCGGGGACCTCTTCCAGTGTGGCCAGTCCGACATGCAGCTGATCGAGCAGCCGGTCATACTCATTGACGATTTCGACACGTTCGTCGTCGGTCGCCTCATTCAGATACTCCAGCAGGCGGTCAAGAGGGCGTAGCTGAAGCAGACTGATCGCATCCCGGAGGATGGCCACGGTCTCCTGGCGTTTCCGATCATCATTTTCCAGAAGCTGGGGACGCATGCTCCGGCTTTCCTGAACGAAATCACGGATGAGGTCGGCATACTCCTGGGGGCTCAGCTCGATCCGTCGGGCATTTTCCCGGAGATTGGGCTGGAATTGGGATTCCAACTCCTCCCAGGGGGCCTTTTCGGCATCGGGAAGTTCGATTACAGGGGGGGGAGTGTTCGGCTCTTCCGTCTCGATGGGGGGCAGTTCCGGTTCGGGGCTGAAGCCGGCTCGCTCTTTTTCCTGTTCGGCAGCCGGCGCTTCTTCCCCGGCCCGGAGCTCCTCTTCGGGACTCATCAGAGAGAGTATCTCCTCCTCGTCGGATTCGGGAAGGGTTTCGATTTCTGTCTCCATCTCCGAGGTTTCATCTTCCGAGGTTTTTTCATCCTCATCAAGGAGGGAGAGGAGCTCATCCTCTTCGGTGTCGGCTGACGTGGTGACAGCTTCGGAGTCCGTTTCGCTATGCGCCTCCTCTTCTTCTTCGACGGGAAGGAGTGCCAACAGCTCTTCATCCGCCTCCTCTTCGGTGACTTCTTCAGCGTTTTGCTGCGGTTCTTCCTCCGATGTTTCTTCAAGGGTTTCTCCGAAAGGGAGAATGGAGAGAAGTTCTTCCTCGGCATCGGGTTCTTCCGGGTGCTCATCTTCGGACAGTGGCTCCGCAGGGGGTTCTGTACTCTCCTGCTCGGATGGCAAAATGGCAAGCAGTTCCTCTTCTTCCTCCTCTTTCGCCTTCTCTTCAGGAGCGGCGGTCGGAACCTGTACCGGCGTGTCGGCAGCGGGACTGAGCTCTTTCTGAGACGCTTCGATGAGATAACAGAGGTTCCAGTGGCCGAGCAGAGAATCCATGGATTCGATCCGGTATTCGAGTTGCTCCCCGGAGGGAGTGCTCAGTTGTTGAAGCTCCGAATCCAGGCGCAGAGATCCATCCCGAAAGGCTCGGGCGGCTTCGTAGATATCCTGGACGCCCCAGCGGGCCAATTCCGCAGGTTCTGCGGCGATGAGTTGTCGGGTGGAATCGATAATAAACATGGTTTATGTCCTCACTTTCTCTTGGATGAGTAGGGCTTTGTAGCGGAGTTCCGCTTCAATGATCTCGTCCGGATCGGCCGGGCGGCGTACAGCGACATAACCGCGCAGCGCCCCCCCGTTCCTGAGAGGTTCTATATGGGTATGGACCCAGTAGAACCGTCCATCTTTTCGGAGGTTCTTGATGAGACCTTCCCAGGCTTGCCTCCCCCGGATTGTCTGCCACAATTCCTGAAAGACCGCTTTGGGCATCTCCGGGTGACGGACGATATTGTGATTCTGACCGATCAACTCGGAACGTTCGTAACCCGAGATTTGGCAGAATCGGCGGTTGGCGTAGGTGATGATTCCCCGAGGATCGGTTTCGCTCAGAATGACTCCCTTGCTGAACCGATACTCCTCGTTCAGAATCTGCCGGCGCTCTTTCCTCATCGCTGCCAACCTTCTACTCCAACGTTAGGCATATCATATAATATCGTAGATTAAAACTGAGCTATTCAGGGGAAATCGGTGGGAAAAGGGCATTTCTGGCCCGTTTGCCGGCCACATGAGCTATCAGGTCGGGGTCGGCCTGCTCGATCGCCTCGAAGGTTCCGAAGTAATCCAGAAGTTTTTTGACGGTGGCGGGGCCGATGCCCCGTTTTTCCAGCAATCCCACTTTGGCGTCCTTTTTCCGCTTGCTCCGGCGATGGAAGGCGATGGCGAAGCGG
>Ga0256843_1001507_pt1 | contig 18265 bp, 17 predicted proteins | sample AlvinellametaG_FD_191572 | JGI IMG/M metagenome (GOLD analysis project Ga0256843, IMG submission 191572) | Pompeii worm associated microbial communities from hydrothermal vent at the East Pacific Rise, Pacific Ocean - Alvinella | ecosystem: Host-associated > Annelida > Integument > Unclassified ... | reverse complement strand
CGTACAGATGGGAACCCGTTTCATCGGTACGGTCGAGTGTGATGCAAGCGAAGTGATGAAGCAGAAGATCATCGATGCCAAAGAGGAAGATATCAAACTCTTCAAATCTCCGGTCGGCTACCCTGCGCGTGGTGTGAAGTCCGAGCTTCATAAACGCATCGAAGAGGGAACCGCGCCGAAGATCGCATGTATCTCCAACTGTGTCACACCGTGTAACCGTGGTGAAGAGGCGAAAGTGGTCGGCTACTGTATCGCTGACAGATTGACCGATGCCTATGACGGTATTGCCGAGACGGGACTCTTCTTTACCGGTGCGAACGGGTATAAACTCAATGAGATCATCACCGTCAAGGAGTTGATGGATAAACTGATGAACGGAGAAGAGAAATAGCGTGAGGTTCATGAAACTTTTGATCTTGTGGCTGCTTCTTGGCAGCACGATGCTCTTGGCATCCATTGCCGTTTTGGAAAAGGCGGAGATCAAAAGGGGTGAACTGCGCTTACACTTCGACAAAGCCTACAATAAAAGCAAGATCAAACACTTTGCACTGACCCATCCCTACCGTGAAGTATTCGATATCCCTGATGCAAGAGTGAAACGCAGTAACATCGCAAAAGGGCTAAAGAGCTCCCACTGCCGCTCCATACGCATTTCGCAATATAAGAAAAATACGGTTCGAGTCGTTTTGGAAACAGGAAAAGGGTACGGCTGTAACCCTTACCGTCCGCTTTTTGCCTACAATGCTTACCATATCCCACTTCCGCCTTTCAAGGTGAAACCGCTTCCCGTTGCCTCTTCCAAGCCTAAAAAGAAGAAGAGACCCGTAGCGGTCTCTCATAAAAGACATCAGCATACCCAAAAGAAACCCGCAGGGGTTAAACGCGCTAGGGTCATGCCTGCATCTAAAAATATCTATGCAAGAGGAACGGGTGAGGTGATCGTGATCGATGCGGGGCATGGTGGCCATGATAGCGGTGCCGTTGCTGGAGGGAAGAAAGAGAAAGATCTGGTTCTTCAAATTGCCAAAAAGGTGGAAAAAGAGCTGAAGAAGCGAGGATACCGTGTTTATCTGACAAGACGAAGTGATAAGTTCTTAAAGCTTCCGCAGCGTACACATATTGCCGATAGAAAAGATGCAAAAGTCTTTATTTCGATCCATGCAAACTCCGTACCTAAACGTAAGCGCTATAAAGTACACGGCGTCGAGACCTTCTTTTTACAAAAGACACGTGATGCGAAGTCGCAACGTATTGCGGCTAGAGAGAATGCAGCGGTATTGAAAGGGGCGGGAACCTCCTTGAGTAAAAAGGTCATTGTCGATTCGGTCTTGAACGGCCCTAAGATCATCGAGAGTAATAAACTGGCGATAGACGTGCAACGGCGTATCATGGCGAATTTGCGTGCCCACTACAAAGGGGTTAAAGATGGCGGTGTCCGTCACGCCCCTTTCTGGGTACTGGTTGGTGCGAGCCGTCCTTCCATTCTGGTAGAGGTAGGGTATATCTCGCATCCTAAAGAGAGAAAAAGACTCTTTACTAGACGTTACCAAGAACAGATCGCCAAAGGGATCGCTGAGGGGATACAGCGCTATTTGAACAACCGTAAAAAAGAGATAGAACTTTAAACAATGTTGAGGAGGGAGTATGAATATCGTGTTTAAAGGGGTGGTGCTTGTGGCACTTTTCCTCTTGAGTGGATGTATGGGGCCGGATCGTTCATCGCGTCTTGTCGTGATCGATGCGGGGCATGGTGGGCTTGACTGTGGTGCCAAATGTGAAGGAGAGCTTGAGAAAGATGCCGTATTGCAGATCGCACAAAAGGTAGCCAAAGCGTTTAGAAGCGAAGGGTACCGTGTCTATCTTACAAGAGGGAATGACCGCTTTTTGACACTGGGACAGCGTACGCGTATCGCAGATAAAAAAGATGCCGACGTATTCATCTCCATCCATGCCAATGCCATCGCCAACAAAGAGCGCTTTGATGTCGTAGAGGGGATAGAGACCTATTTCCTGCAAAAGACACGCGATGCAAAATCACAAAAGATCGCCGCACGTGAGAATGCTTCTGTACTGCAAGGAACGGATGCGTTAAGTCAAGATGTCATTATCGATTCGGTATTGAACGGTCCTAAGATCATCGAGAGCAATAAGCTTGCGATCGATGTGCAACGTAACATCATGAAGCGTGTTAGAGGGAAGTACCCCGATGCCAAGGACGGCGGTGTACGACCTGCACCTTTCTATGTGCTCGTAGGTGCGAGCCGCCCATCCATTCTAGTCGAGGTTGGCTACATCACCAACCCAAAAGAGCGTAAACGTCTTTTTGACAAAGATTACCAAGAACGTATTGCAGAAGGGATCGTTGAAGGCGTGAACCGGTATTTGGATAATCGTCAGAGGGAGTTGGGGATTTAAGATAGAAGGTTTAATGGTGAAGCTTTGTCACTTTGCTTCACCACTTTTGTTTGAACTCTATAAACGTGAAATGGTTCACGTTTATATTTAGGTCTTATTTGTAGTTCTTGATCGCTTTCTCAAGGATTTCGGCAGCTGCCGCTTTGTCTTTGAATCCGCTTACTTTGACCCACTTGTTAGGCTCGAGCATTTTGTATGTCTCGAAGAAGTTCTTGATACGGTTGAGTGTATGCTCAGGTACATCTGCGAGGTCTTGGATCTTTGCATATGTCGGGTCGATTTTCTCAGTCGGTACGGCAAGAAGTTTCTCATCTCCGCCTGACTCATCTTCTGTCATAAGAACACCAACCAGTCTACACTTGATGTAAGAACCTGCCTGAAGCGGGTAGTCACAAAGAACCAGTACATCTGCCGGATCTCCATCGTCTGAGAGTGTATTTGCTACGAAACCGTAGTTTGCAGGGTAGTGCATAGCCGAGTAGAGAACTCTGTCCACTTCAACAGCACCTGATTCTTTATCGATCTCATATTTAATGTTCGAGTTAAGCGGTACTTCGATGATCGCTTTGACCGCATCTGGGCATTCGCCCGGTCCGATTTTAGTAATATCCATCTGATATCTCCTTAGTGAAGAGGCTACTCTCCAGAATTTTCGTGAGCAGATAGTATCATAAAATTCATAAATAGTTCATCAAATTTAGTTAGGATCTATGAAAACAAAAGTGAGGAAAGTCAATGAAGAAGATCATCGTAGGATTGTTGGTTGCGGCAGTGAGCAGTTTTTCCGTTGAAGTGGGGAAAGTCCCGCCATCTGTGGTATTACAAGGGGAGAATGGTGGCTTGATCGATGGCAAACCTTGGCACTCTTCAATGCTGAAGGGAAAGGTGCATGTTCTCTTTTATGTCGATCCTGACAAGAAAGACCTCAATGCACCTTTGACGCAAGCATTGAAGCAACGCCATTTTGACAGAGCGAAGTATGCATCGGTTGCAGTGGTGAACCTTGCGGCTACATGGAAACCGGATATGATCATTGAAGCACTATTGAAAAAGAAGCAAAAAGAGTTTCCTGATACGGTCTATGTGAAAGATAAAAAGAAGGTGCTGGTCAAGAAGTGGCAGCTTGCCGATGATAATTCCGATATCTTGCTTTTTGATAAAACAGGTCGGTTGATCTATCAGAAATTCGGAAAGCTTTCGCCTCAAGAGATAGAGAGAGTACTCTCTCTTATAGAAAAACACTTATAGGGTTCTTTGTTTGAACCACAGATAATAGAGTGCCGTAGCCAAGAAACCCATCCCAAGGGTAAAGGTAATGGCTTGAAGCGAAAGCCCTCCTTTGAAGGCATACCCAATAAAGAGTGCCGTAGCGATATTTGAGAGCATGAAGAACATATCGTTATAGGAGATGATACGCCCCAAGTAGGCTTGTTCTGTCTCCTCCTGTAGCAGTAAATAGGTATATGACCAAAGTGTTGTCGTAAAGAAACCCACACCAAAGAGTGCAAGCAGTGCAAGGTAAAAGTTTGATTGGGTCATGCTCCAGAATACAACGGCTATCCCTTGGGCGATGAAAAAGTAGTGTAGGTTATGACGGTTGACCAGTTTCCCGATGATGAGTGGTCCGGTCATGAGTGCAACTGCACGCATAGCATTGATCCAGCCAATGGCAAGAGGGACCGCAATAAGAGTTTTATATTGATGATCGGCAAGCAAGGTGACAAGCGCATCGAAGCTGGTAAGTCCCAATGAGGCGTGAAGTAGGATTAGGTGTAGTATTTTAGGGTGTCGTTTAAGGTAAAGAAAGCCATCTAAGAACATCTGCCAGTGTGACTGGGTACGTTTAGGCGGGGTAAGTTGTAAAGGTAATCCTACGATTACCATTAAGGCTATGGAGTAGAGCAGAGCATCTATATAGAAAGCGGTATCATATCCGAAACGGTAAGTGACAATACCGCCCACCGCCATACCGGCTGCATAGGTAAAAGACCAGATGATCGAGTGGATCTCATTGGTACTTTTGAGCATTTCTCCTTCAACGATTTTGGGAAAGAGTGTCATCTCAGCGGAAAAGAGCATCGATGCGGCAGTGGAGCGGATGAAGATCAGGAACATTAATAGAGGGATCATGGAAGCCGTATCGATGTAAGTAAACCCGATCGTCATGAGAAGTTCGGTAATAAGCAGGATAACGATCAATCTTTTAAATGGTACTCTGTCGACTACAATACCGATAAGCGGTGCAAGAAGAATAGAAGGCAGCATGGTCATGGCCGCTGTCATTGCGATGGTTAAGGCATCGGCATTGAACGCCACTAGCATAGAGTAGATAGCGACTTGTGAGAACCATGTGCCGAAGTAGCTGATCAGTTGAACCAGTGAGAGTCTGGCGACTACAGGGTGTTTGAGGGCTTGAGCATAACGCTTCATTTAGGCTTCATCGTCCAGTGTATAGGGGATGTCTTTATCTTTCAGATCCTTGATATAGGTTTCAAATGTCTCTTGTGCCAATGCTTTATCGTGTGAAGCGACGGAGATGGTGACATGCCATCCTGTATTATCATGGAGTTTGGGCAAAGAGGAGACTTCGACCCCTTTGGGGGTCTGCTCCATACGTTCGATGAACTCGTTCTCTTTGCATTTGGCCGTAAGCGTATAACGGTAGAGCGGACTTCCTTTGGGTATCTTGGTTTGCAGTATCTCTTTGACCATAGGATGGCTCATTTCAGGAAATCCGGGCATAAAGAAGAAACGATCGTCAAGATAGAATGCAGGCATATTGTTCACAGGATTATGTAAGAGTTTCGCCCCTTTAGGAAGCTCCGCCATTTTGATCGGGTGTGGATATGCGCGTTCACCCAATGTCTCTTCTATGATACGCTTTGCCTCTTCGTGTACCTCTATCTGCCCGTTTCGAAGGGCAATGGCAGCACATTTTCGGGTATGGTCATCAGGGGTTGAACCGATACCGCCAAAACTAAAGAGTATAGGGTTGGGTTGGGAGGCAATGAACTTAAGCATATTGATGATCAGTGCAGGGTCATCTTCGATGATGAAGCTCCCCTTCAATCTATATCCATGCTCCATGAGTGTGTGTGCAAGAAAGTCAAAATGGGCATCTTTTCTTCTTTGGTTCAATATCTCTGTGCCGATGATAAGTGCGAAGATCGAAGGTTCGGTATGCATGTATAGATAGCCTTGTTGGAATTGTATGCAGGAGGACCCTGCACAATAATAGTGCCATTATAGCACAGAAGTGATGGAGATGACTCTTATGGGAGCTTGAACCCTATTACGGTTATATCGTCATTTCGTTCCTCATCTTTCTGATAGCGCTTCAGTGCTTGAAGAAGTGCGTTCTTTTGCTCATGGAGCGGGAGAGAGAGGGTGTGTTGCAGTAGTCTTACGAATCGTTTTCTTCCCATTGGAAAACCTTTCTCTCCACCATTTTGGTCGATATAACCATCGGTAGAGAGGTAGAAGGTCGTTTTCTCTGTATAGTGTAGCGTATGCTCGCTATACTGATAGTCATCATGGCACTGTTTGTACCCGATAGAGTAGCGATCCTTTTTGAGTTTCTTGATCTCAGTTGCATCCGTATAGAAGAGGTCGATGTTCGCACCGCTGAAGGTGAGTACCCTTTTGGCTTTATGAATATGTACGACACCTGCATCCATTCCGACATTCGCATCGGCAGACTCTTGTTTGAGCAGGGTTTTAAGCGTACGGTTGAAGTAGCTTAGTATCTTCGATGGTGAGTGGAGGATATCGGGTTGAGATGCCACTTGTGCTTCGATCGCTTTGGCCAACATGGTCACAAAGGCCCCCGAGACACCGTGACCTGTACAGTCGATCACATAGAGGAGCGCTTGTGTATCGTTGATCCTATGGAAGAAATAGATATCCCCTCCGACAATATCTTTGGGCTCCCATATCACAAAATGGTCACTGAAAAATGCATCTAACTCCTCTTGCGGAGGGAGTATGGTATTTTGTATGAGCGCGGCATAGGTAATGGAGTCTTGCATATGACGGTTGATGCGTGCCAACTCCTGAGTACGCTCTTGTACTTTCAGTTCCAAATTCTCATTAAGTAAACGTAATTCTTTTGTTTTTTCCGCAACTAATTTTTTTAAGTGACGGTTAATGAGCCAAAAGATGACAAATACAAAAAGAGCAATACCGAAAATAGCAAAAAGCAGACGCCAGTCAAGCTCTTTTTGCACTTTTATCGATGTCCATTTTCGATAGATATCATTACGTTCTTTAGTCGTGATAGAGGCAAGTGCCTCATCAATACGGTTGAGTACCTCTTTAGGCACCTCTTTACGAAGGGCGATCTTCAGGTGGAACATATAGTTCATTTTTGTTAAGATCTTCGCTTCGTCATAGCCTAGAATATTGATGTAGTAGAGTGCAGTAATACCATTGATCCCAAAAAAATCTATGGTTTGATCCTCAATAGCACAAAAACCCTCTTGTACTGTATTGAACGTAATAAATGTAGCATGAGGATATTTCTGTTTGATCCAGTCACCTAAGGAGTTTCCTTTTACAATACCGATCTTTTTCCCTTGAAAGTCTGTTTCAAGATCAAATTGGCTCTCTTTGTGAGATACCAGTACGGCAGGGTAGCTATAGATGCTGTTACGGGTAAAGTTAAGATATTGAGCACGTTCTTTGGTATAGGGTACTGCACTGAACATCTCAGCCTTTCCCTTTTTGACAAGTTCTACGGACTCCTCCCAATTATCAGTTTCGATCGGGTTGAACTCTACTTCCGCTTTTTGAGAGATAATGCTTAAAATATCGGCAATGATCCCAAGGTGTGCTTGACGCATCTCATCTTTCCACTCAAAGGGTCGCCAATCAGGATCATAGACATAAGAGATCTCCGTAAGTGGGCCACCACTTTCATAATAACGTTCCGTACGATCATAGATCCATCGTTTTTCGATCTCAACAAGTTTTTTATGGTTTAATTTTTGGAATCCGTGATTAAAATAAGCGATTTTCTCAATGGAAGTACTGATCGCACATATATCAGAACTTTTTGAGAGAATAGAGTCTTTTTTAATAAGGTGTTGCAGATGATGACCAATAGCAAAATAGGAGAGGGGAGCAGTATCATCATAAATAGCATCGACATGTTTTTTTAGTAGGGCATCAATTAATGTAGCATAATCAGGATATGTTTTTATCATGAGTTTAGGGTCGTATTGTTGTAGATCCTGAGCGTAGTCGGTACCGACGATCCCGACTGTTCGTATATTATCTTTAAAAGTTTTTCGCGTGAAAAAGGATGTTTTTGTTTTGTAGTAAGGGTAGCTTGCTCGCATCCAGTCTTCATAGGGTGCAGTACCCAAGAAGTAATCTACCTTTGACATTTTTGCTAAAGCAAGTGCATCATCCCAGCTTTTTGCCTTGACAAACTCGACGGAGAGATTATTCTCTTTGCCATAGTAGCGCCAAATATCGATAAAAAGTCCATAAGGTTCATCTTGTAGTGCATAGGAGTAAGGTGCATAGTCTGGGTCATAGGAGACCTTGATGGTTTTGGCATATAAAGAGAGATCGAAGACAAGTAGCAATAGCCACCATAGACGTAGTAACGGCATGGTTTATCGAATGGTGGCACAAAGTTTATAGTAGTATCGATCATCACTGATCTTATCGAAACGGTACTCCAGATCCTCAACTTTTCTGGCAATTTCATAGAAGCCTAGTCCCCCGCCTTTTTCATGAGAGCCGCGTCCGCTTCGTCGGATCTCTCTGTAGCGCTGTTTGAGCGCATCTTTATCCAGAGAGGTCACTTCATTGAGTATGGTTTCAATATGTGTTTTATCCGATTCGGTAATGATATTTTGTCCGCAAACAAAATAGCGATCCTCTTTTTTCCCGACAAAGATCAACCCTTTAGGATCGAAGTGACGGCTCTTTTGAAGTTTTTTGGCATAGTTCATAATGTTTTGCGTCAATTCGATAAAGACCACAAAGATATTGTTCGAAGTACTCATGGAGAGTTCATCTTCCTCCACCTCTTTTTCCAAAACACCGGTCATCCCTGCTATCAGTGATTGTGTAAAGGTACCGCCGTAGGTTAAAAAGATGATCTGCTGTTCATCAAAAACTGATTCGATAGAGTCAATGGTGATCATGCTTGCTCCTTGAGTTGAAATATGAATCTAGCACCTGTAGCAGTGTTATCCGCTTTCAGCGTGCCTTGATGTTTTTCTGCGATCTTTGCACTCATATAGAGTCCGATACCGCTTCCGTCTTTCCCTTTGGTCGTACTGCGAAGTTCAAAAAGATCATCAATGATCTCAGGTGCGATCCCCCCGGCATTGTCGATAACTTCTATGCGTTTCTCTTCTCCTAAAATACGAATAATGATCTCTCTATTTTTAACCATATGCTCTTCAAATGCATATTTGGCATTGTTGATAAGGTTGAGAATGATATGCTTGAACTCACCTATATTCCCTACAATTTGAAAATCCTTTTCAACTTCAAGTAAAATATTGATATGTGTTCTCTCCATCTCGTTTTGAATGAGAGTAAGGGCATCTTTGACCATTTGGTGTACGGAGAAGGGGTGAGGATCATCCATCGGTTTGAAAAAATTACGAAAGTTGATCAGGGTTTCACTCATATGTTGTATCTGTAAAGAGGCATTCTGTTTGAATTCGTGAACGGTTTGAGCCGATATTGTACCATGTTTGGTCGCTTTGAGGTTAAGTAAGTCTATTTGCATAGAGAGAACATTAAGAGGTTGGGTCCATTGGTGGGCAACTGCATCGATCATTTCGGCAATGGCTGCTAAGCGGGACTGTTCAAGTAACAATGCTTCTTGTTCCTGACGCTTTCTGATCTCCTCTTCAACCTTTTTCTCAAGGTTGCGCTTATAGTCATCAAGCTCTTCGTTCAGCTCCAAAATCGCCATTTGTTGTTTATCGGAGAGTTTGATAATACGGTTGAGACGTTCATCTTTTTTAGCGTAGATGTGTGCAAGCGTATGAATATCTTTTTTGATCTGTTCAGGAGAACTACCCTCTATCTCAAGGGGAAGAAGTCGTGCGATGATCTCCTCGAACTGTTTGTTATACTTCATAGATCTTACGCTTTCTCTATGAGTTGGATATTGAGTGTATCAAAATCATCGATGAAGTCTTCTCCCGCCTCAAGGGCGCTCTCATTCTCCTCATCATAGATCCACTCAATCGTAATGTCACTACGGTCACGATACTCTTCGAGCATATCGAAAAGGTCAAAGAAGAGTTTGGAACTGCTAGAGTTAAAGTAGATAATCTCCATCTGGATCAAGGTTGTCGGTTGCGGTTCTTGGAAATACGATTCGATCCAAGCTAGTACGGGCTTATAGAATTCAAATGTATTCTCAGGGTAAGATTTGCCTTGAATGACAAATCGACCCTCTTGTGCGTCAAGTATGATCTGAGGAGTATACTTTGTCGCTTCTATGTGTAACTTTTCCATCTCTTCCCTTGGATGTAGGTTTGCTACTTTAAAATAGCATAAAATTGTGAACGCATTGTGAACTGATGAATAATTACGAGCAACCCTTTCAGATTACTCTTCAATGTAGTTTTTAAGTTTTCTACCTACTTTAGGGTGCTTCAGTTTCTTGATCGCAGAACTCTCTATCTGTCTGACACGCTCACGGGTGACATTGAGCTCTTTTCCGATCTCTTCGAGTGTTCTGTCGCTCTCATCTTCAAGCAGTCCGAAACGCATACGGATAACCGCTTTTTCTCTCTCGTTGAGTTGATCGAGTACTTCGTCGATCTGGTTGTTAAGGTCATCTTTGAGTACCGCATCGGTCGGGCTTAGTGTGGTTTTATCCTCAATGAAGTCACCGAATCTTCCGTCATCCTCATCACCCACAGGTGTCTCAAGCGAAACAGGCTCTTTGGTGATCTTGATAACGTTCTTGACCTTATCCACAGAGAGTCCCACCTCTTTTGCGATCGTATCGAGATCGGGTTCTTTCCCTGTCTCTTGCAGATACTTACGGATGATCTTGTTGATACGGTTGATCGTCTCGATCATATGGATCGGGATACGGATGGTTCTTGCCTGATCGGCAATAGCTCTTGAGATCGCCTGACGGATCCACCATGTTGCATAGGTGGAGAACTTATATCCCTTTTCGTACTCGAACTTGTCAACGGCTTTCATCAGACCGATGTTCCCTTCTTGGATGAGGTCAAGGAACGGCAGACCGCGGTTGGTGTAACGTTTGGCAATAGAGACGACCAGACGGAGGTTCGATTTTGCCATACGTGTTTTGGCTTTCTCGCTCTTTGCCTTACCTTGACGGATCTGGTTGAGGATCTCCTGAAGCTTCTCTTCGCTCAGGTCGAAACCGCCTTTACTCGCCTCTCTTGTCTCAAAGAGCTTCTTGATCTCGACATAGGTGCTGACCATCGTCGTTTCGGGTACGGCATCGATGATATCTTCTTTATCCATATGGATAATGTTATCAAGGATCTTCTGGTGGTTGGCTCTGAGCGTATCGTTAAAGAGCGGTAGTTTGTACTCCAAGCGTTTGAGCTCTTTGTCGAAGCTGTCGTCACTTTTGAGTGCCGTCTCCATCGCCTTGACCAGCTCATTGATGAGTTTGGATGTCGGTCCAAGATCGAGCAGGGCAGCCTTGAGCTGCTCTTTTTTGAAGGCGATCTTCAAACGCTCATGGATGATCTTGACAGGGTCGGTCTCATTGGCAAGTAGTTCATCCAACCCCTCACGTGCTTTCATCCACTCTTTTTTTGCCTTCTCAAGACGTTTGAAGCTCTCTACGACCTGCTTGACACGCTTGTCGTTCTTTGGTTTCTCACTTCCTTCGCTCTCTTCACTCTCATCTGCATCCTCTTTGTCGCTGTCACTTTTTTCATCCTCAAAGCTTTTAAAGAGCTCTTTTACACGTCTTTCACGGTTAAGCAGTGGCTCTTTGTAGTTAAGGATATAGTCGATGAGGTAAGGAACCGAACAGATCGCATCGATGATGATCTCCTCACCCTCTTCGATCTGTTTACTCAGTTCTACTTCTTCTTCTTTGGTCAGAAGCGGGATCTTACCCATTTCACGCAGGTACATACGGACAGGGGAGTCCGAACGGCTCCACTCAAGAAGCTCTTTCTCCTTATGGAGGTCAAACTCATCCTCTATCTCCCCATCAGCGGCACGTTTACGTGCATCTTCGCGACGTTTGCTCTCTTTGTCCGTGAGGTGTTTGGCATATTCGGAAGCGGAGATGATCTCTACCTTCGCCTCTTCCGCCATTTTTGCTATCTTTTTCGCCTGTGCAGCCGTAGGTGCTTTGGTGAACTCTTTTGCGATGTTCTCAAACGTAACAACATCACCCTTCTTTTTAGACTTAAAAAGTGCTTCGATCTGTTTCATACTGTCTTTTGTTGCCATGGGGCCCCTTTGCTAGATAGTGTATCGTGTGATCCAATAATAGATGTATAGAACTCAGGATTATTTAAGGTGGATTATACCGAAAATTTCTTCGTTTTTGCGTATGCGATTTGGCAAAATCCTTTTTTTTGGCTATAATCGCGAAAATTTTATCGAGGGCGACCTCGCGTTTTAAAGGATGCACTTTGCAAGGAAAAGTTTGGAAATTCGGCGATAATATCGATACGGATCTGATTATTGCCGCACGATACCTCAATACCAGTGAGCCGAGTGAACTGGCAAAACACGTCATGGAGGATGCTGATCCTGAGTTCGTCTCCAAGATGAGTGAAGGCGACATTATCGTTGCCGGAGAGAACTTCGGTTGCGGTTCAAGCCGTGAGCATGCGCCTATCGCACTGAAAGCTGCGGGGATCAATGCGGTTATCGCACCGACATTCGCGCGTATTTTCTACAGAAATGCATTCAATATGGGATTGCCTATCTTCGAATTGAAAGAGGCGAACGAGATCAATGAGGGTGATACCGTACGTATCGATATGGATGCGGGTGAGATCATCAATGTCACACAGGCAAAGACCTACAAGTTCACACCGATCCCGGCATTTATGCAGGAGTTGGTAGATGCGGGCGGATTGATCAATTTCGCTAAAAAAGAGATCGAAGCAGGAGCATAAGATGAATAGTTATAGAATTGGTGTTATCAAGGGTGACGGGATCGGACCTGAGATCGTAGATGAAGCGATCAAAGTATTGGATGCGGTCTCTGTCGCACAGGGATTCAACCTTAAATATGAAGAGATGCTTCTTGGTGGAGCGGCGATCGACGAAACAGGAGTTCCTCTTCCAGAAGAGACCATTCAAGGTGTCAAGAAGGTCGATGCCGTACTCTTTGGTGCGATCGGCGGGCCAAAATGGGACAATCTTGAGCGTCACCTCAGACCGGAAACAGGGCTGCTTGGTCTACGTAAAGAGATGGGGACGTTCGCCAACCTCAGACCGGCAATGGTCTATGATGAGCTGGTCAACGCTTCCAGCCTCAAGCCTGAAGTGATCCAAGGTGTCGATATCATGGTCGTACGTGAGCTTACAGGCGGTATCTACTTCGGTCAGCCAAGAGAGCTTTTGGAAGATAGAGCCTACAACACCATGGTCTATACCAAAGAGGAAGTAAGACGTATTGCGGTCGTGGCGTTCGATATCGCGATGAAGAGAAACAAGCGTCTATGTTCTGTCGATAAAGCGAACGTACTTGAGGTAAGCCAATTCTGGAGAGAGATCGTAGAGGATGTAGCAAAAGACTATCCTGAAGTGGAACTCTCTCATATGTATGTCGATAATGCCGCTATGCAGCTTATTCGTGATCCAAAACAGTTCGATGTGATCTTGACAGGGAACATTTTTGGAGATATCCTTTCCGATGCGGCTTCAATGTTGAGCGGTTCTATCGGACTGCTTCCAAGTGCAAGTACGGGGAAAGGTGTCGGTCTCTTCGAACCGATCCACGGTTCTGCGCCTGATATCGCAGGGCAGGGGATCGCCAACCCGTTAGCGACCATTTCAAGTGCCAGCATGATGCTGCGTTATGCGCTTAATGAACAAGAAGCGGCAGACCGTATCGATGAAGCGATCAAAAAAGCGTTGGCAGAAGGGTATAGAACCGGAGATATCGGTGATTACGATGCCAAAGAGATCGTCTCTTGTTCGGAGATGGGTGATATTATTGCTGATTACGCTTCACGATAGTCACACTGCGTGTGAAGTGAATGGTGAATAACGAATAGTGAATAGTTATTGTAAGCGGTGCGGTGGCTCCGCTTTTATATATTTTTATGTAGAGGTGCCACTTGTGGGTACCCAACTAAAAGGGACGACCTAATATGGAAACCAGAGCGCGCGTACTTATCGACTGTCATGATGCCAAAGGATTGGTCTATAAGATATCCAAGGTGTTCTATGACCGTGATCTCAATATCGATTCCAACCGTGAGTTCGTTGATAAAGAGAACGAGAAGTTCTTTATGCGTACGGTCGTTAGCGGCACGTTCGAGATAGAAGAGCTTAATGCAGCGCTAAGAGAAGTCGCGCCTGAAGATGCGCACATTCGTGTGATCGCGCCACAAGATAAGAAGATAGTCATTCTCGCTACCAAAGAGTCGCATGCGCTGGGTGATATTCTCATCCGTTATGCCGCGGGAGAGCTCGGTGCCCAGATCGAGTGTGTCATTGCCAACCATGATACGCTAAGAGATCTTGTTGAGCGTTTTGACATACCTTTCTTCCATGTACCTGCCGAAGGGCTTAGTAGAGAGGAGCATGAAGCAAAAGTGATGGCAAAGATCGACGAGTATGCATTCGACTACATCGTACTTGCCAAATATATGCGTATCCTTACCCCTACTTTTGTTTCGGCATATCCTCAGCGTATAATCAATATACACCACTCCTTCCTTCCCGCATTTATTGGAGCGAACCCTTATAAACAGGCATTTGAGAGAGGGGTGAAGATCATCGGTGCAACGGCACACTTTGTGACGGACGATCTTGATGAAGGACCGATCATCGCACAAGATGTCATTCCTGTCAATCATCGTTTCGATTGGAGAGATATGCAACGTGCCGGACGTGATGTGGAGAAGGTCGTACTCTCCCGTGCATTGAATTTGGTACTGCATGACCGTGTTTTTGTCAACGGTAATAAAACGATCGTATTTTAATGAGGAATGAGTAGGTCGGGGTGTCCCCACCCCGACGATCGATTTATGATACTCAAATAAACATTTTATCTCATCCAAAGATCAATATCGGGGTAAGGATACCCCGACCTACATAAAAAAAGGAAAAAAATGTTCAATATTGTTCTAGTCGAGCCACAAATTCCTCAAAACACCGGAACTATCGGGCGTATCTGTGTCAATCTTGGTGCGACACTGCATCTGGTCAAGCCGCTTGGGTTTGACATTGATGACAAGGCGGTCAAACGTGCGGGACTGGACTACTGGAAAGAGCTTGACCTTGTAGTTTGGGAGAGTTTTGATGATTTTCTTAAAGCCCATCCTATCGGAAAGAACAGTTATATGTCCACGACCAAAACGGACAACCTCTACTTCAATGCTCCTTTTAAAAAGGGTGATTTTATTCTGTTCGGTTCGGAGACCAAAGGGATCGATGAACGTGTATTGCTGGAGCACCCTGAACAGTGTATTACCATTCCTATGGGGCCTAAAGGCAGAAGCCTCAATCTTGGCGTGAGCGTAGGTGTGGTTCTTTATGATGCGGTTCGTCAGAACTATGAAGGGTTCGAGAAGATCACGATCCCCAATACTTTAGCTACAAAGGAATCCTAATGTCATTTGGTGACTATCTTTATATTGTCATAGCAGGGCTCTTTGCCTATATGACCTTTGTGATCGTAAGAAACAACTTTCGCTCCAAGTTCGACGAAGAGTGGCGTCGAAAAGATCTTGTCGAAAAAGAGGCGCAGGAAAAAGAGGATCGCTAACGCCCGGATGCGTAGCGTCTTCTATAGGGGCTTCGCTCATAGAGTGCGATCGCCTGAGGCATGAGTCTACGCAAATTGGCGATCCTATGAGAGGAGCTTGGATGGGTAGAGAGAAATTCAGGCATACTTGAACCTGCTTTGGCGAACTTCTCCCAAAAAGCCAAAGCGGCTCTGGGGTCATAACCTGCTTTTGCCATGAGCATCAGCCCGATCGCATCGGCTTCGGCTTCTTTCTCTCTGGAGTAAGGGCGTAGGTACCCGTATGTCGCACCGTATCCGTAGGCTTGATTGACCGTTCGAGCCAGCGAGGGATCCACTCCCGCTACTCCCATACCCACTTGGATCAGTGCACCCACAAGCGATGCGTTCTGTTGGCGTTGCGCACCGTCTATACCGTGAGATCTAAGCGCATGCGCCACCTCATGTGCAATGACCGTTGCCAGCTCCGCATCGGAGTGGATGTATTTAAACAGCCCCGTATTGACGAATATCTTCCCGCCGGGAAGTACGAAGGCATTGGCGGTAGGGTTATCGAGCACATAGTATCGCCAACGGAAGTCGGGTCTGTTCGCTACACGGGCAATGCGTTTACCTACCCGTGTGACACGGCGGTTGTATGTCGGGTTTTTGCTGACTTTCGATTTTTGAAGTACCTGTCGTGCCTGCTGCTCCCCCAAAGCACGCTCTTGCTGCGGTGACACGTGCGTACTGCAAGCGGTTAGGATCACAGCGCTACAGAGTAAGGCTATAGTCCGTTTCATCTTCTCTCCTCCCATGCTTTTGATGATGTTGAATTATAGCCAAGCTCGATTTAAATCTCTAACCCCCTATTTACCAACTTTTGGGTAGAATATCTCCTATTATCTCCTTATAGGATTATCCAATATGACACAACCATTACTAATTGAGATCGGTGTTGAAGAACTTCCGGCGATCCCGTTGCTTAAGATCGTAAAAAACATTGAAGCCTCATGGCAGAAACTGCTTGAGAGCTACAAGCTAAGATCAGATTTTACTTTTGTCTATACACCAAGACGTCTGGTGCTTCGTCATGATGCGATGCCGACAAAGCAAGAGGACAGTACCATCGAACTGATGGGACCTCCCGTAGCGGCGGCTTTTAAAGATGGGGAACCAACCCCGGCGGCACTAGGGTTTGCCAGAAAGTGTGGCGTGGAGCTTTCCGAACTGGGACGTGCCCAGAAAGGTAAGACAGAAGTACTCTACTTCAAAAAAGAGGAGAAGGGTGCCCAGACTGCATCACTGTTGCAGGAGATGATCGAAAAATGGATCGCTTCGATGGCATTTGGAAAGATGATGCGATGGGGAGACAGAAGTGATGAGTTCATCCGTCCTGTCAGATGGCTTCAGGTACGCTTGGGTGAAACTTCCGTTCCTGTAGAGCTTTTTGGTGTGGCGTCGGATACCAAGACCTATGTACACCGTATGGTGACGTATGATGCAGTAGACGTACCTGCGATCGAGAACTATGAGAAGGTACTCCAAGAGGGTGCGGTCATGCTTGAGCCTAAAGCGCGTGAAGCATTGATCTTGGAGCAGTTCGATGCACTTGAAGAGGCGCATGGTATTGTGATCGAGCGAGATAGTGCGCTTCTTGCCGAAGTGGTCGCCATTACGGAAAATCCTAAAGCGTTGGTGGGCAACTTCGATGAGATGTTCCTCGAACTGCCGCCGGAAGTGATCATCACCTCCATGAAAGAGCATCAGCGTTACTTCCCTGTTTTTGAAAAAGGGAAGATCACCAACAAGTTCGTGGTCGTCTCCAATGCCTATACGGATGACTACGCCAAAGTGATCGCAGGGAATGAGCGTGTACTGAAACCGCGTTTGGCTGACGGGCTTTTCTTCTACCGCAACGACCTCAAGAACGGACTCTCTACCGATGGTTTGGAGAAAGTACAGTTCATCGACGGGTTGGGAACACTGGCTGACAAGATCAAGCGTGAGAAGCACATTGCCCTTAGACTGCTGGCACTTTACATGGATAGATTGGAAGCAGAGACTGGTAAAAGTGCGGCAGAGCTTGAAAAACTGATGGACAGAGCGGTCGAACTTGCCAAGGCTGACCTGATGAGCGAGATGGTCTATGAGTTCACCGAGCTTCAAGGGCTTATGGGGTACTACTATGCCAAGGCGCTCGGAGAAGACCCGCTTGTTTACAATGCCATCAAAGAGCAGTATATGCCAGTAGGAGAGGGGGCGGAACTTCCAAGCTCTCTCTTCTCTGCTATTGTGGCGATGAGCATCAAGCTTGATACACTGCTTGGACTCTTCTCCGTAGGGAAGATCCCAACCGGTTCCAAAGACCCGTTCGCACTGCGCCGTGCGGTGAATGGGATCGTGCGTATTGTCACAGACAATGATGTACCGTTCAACATAGATGATATGCTTGAACTGCTTAAAGGTGAGTATGCCCAGTTCGATACTCAAGTGCTCAAAGCCTTCATCATTGAGCGTATCAACAAGTCACTCGATGCCAACCCGTCGGTCATTGCTGCGGTTCTGGCTTCCGGAGAGCTGGATATCAACGAGATCGCCAAGAAGGTGGCTGCACTCAATGAGATCGTCAACAGTGATGAGTTCAAAGAGCAGTTTACGACCTTTAAGCGTGTCGCGAACATCTCCAAAGATGTCGATCTTGAGGGTGATCTGAGTATTGATGTGAGCCTCTTTAAAGAGGATGCGGAAGTGGCACTCTATAATGCCTATGAGAAGGTCATTAACAGTGACTATCCTGATTACAAAACGAAGCTTGAAGCACTCTTTGGACTAAAGCGTGAGCTTGACCAGTACTTTGATGATGTCTTGGTCAATGCGGAAGATGCGGATCTCAAGCGTAACAGATTGCATATGATCGCTTCGATCTATAAGACGTTTAGGGATATTGCG